>Ga0335074_10003661_pt1 | contig 21039 bp, 14 predicted proteins | sample Lox_Sample_23_FD_206715 | JGI IMG/M metagenome (GOLD analysis project Ga0335074, IMG submission 206715) | Soil microbial communities from Loxahatchee National Wildlife Refuge, Florida, United States - Lox_Sample_2.3 | ecosystem: Environmental > Terrestrial > Soil > Wetlands | place: USA... | reverse complement strand
AACACCTCGTGAATACCCGCATGGAGAACTATGTTCTCGAAGCCAAACTCTTTGCATTCTTCTCCTGTGCCGCTCTGCTGTTGTCCGCGCTCGGAATCTATGGCCTTATGAGCTACAGCGTAACGCGTAGAACTCAGGAGATTGGTATCCGCATGGCTCTGGGAGCGCAGCGCGAACAGGTTCTGAGGTCCTTCATTGCCGCGGCGTTCCGCTTATTCCTGGTTGGCCTGATATTAGGATCTGTCGGTTCGGTCGCTGCGACACGATTACTCGGGAACATGCTCTACGGGATTTCCGGTGTGGGCTGGGGAGTTGGAGCCTTGCCCATTGTCGTGCTTGCGATTTCGGTCGCGCTTGCGGCTTACATCCCCGCGCGCCACGCTTCAGCTGTCGATCCCATTCAGGCGTTGCGGTCCGAGTGAGGAGATTCAGCGTGAGGATTCTGAATCCGGCGGCGATCGGAGCTGGGTATCTCATGGCCAACCAACTCTTCGGAGTGGCGCCGTGGAATCCTTTGCTGTTCGCAGATGCGACTGTGCTACTAGGATTAGCGTCGTTCGTTGCGGCAGTCATCCCTGCGCAAAGAGCGGCGAGCATCGCCCCGATGCGGGCGCTGCGATCCGAGTGAGGAGATTTGGCGTGAAAGCCTTGAAGGGATTGCTTGCCTGCACCCGAAATTTCGCCGCGCTTTTACTTCGGATAGCGTGGCAGCTTTATCCCTCGTCTTCTGCCGGCGCGTTGAGCCGGTAGAACTCGTGGAGTTTCGCTTGTAGAAGCTCTTTGTCGGGCAACATGGTTTGATATTCGGCAACAAGAGCCGGACTCAAGGTTCTGCTGAGGGCATACTCAACCACTTCGTCATCCTTGCTGGCACAGAGCAGAACTCCAATAGAAGGCCGCTCGTGCGGCTTGCGTACGTCACGGTCCAATGCCTCCAGGTAGAGGTTGAGCTTGCCCAGATATTCGGGCTCGAAAGGCCCAACCTTGAGATCAATGGCGACGAGCGCATTCAATCCTCGGTGGTAGAAAAGCAGATCCAGCGCGAAATCTCGCTTGCCTACCTGCAGCGGGTACTCGGAGCCGGCAAAACAGAAATCACGACCCAACTCCAACAGGAAATCCCTCATGCGTGCAAGCAGGCCGTGGTGCAGATCGGCCTCGGAATGTCCCGGCGGCAAGCCTAGAAACTCCAGTGCGTAGCTGTCGCGGAAGACGGAGAGTGCTTCGGGGTGAGTCTGTCTCACCGCTGGCGAGACTTTTGGCGGATTGAGCACTCTTTGCTCAAAGAGAGCGGATTTGAACTGACGTTCGAGCTGCCGCTTTGTCCAATGCTCCTGGACGGCCAGGCGGAGATAGAACTCGCGCTCCTCCGGTCGTTTGCTTTGACCCAGAATGATGAGATGGTGGCTCCAAGGCAATTGTCTCACCAGCGGCGAGACAATTTTGTTGTCCTTGTAGGCCTCATAGAACTGCTTCATTCGGAATAGGTTAGGACGAGAAAAGCCACGCACGCCAGGTATCTGTTTGGCAATAAATCGGGCGAGCCGGTCTACCGTGCCTTCGCCCCACTCTGATGCAGCCAGACGGCGGCTAATGGATTCGCCGATTTGCCAATAAAGCTCGATGAGAACGGTGTTGACAGCTTGGAGTGCGCGACTCCGGCTACCGTCGATCAGCCGAACGATTTCAGCAAAGCTCTCTTCCTCGGGCGGGCGGCCGCGTCGATCAAGGATTTCGCTCATTCGGCCAGTTCCTCCGGTATTGTCATAATCCGACGCTCCGAATCCAATACCAGAATAGGGGTACACTGTCCGCCATGGACACATCTCAATTGATTTCTGAAATTGATTCTGAGATTTCCCGCCTCCAACAAGTCCGTGCCCTTCTGACCGGCGCAGCTTCCACCTCAGCCATGAAACAAGCAAGGAAGAAGCGCACGTTGAGCGCAGAAGCACGCGCCAGAATTGCGGCTGCCCAAAAACGCAGGTGGGCGAAACAGAAGAGCGCAGTCAAGAAAAGCAGCTAATCGCCCTTAGGCTCGAAGCAAACAGTCGTACCCCGTGGTGCGCTGGCTGCCAAAGGTATTGAAGTGAAGCAGAACCGAGCGCTCAAGATCGAATACGATGAGTTCGGCAACATCATGCGAGCCAACTTCGGGACGGAAGAGGATTCTGAGTCGGAATCCACGTCAGATTGACTCGCTGCATAATTAGAGGCCGCGCAGCCGGCGAGCGGAGGCCGGCAGCGGGATGAGGGTGCAGGGAGAAACCAAAGCGGGTTCTCCCTGCGCGATTTTTGCGGACAGAAAAAGGGGGCGGCCACAGGCCGCCCCCGGTAGGTCGTCGTCGTTTCTCAGGCTGCGCTCTTCGCGCTTTTGCCTTCGGGTTGCGCAGTCTTCTTTGCCTTTTCCTTCGCCGCGAACTCCTGCTTGATTTTGGCGGCGATGGCGTCGGTGTCCACCTTGTAGGCCGTGGCCGCTTCGCGCAACACCTGCGAGGCATTTCCCCGCGATGCCGCCAGCAGAATCACGGATTCAACCAGAGCACGTCCCAGGGTGCTTTCGTCGGAGCGGCGAAGGTAGGCGGCAAAAGTCTTGGCAATGCCGCCATCGTCCCGTTTCTCCCGGATGCCATGCTGCCGCGCCAGCATTTGCAGGCGGGGTTCTTCCAAGAGGCTTGTCAGCCGCTCGATGATAAACAGGAGGTCCCGCTTCATCAGCCGTACCGGGACCGCCGCGCCAATCGCAGAGAGAACACGAAGCCCGGTGACGTTGGCGATGGCTTCCTCTCTGCGCCGCTTCTCCTGCTCGGCCTTGAATCGGGCATCGCTTGCGCCTCTCCCCGGTTGCTGCTTCGGATGGTGGACGGGGCAGGCGGGATTGGCGCAGACTTTGTGGATCGTGCCCACGTCGGTGCCTTCAGTGATGATGGCCTCCGTCGTAAACTTGCACGCCTTGAACTCCGGACGCTTGGCGTCGTCTTTCGACTTTGGCTTGTCGTCGCGGATCGCTGTGTATTTGTTGCGGGGCAAGACCGGGCTGCCTTCCTTCTGCCCGCCGTAAGCCGTGCTGATCTGAACGATCTCCGGTTTGGCGGCAACGGTCCTGGCGACGTGCGCCGCGAGTTTCGACTGGTAGCAACCCGGATCGGTACACCGGTCGCCCTGCTTTCCGAGGTCATCCCCGAACAGGAGTTTATTGTGCCCGGTGCGCTTGGGGCAGTCGGCGCAACTGCCCGCAGAGGGCAGAAGCTCGGCATCCCGCTTGTCAAAAGGCGCGTCCTTCAAAACGAGCAAGACGTTCGATTCAATCCAGAATTGCAGGTTGCGCACGGGCAGGAGAATCCGCGCGGGCCTCTGGCTGTTGCCGCTGTAGACTTCTTTGAAGCAAGCCGAGAGCGCCTGCGGCTGGACATCGGCGGGCAACTTCGCAATCAAAAGGGCATGGCCCACGCCGATGTCGTTCGCATAGAAGGCTTCGACCACGGCGGGCACAAGATCGGTCAGCTTCAATCGCTGCGCGATAAACGCGGGCGACTTGCCAACGCGGGCGGCGATCTGCTCGATGGTGTACTTCGGTTCGTCCAGACGCAGGAGGGCGGCGAACCCTTCGGCCTCTTCCATCGGGTGAATTTCCGCTCTGATCAGGTTCTCTACCAATTGCGCCTCGATCACTTCGGCGTCGGTCATGTGCTTGATGCGAACCGGCAATGTTTCCTGCTCGGCAAGCTGCGCCGCGCGATACCGCCGCGCTCCGAAAACAATCTCGAAGCCGTTCTCGGTCAGCGGGCGCACCAGCAAAGGCGACAATACACCCTGGCTGCGGATGCTGTCGGCCAGTTCCTTCAAAGCGGCATCCTCAAAGACGTGGCGCGGGTTGGTCTTCGATTCGTTCAAGAGCGACAGCGGAACGTCGCGGTATTCGGTGGCATTGATGACGGTGGTTTCCATGTGAATCTGCTCCTTTCGAGCGGTTGAAGAGTGAAGGCGCACGGAGCGGGTGACACTTTCGGCACGATCCGCTCCGCAGGGAGAGGACTAGCCGCGAATCGACTTGTCCGAAAACGCTTCGAGAAAATGCTGGTCGCGGAGATTGCGGTCCCACAGTCCCGCGAGCGTCTGGTGTTGTTCGTAAAGCTCGGGCACGAAAACGTAGTCGTTCCCCTGCCGAAAGCGGGAGAACTGTTCGACACCCATGTAATCGTTGCGGAAGTAGTAGGGTGAGAGTTGCGCTGCGCAGAGCGGCGGCTTCAATAACTCGAAGCACATCTCCGGGTCGCGCATCAGGTCGCCGTTCTGTTCGCCGTAATGAGCAACGGAGATTGCAGGGACTCCGAGCGGTCCCGGCTCCGGCACTGCTTCGATGACCAAAGCCATGTACGGCGGATTCTCGATTTTGAGGTAGAGCGTGGGCCGGTAGCCACCGGCCCGCTCAAGGATGCGGAGGAGGGTCTGCATCAGGCCACCTCCGCGATAGGTTCCTCGGCCTCCGAAACAGCCGACTGCACGGTGATTGCGCCGAGAATAATGGCAGAGGTACGCTGCACGACCTCAAGGCTTTCGGCCAGAAGCGCCGCATTACCCGCGTACATCTGGATGTAATCGCTCGACGCGCGGCCCATCTCAAGGCCGATGCCTTGGCCCACGATGAACGCCACGGCCTCGGCTTCCGTCTCCCGCACCGTCGCGGTGGTCTTGGTGCGCCGGTCGGTCTTATGCAGGAGCTCGTGTGCGACCTCGTGAACCAGCGTCACGAACTCCTCGGCCTTCGACTGGCCCGGAAGTAGGGCGATCTTGCCGCCGTAGCTCACGCCGAGGGCAGGCGCGATGTTCTCGCTGTATTCAAGCGCGATATTCTGCGCGGCGAGAAATGCCAAGAGCCGGTCCCGATGCCCGCCCACGTCGCCGCTGACGTTGTGCTCGAACTCGGGCAGGTCCGCGCCCTCGGTCTGCGCCACATCGAAGACGTACACGGCGCGAAAGCCGATAAGAACGGGCACGGGCCTGGAGTCGTCCTGAGTGCTGCTCTGGTCTGAGCCCTCCTTCCTGCGCCGGTGGCCCATCATCGGGGCGAGAATCTGGATGCCTTTCTCACCTTTCTTGACGAACCGGCCCAACTCCTTCCACGTCGAAAACCCGGCTACGCGCGTCGCCGTCGGGCGCTGCCGTGCAATGGCGAGAATGTTCCCGAAGGAATAGGAATGGAACCGGGCCATGGCCGCTAGATACGCGGTCAACGTTTCGCTCTTGCCCGCCGCAAGCTGTTGGAGCAAAAAGTCCACGGCCTGCTTGATGAGTTGCTGTGTGGGGTTGTCTTTCTGCGTAGTGCGCTGCTGGTAGGGCGATTGGTTGGGGAGCGCCGCATTTTTCCTGTGCGGCGCGCTGCTAGCGGCTGTGCTGCTGACTGCGTATGGCATGATGTTTGCTCTCCTGTCGCTGCCCGCGAGGGGCGGAATCTGAAGGAGGGCGTCTGCCTCAACCCAAATTTCTTTGTTTGAGTGCCCCCGCTTCATGGCTCTTGCGGCACGGCAGGGGCGAGGAGGGTTCTGTCACAGGTCGCCGCAGGCGCCGCCCCAGCGGCCGGAGCGAAGCGGAAGGACCTTGACAGGTTCCGACCGGCTCTGCCATAAAGCCGCCTGAAGCGGGGGCACGTGAACGAAGAAGAAATTTAGGAACACATCCGGATGGTTCTCAGGGAGGGGCGATGCGGGAAGAAAACACCTCGCTGTAAATGGGAGGCGGAAAAGGCAAGCGCGATGGGCGGTTGCAATTAGAGATGGCGGAGCATTCTTCCCGATATCTACGGTTGCAAGGAATAATAAGAGGGATATATACGGGAACCTGGACGGGAGCGGGAACCATACGCACTCTGCTGTCCCGAGATCCCGCTCCTGAGAGAATGCCCTCGTATGCCATAATGCGGAACGAGGATCAACTCTCAAATCAAACTGCCTAAAGTGCTTGTCCGCTGAGTGGCTTAATTGTCCCATCTTGACGTGCAGGGTCAGTTGGCAGCGCGCATCCGAACGGAGCAGAACTGGTGTCATTCCTGGATAGACATGCAATCGGATCTTGGGAACTACTGCCGTTCTGGGCGGAGGCTGATCCCAATTTCCTCGGCGGTAAAGGAAGAGGATTATTATCCATTCCGCGCCCTTGGACTCCTCCCTTCCTATTCCTTACGAAGAATTTCCGCAGGGACTGGGAAACCACGCGTAATGCCGAGAGTGCATTCCGTGCACTCCCGGATGATGATCGCAGAGTCATCGATCACTTTTTGCACCTGATTGCGGAGCGCGGAAGACGCATACTAGTCCGGTCTAATTCGCCTCGCGAGGAAGGTTTAACATTTCGCGGGATCTATAGATCATGTCCGGCCAATCCAATCGAAACTGAAGTGCATAAGGCAATTGATCAAGTTCTTGATCAAGATAATGATCTGCTCGCTCTTCTCCAAATGGCGATCGAACCCGGTCTTCCTGGGCACATGTCAAATGAGCGACGAGTCGCTCCACGGCGTTCTCTTTGGTTGATTGAGGGATCGGATCGAAGCATCGGGATGCAACGAGTGGAAGCGTCAAAGGCGATACTTTCGTCAACTGAATTGATTGCGACTACTGATGAAGAGTTATTCCAAGTCTTGCGTTCGGTCGCAGCTACTTTACAGAAGATCGGAACGGGGTATTTCCATTGTGAATGGATATGGGATCGGAACAATATCTGGCTTGTTCAAGCAGATGAAATTCGTCCGCGGGCAACTCACAGTTCTGCCAATTCTTATTTAGACAGTAAAGATGCAGCAGTCAAGCCGACAAAGCCGGAATGGTCCGCTCTGCACCACTTCAGCGAAATTACTTCTGGTCACTGGAGAAAGCTCCGCAGGCCACAGCTCTTCCAAAAATGCGGGATTCCAGCGGCCGACGTATATCTCTTGGCTGGTGATGATTGGGTTGCAGGAGGAGGCCGTAACAATGCTCTGCTCGTAAGCGACTTGCGAGCGTTGAGTACGTCATACGTAGTAATTCGATGTGATGTGAATAGCGAACAATATACGTTTCTTCCTACAAGCGCGCCTAGCAAAGACCCTGGAGAGCTCCTCGATTTTATGGAACAGACTTTTCGCTCGAAGTCCGTTCCTGATTCTGACTGGGCTTTTTTGCTCGCGAATCTAGTCCCTGCCCGAGTCAGCGCAATGGTTCAAGCATTTCCAGCGGCGGAAAGAGTTCGTGTTGACGCATTGTGGGGATTTCCAGATGGGCTATTACATTTCCCCCATGATAGTTATTTCTTTTACCCAAACGAGTCTCGGACAGAAAAGGTCATACGTTTCAAGGGTCAGTGTCTCCTCTACGACGACGGTGCCTGGGCGTATTACGATGTTGACCGGCCCGACGATTGGGAATCCACATTAAACGATGAAGAGGTGAAGACCCTGGGAACCTGGGCACTACGTATTGCCAAGGAACTGAATCAGCAGGTACAGCTGATGGCATTAGCCAGGATAGGTGGCAGACGGGGGCCTAGTCATTGTCTACCTTGGCATTACACGACCTTTGAGGTTCCCAAGTACTCTGAGTCTGTACGGCAGCTCCCGATGAGTAAGGAGATTCGCCTTATCCAATCCTACGAGGATCTAAACTCTCCCTTCACTTCTGATTCAACTACACAGGCCTATATCTTGCGTCCAATTCCTTCTCTTTTGCGGGATACTGCATTCCTGCAGGCGGTGGGTCGATTTGTGGCAACACACAATACACCCCTCTATTTCGAAGGCAGTTTGCTCGGACATGCGTATTACGTGCTATCAGATGCTGGTGCGCGTGTGGTTCCGATTGTCTATGAGGACACTGTAGAAGCGACTGTGTACCACAAGCTCGTTCGAGATGAGATTCCGACAATCATTCGACGAGCTGGAGGGTTGGCCAGATTGCGATCTTTGTCAAGGCAAGAGGCGCGAATATTTCTGGCCAGAAAGCTGCTCGAAGAAGCTTTAGAAGTGTGGCGGGCGAGGGACACAACTGAGCTTCCAGGAGAATTGGCAGATGTCTTGGAAGTGGTCGATGCGTTAAGGGAACAATCCCAACTATCCGTAGATCACTTGGAAGAACTGCGGAATAGGAAGAAGCAGGCTCGGGGGGGATTTCAGAAACTTGTCTACCTTGAAGAAACACGCCCAGGAACTCTCGATGCGAGCCACTCTTTCGATTCTCGCTTGCCCCTGTTCTCCGACGAGGAAACGTGGGAATTGGCACCAGAGACTAAGCTTCCGGATGTGCTGATTTTGGATGAAACATCCGGTAGAATCGAATCCTTTCGAATCGAAATCTCCATGTTCCCACCGATTCGGGCGGGCGCGGCGATGGAGCAGATTCGGACCGAAACTAAGAATCATCTGCTTGTAGCTCAATATCAAAACGATCGAATTGTCATCTCTGTGTCTCGACGGCAAGTACGTGTGCCATCGAATCAGCTTCAACTTTTCGAGGATCTATATGACGCGAAGTGAAACGGCCGTGCGCGGCAAGACTGATGGTGTGAGCTTCGAACCGATTTTCCTGCGTGACCTTGCGCTTGCAGCTGCCAATACTCTCATGGATATGTGGGATTCGTCACGTTCAAGTTTTTGGAGATCCACGGAGCATCGTGCGGCGGAAGTTGGCAAGGCGCCGGCTGGAATCTACCCCACTGTATCGTTTCGTTCGCTTGAAGCTCTCCTTAGGCTCATTGCAGAATATCCTGCTTGGGTTGGTTCTGAGGTCAAGGATTTTTCGTTGAAAGTTGCGGTTCCTGCAATTCTGACAATCGACGAACAGGAAATGCGGTCGACTCTGAGTCTCACTAGCGAGGGTGGTGTATTGAACCCGTTCACGCTGTCCTTATATACAAACTGTCTAGCAAGAATTGGCAACTGTGCTAGCGTTGCTGAGAGCCTTAGAACAACGGCCCAAGAAAAGCTTCGTGTCGCCACGGATCATTTACTTCGATATTCGTCCCTGTCAAATGAATCCTTTGACACGGCGAAAGTCCACCCTTTTGTACTCTTTCATTTGATTCGCGCGATTAAAGGGGCGAGCGTGCTTTTGAAGGATGCTTCGCTTGAATCGAGAATGCGAGAGTTTTCAAGTGCTCTTTCAGAAATGGTGAAGAAAGAGATACGATTGCTCCTCGCGCACGAGAGTTTGGGAGTGATCAACCCCGGCGAAGGTGTTGCACTTGCATTTTGTGCCGCAGTACTTGCTACAGCTGGACAACCTGAAGAATCCTCGTTCCTAAGTGCTGCCTTGAAGGTGGCCTTCCAATTTCAAGATAAAAGTGGTTGTTGGCCGTTGGGCCGGATCGTCCCCGAAAACAAGGACATCGAGGTCAGACGCGATTTGCAGATTCCAACGTACGAAATTGCGTGGGGGGTAACAGAAGCCCTCCTTTGTCTCGTCGAATCCAGAAGATATCTCGCAGCTGAGTCTCTCGTGCAGAGATCATTCCCCTGTCTTGTAGAAGCCACTCGTTACATTACTGCGTCAGTTGTGCAATTGGAACATGGTCTTGCACCACGCTCAGGATGGTGCAGTGAACATGCATTTGGGAAGCCAACGATTGAGTCATGGACCTCAGCGACGGTGCTTCACGCGGTATTGAGCTTTTATGAGCTGTCTCAATCGGTTGCCCGTCGAGATATACTCCAGAGGTTTTCAATCGCCGATCCGAATGGGTCGGATTGGCCCAAGTGGCAACGTTGGCAAAGCTACAAGCAGTCTTCGGAACCGGAAAGTGACATCCACATTCTTGATTACATCGACCGGAAAATTGTTCGTCCGATTCGACTGAGTCCTGGGCAGCTTCCGAGTGCGACCGATAGAACCGTTTCAATGCTGCTTTTCGGTCCACCTGGAACTGCCAAAACGACCTTGGTGAAAGCCTTCGCCGACGGACTCGGATGGCCCGTTGTGTTCTTGAGCCCAGGAAACTTTATCGAGCGTGGCCTAGAGTTCATTGAAGCCCAAGCAAAATCGGTGTTCGAATTATTGCAACGTCTGTCGCGAACAGTTGTTTTATTTGATGAGTGCGACGAGCTTTTTCGGGACAGGAAACCTCTCCCAAACACGGATCAAGTCCGAAACATCACAGCATTTGTGACTGCAAGCATGTTGCCCAAATTACAAGATCTGCATGATCGTGGACGTGTCGTTTTCGCGATATGCACGAACCACATTGAATCGATGGACCCAGCGATCAAACGCGGGGGGAGAATAGACCATTTGATTGGCATCGGTCCGCCAGATCGAGGGGCAAGACGAAGAATCATTGAACAGTCAATTCCGGATCGCCTTGGTGAAGATCACGTAGTTGCAGCTGTTGACGAATTGGCTACTGAGTCAGAGAGATTCACGCGTAGTGAGATTGAAAGAGCCGCGAAAATGATCGATTCTTCCTTTGAGAGCGATGAGCAGGCTAGGGCCGATGCTCGCGGCGTTGTTGCGGCCCTAAAGCCGTCGTTGACAATCTCCGCTCAGGAATTTGAGAATTTTAGTCGAACGAAGAAAGAGTTCAGTTTTCCACATCAAGAGGGAGGAATGAGATGAACTGCTGCATCTGTGGCCAGATTGCGGGCGACCCCTCTAACGACTTGCTGGCAAGTATTTCGCAGGAAAAGACTTACCGCCGCAGGACAGTTTTCGAAACAGAGAACTTTGCGGTCTTCCCTAGCGTTGGGCCCCTCGTGCCGGGACACGTGATCTTGTGCCCAAAGAGCCATGTACGCAGCATGGCGGCGTTGCCGGCGCTTCTTGATTCCGAATTTGACACGGTGTGGGAGAGCCTAAGCGGCCTTCTCACGGACACGTATGGAATGCCGGTACATTTTTTTGAGCACGGGATGTCACACAATGTGGGATCACGAATTCTCTGCACTGTTGACCATGCTCATCTGCACGCAGTGCCAACGCAGGTGTCAATCACGACGACAATCAAGAAATATCCGCAAGTGAGTGTGCAGGACGGCATCTCCGGCCTCCGGAAGGCGGTGGGGACAAACGAATATGTTTTCTACGCGGGTCCAGACGGGGATCGGATTGCAATTCTCTCAGAACATCGTGCGTTGCCTTCTCAATTCTTGAGGCAGGCATTCGCAGAGGCGCTCGGCAATAGTGCGGATTGGAACTGGAGAGAGCATCTAAAGCCAGAGGAAACCCTGCGCACCTTACAGGTTTTGACGTCAAACTTCGGAAGATCGAGTTCCTTCATGGAAACGAAGTCGTACTGAGCGATTGATTCTGTTCGTTCGGACACAAGTACCCTTTCCAGCGAGGCAGGGGTACAACAGCCTTTCGTGGGGAGTCGAGGATGAATCATCAAAAATTGCGATTCGGGAGCTAGCGCAATGAGGCGAGCGTGGGCTTGGCTCTTCATAATTAGAGTCAGACAAAAACTTGCCGCAAGAAAAGCTCCATTTGCTGTAGGCTCTTCCTCTGTTCAGAATCCAAAGGATCGGGACCGAAGTGCATTACCTCATTACGGATATCGCGAATTTCAAGAAGCCGCTTGATGAACTCAGTTTTGTAGATCGCTAACCCAAGGCGATTCCACACTTCCTCTCGTTCTAAGAGTCTGATGTTCTCTCCGAAAGTCAACAGTCGTGGATCAGATTCAATCCGCGCCCTGGAGTGTTCCTCTAGATTTGCTAGGTCTGAGCACGTCACGCTGGGATGGAGCTTCTTGCGTATGAGCATCTCAACTGTCCGCAAGCACATGAAGCCGTACGAAAGTGCGCTGAGTTCGGTAGCGAAGTCCGTCGCAGTAACGATTCCGGTAATCGTCTTCTCCTTGGACCTGGCCAAAACATAACCGAAAGTTTCAATCGTCGGCAGCGCATCAAATAGCGAAGCATCAGCGTCAATCACTTGGGCATCGATTCTGCAATCTGCGACGGTTGTTGGCTCGGGTGAGAGCATTGAACGCTTTGCAATGGACTCCCACGTGATCATCCCCCGGACCTCTCTCTTGCCTTGCATTATGGCAAGTTGAGAATAGCCTTCGAAGCTCATTAGTGTAGTTGCCTTCGAGAGCTGGTCCGTCAGCAATACGCTTACAACTCCGCGGTTTGCTGAGGGAACACTGGATACTCGAATTACTGCATCGACCGGGGCGGAGACGGGTACTTCAACAACTCCGGCATCTCCGGCAGGCGAGTTGAGGGTTTCCGCGACAGGTGCGACTGACTTGTCCGCCGAAATTTCCCCGTTTGGCAAGAGGCCGAGCGAGTCGACGGTTGTTCCCGCATCCTCCGGGTCTGAAGATTGGAATTCGTTTGCGGCAGGTTCATCGCCGCTCAAGAGTCCTTCTGCATTCACATTCTCGTCGACGGGCTTGATCGCAACAAGGGCATCTATCCAAGTGGATTGAAAATCCGGAACCGTTTTAAGCCCGTTCTCTTCAAATTTGTCGCTAATACGGCGCGTTATTGCGATGCCCCGGCGTTCCGCGCCTTCTAGTTCGAGGATTCGGCGGACGCGGACCCGGTAGACGGGCTTTCCCTCGTCTAAACGTTGTTTCCAGTACTTAATGGCGCCGTCGAGATTCACGAAAACACCATAGCACAGTTAGGAACATGGGCTAGACTGCTTACGTTCAAAATGGCTGTCACAAGTTCTTCGTAATCGATTTTGCAGACCTACAACAGAGGGATGGATTGGGAGGACTAGCTTTCAATTGGCAACAGTGAATTTCCTACAACGCGTAAGCCTTTTTCCTGTAGAACAGCGTGCCACCCCTTGCGCGTGCCAATATCACTTCTCCCGAGCAACCCGAGGCCTTCCTCCTGCGCTGTGAGATCGGCGTACTCACTGTATCGCGGATGGAAAGTGTCAATAAAGGTTTCTTTGCGATGAAGTATTGGAGGGTTATCGGAGTCCCGAAAGTTCTTGATTCCGTAAGAAGCCGTAGGCAAGTACACGCGAACGCTGTAGGCCAATTCGGGATGAGCCGAGTCTTCAAAATTTGGGTATCGGAGGAAGGACAATTTCTTTCCGTCATGCGCAATTTTAATGAGGTCGTATTCGAGTTCGCCCACGATCTGGCGGGCCGCAAGGATCATCAATCTGAGGAGCGGGGAGAGTTGAGCCTCGGCGGTATGATGAACATACAAAGAGTCCGGCAGCTTCTTGCCTATGGCCGAGTGTTTGCACTGCTCTTCAATCACACCAGGTTTGCCAAGTTCAAAGAGGAACTCGGCGCCCGCCTGTATCGACGCCTTGTAGCTTGGCCACAGCATTTTTATGTCTGCTTGCACGTCGTCTGGTAGGGCACGCAGTGGCGGTGGCGTCAGACCTTGGAGATGCAACATTGCGATGTATGTAAGGAAATTCGCCCGCTTTTCTTCGCGCGTCGAAAGAAGCGCGTTGCTATCAATCAGACTTTCTGCGATCCGCTCAATTCTCTGAAGAGAGCCGTACCGTTCGATCAGTCGCGGCATTGCTTTGAATTCAGTTGGTAATGGTGTCCTTCCGAGAGCCTTGGTGATGGATAGATATCGCTGAGCTGTTCGGTCTTTGGAAAACTCACTACGGACAACTTCTCGAAAGCTGATCGGGCGAAATAGAGACAGCCGAGCAAGGTAGTTTGATTCTGCCTGCTCATCTTTGAATACATAGGCGATGCCGAGACTTGCCATGTGCGGCTGATGGCCCAACGTATCGCTCAGGTACTGGCGAAATTCGTTTTGTGTGTAGAGCTTCTGGAATGAGCCGATCTTGGTGAGTACGCCATCTGCGAACTCGGCAGCTTCTCCAAGCGCCTGATCCACTCGAACCGAAACGATCAAGACCCTCTGAGCTAGTGCAAAGGCCTTCTGTAGAGTTTGTTGCCGCTCAATTGGATTCTCGATCACATTGAGGACATAGCCGAGATTTACGCATTCAGCGGGGTGGATAGGTTCGTTGGGTCGGAAATGTGGGTCCCAACCTGCGGCGGTGATGCCCGCTTTTGTGAGAAGCCTGACGTCGGCACCGCGTCCGCAGCCATAGTCGAAGACAGTTCGAGCTGATTCGATTACGCGGTGCGCCATAGCGAGTGCGAGCGGCCGCGACAAACTGTAGCGCTGCATGGCCGTCTTGTGCCGAGCGATTTCTGACGGTTCAGTGCGGACTCGCTCGTCAATGGATGAATTGACCATCGCCTCGATTGATTCCTCGTATTCCATCGAACGGTCTCCGTAAAGTACCTGCGGTATTTCCAAATTAACCGCAATCCCCAGTTGCGCACTTCAGCGTACAGGAGTATGTTTGTACAGACGTGTCATTACACGTATTGACGGGAGCAATCGTGGCTACTCAAAAACGCGCTGTCCAGAGGCTGGAAACGCCGACGAAACGAAATGGCAAACCGCTCACCGTGTACCTGAATGATAATCTAAGTCTTGCTCTTGCAACTACTTGTGAGAAGCGCAAAGTTCACAAATCCGACATCGTTCGTGTTGCGGTCGAACGGCTTCTCAACGACCTTGAATCAGGACAGCTAGAGCTGCCCCTGGGGATTTAGCTCTATGGCATCTTTCGACCTGGCTGGTCATACATTCTCGTTCTCTGGACATGAGACTTTTGTTTTCCGGTATACGTGGCTGAAAAAGGCTGCTGATGCAGTCCACGCGGATGCGCGTGTGTTCGGGAGGGATGATTCGATTGTCATCCTTGGTGTGGGCAAGAACATGGTCCGGTCCATCCGGCATTGGGGTTTAGCAACAAGCGTTCTGGAAGAGGAACCCAAAAGCCGTGGGACCTCGATGAAGGTCTCGCGTTTCGGAGAGTTTCTGTTTGGTGATGGCGAAGAATCAGCAGGCGCTGATCCATTTCTTGAAGATCCGAATACGCTTTGGTTGCTTCACTGGTCCCTGCTGACGAATTCCGGACGAAGCACAACATGGCAATGGGCTTTCAATCGTTTGCCGTCGAATGAATTCACGCGCGAAATCCTTTATCAGAGCATAGAGGACGAATTGCTGCGACTTAACCTTCGTGTTCCGAGTGAGAATACATTGCACCGGGATATTGAAGTTTTTGTCCGAACCTATCTCAGTTCTCGATCATCGCGCGGCAGCGCTGTTGAAGATAGCCTCGATTGCCCGCTCACTGAGCTAGGCTTGCTGGAAGAGGTTTCGGGAACGAATCTTTTGAATATTCGACGTGGCCCCAAAAGTACGCTTTCAAGGCGGGTCTTTGCCTTTTGCCTGCTCGATTTCTGGAACCGGACGGCGCCGGGAACAAAGACGCTTGCGTTCAGTGAAATTGCTTACTCAAGGGATAGCCCTGGTATGGTCTTTAAACTTGACGAGAACAGCATCATTGAGTATCTCGAAGCGCTTGAAACTACGACCGACGGGGGGATGGGATACGTTGAGAGCGCCGGTCTGAAACAAGTGTATCGGCAAGATGAGTGTGATGGTTTCTCCTGGTTGTCCGCCCATTATGTGGATACGAATCCTGTTCTGATGGCGGTGATCTAGATGCGATTCAGCGATTTCATAACGGTTGCTCCCCGATATGCGCGCGCAGTGAACCTTGAACGCGATGGATTCACTGCGAGTGCAGTGGAGGGTTACGTAGTTACATCAACCGCGGAGGATTTTCTGCGGCGGTTTGGCCAATCGAGGTTTGCATTTACGGGACACCACGCTTGGACGCTTACTGGACCTTATGGCGCGGGCAAGTCCTCTTTCGCACTTTTTCTTGCGAATGTTCTTAGTCCGGTGCTTGGCGGCGGCGCGGAAGCCGCCCGACGGCTGTTACGCGATCAGCATCCCGAAACCTATCATGAAGTTTTTGAGCTAGGTGGAAAGGAACGGCTTGGCAAGGATGGCTTTGCAGTCGTCGTGGTGAGTGGCGCAGCGGAGCCGCTTGTCAAAGCTCTTGTCCGGTGTGCGGTCCGAGATGCGGGAGTCTTTTTCACGCACGGCCGCAAACCCGATGCGCTCAAGGATCTTGACATCCTCGAAGCGAAGCTTAGCGCCGGAAAGGAAATCTCGACTACAACCGTAGTGGAAACAATCGGCCGCCTTTGTAACGCGCTGGTGACCTCTGGACGAACTCGCGGCATTCTTATCATCGTTGACGAACTGGGCAAGTTCTTGGAGTATGCAGCAAGAACGCAAAACAGCGGTGATCTCTTTATTCTGCAGCAGCTTGCAGAAGCAACCGCTGATCCGAAAACTCCTGGGCTGTCCCTCATTACAATCCTTCACCAGTCATTTGAACGTTACGCGGCCGAACTGCGGCCGATGGTTCGAGATGAATGGGCAAAGGTGCAGGGACGATTCGAGGACGTCGCTTTTCAGGAACCCCCAGAGCAACTACTGGAGCTTATCTCTCGGGCCGTGGTGCTGAACAATTCGAATCAATCGTTTGCGAAGGAATTCGTTTCCCATGGCCGGTTCCTCGCTGAGAAAGCCATTTCGCTTGACTTGTCGCCGCGAGGGATGACTGCTAAGGCATTTGGTAGCGCGCTGGAGCGGTGCTCTCCGCTGCATCCCCTCACGACTCTGGTACTGATTCGTTTGTGCCGTAAGTTTGGCCAAAATCAACGCTCGCTTTTTTCATTCCTGACATCGAAGGAAAGGCACGGATTCGCGAGTTTCTTGCAACAGACCTCTAATCCGAAGCAGTTCTATGGTTTGGCGGAGCTGTACGATTACTTGGCAGAGGGATTGGGTGCTGGTTTAGCAGTTGGGGAATCGGCGTCGCGATGGGCAGAGATTGCGAGTACGCTAGAGCGGACAACGAACGCTACCGACCAAGAGATACGTTTTATTAAGACCGTCGGTGTTCTAGCCGCCATCGGACAAATTGGAAACCTGAAGTCGAGTCCCGAAGTGATTCGCTTTGCGCTGGGCCTCGATACACCTGAATTCCGCCGCGTTCGTCGTCAATTGGCAGAACGTTCTTTCGTTATAGAACGAAAGCACAGTGGCACAATTGCTCTGTGGGAAGGCAGCGACCTCGACCTTGATGATCGCGTAAAGGAAGCCGCGAAGCACGTCATCGCAAATGCTTCTCTCGCAGACAAGCTGAATGAGCTTTGGGCGCCGCGTCCTTTGGTTGCAAAGCGTCACTCGTTTCACACAGGAACGTTGCGCTATTTTTCGGTACGCTTTGCTGATGTCACGAACCTGAGTAAGAACCTTGCCCTTGAAGCCGGCGCTGATGGTCTACTTCTGTATTGTCTACCCGGCTCTCGGGCCGACTTCGAAAGTCTCAAAGACCTCGCGCAGAGAACCGCGCTCCGGGATAAACGAGAGATACTTGTGGCAATTCCCGGAGAAGTCACCGCTCTTCGTGAGGCGGTTCATGAATTGGAGCTGCTTCGATACGTTCAAGCTCACACGCGCGAGTTGCAATCCGATGCTGTTGCCCGTCGAGAACTTCGGGCTCGCATCTCCTCTGTGGAGAATCGGGTTTCCGTCGAGGTGCAACGACTATTCTTGCCTGAAGAACGAACGGCCAAAGAAACAGCATGGTTCCACCATGGAATTCAACAACACATACCGACGACGCGGACGTTGGCGGATTTTCTCTCTTCTATTTGTGATCGCGTCTACCATCAAACTCCGATTCTGCGCAACGAATTGGTAAACCGGAGAGATTTATCTTCTGCAGCTGCTGCGGCCCGGAGAAGTCTGATCGACGCAATGATCTCTCGTTCTTCGGAAGCGAGGTTGGGCTTCGAGGGAACGCCGCCCGAAGTAAGCATCTACAGTTCTCTGCTTTCCGTTTCCCAGATCCACCGGCTCGAAGGCGCTAGCTATGTGTTTGGACCTCCGGTAGGTGATACTGCTCTCATCGCTGTATGGAACTGCATTACTCGATTCTTTGGGGATTGTGAACTGCAACGACATACACTTGCTGATCTATTTCAATCCCTTCGAGCGGCTCCCTTTGGTCTCAAAGATGGCGTTATACCGGTCCTATTCTGTGCGGCGGCGATGGCATATGACACGGAGATTGCATTTTACGAGGCGGGAGCATTCCTACCTGAGTTAACCGTCGATGCTTTTGAGCGGCTCATCCGGTCACCTGAGCGGTTTGAATTGAGGCGATATCGGATCGAAGGATTGCGGAAGGAAGTATATACAGAGTTGGCTCATCTCTTCGGGCAACCGGTTCCCACGCGCGGAGAGAGCCTGATGTCTGTCATGAAGCCACTGTATAGATTTCTTCACCGTCTCCCGGCATATTGTCGAGAGACCAAGCGCCTGTCTTCCCAAACGATCGACGTGCGCTCTGCGTTGCTCTACGCCAAGGAACCAGATCAACTTCTGTTTACAGAATTGCCCAAGGCGTGTGGGCTAGCACCGTTCTCCCCTGATGAACCTGGAGGAAAGCGAACCGCCGACTTTTTTATTGCTCTGCGGCGCTCGATCACTGAGTTGCAGCGATCCTATGAGGATCTGCTTCGAGATCTCCGGGAGTTGCTCTATCGAGCGTTCGATATCACGGAGCGATCGATACTTGAGGCAAGGGCGAAAGGAATCTTGGCTTATTGTGTCGAAAGCAAGTTAAAGGCTGTCACGGCAACCTTTGCGAACGAGCATATGGATGAGACGCTGTGGATCGAAACGATTGCGACGACTCTCACAGGTAAAGCACCGAAGTCGTGGAACGATGACGACCGCGTTCGCTACGAAATTGCACTGGCTGAAACGTCACGCAATCTTCGGCATCTTGAGGCGCTGCTATTCGAGGAAAAGCAAAGAATGGACATGGGACGAAAAGTCGAAGAGATTTTTCGCCTTGGCATCTCGGACCGACATTCAATGGAACAGGGAGCGGTTCTCGTGATTGAGCAAGGAGACCGCCGTCGCTTCATGGAAGCGGTTGTTGAAATTCAGCATTGTATCGAAGCCCTGAGAACAACGCCGCAAATTGCACTGGCGGCGATGACCTCCGTCTCAAAAAGCCTCCTTTCGGAGCTGAACTCTCAGTCGGAGATCAAGATCGAAGCGGAGGAGGTTAAGCGTGGATAAGACGAGACACGTACTTGGACTTTCGGGCGGGAAGGACAGTACCGCTCTTGCAATCTTTATGCGCGATCGCGTCCCGCAGATGGAATACTTTTTCTGCGATACCGGGGCCGAACTCAAGGAGACCTACGAGTACATCGACAAATTGGAAGTGTTCTTGGGAAAGCCGATTACGAGGCTGAATCCGGCTCGAAGCTTTGATCACTGGTTGGAGATTTTCGGCAATTACTTGCCGTCCTCGCGGATGCGTTGGTGTACTCGCAAATTGAAGATTGAGCCATTCGAGGAGTTCGTTGGAGATGATCCTGTAATCAGCTACATCGGCATTCGCGCGGACGAGAATCGCGAAGGTTACATCTCATCTAAACCTAACATCACTCCTGTGTACCCGTTCAAAGAATCAGGATACCGAATCGGTGACATAAAGCGCATCCTGGATGATAGCGGAATCGGCCTTCCGAAATACTATGAGTGGAGAAGCAGGTCTGGATGCTATTTCTGTTTCTTCCAACGTAGGGCTGAATGGGCAGGTTTACTTGAACGCCATCCCGAGGACTTTGAGCGTGCCAAAGCGTACGAAAAGATCAACTCGATGACTGGCGAACGTTACACGTGGAATCAAAAAGAAAGTCTTGAGGAATTAGCGGCACCAGCGCGACTGGCTGAGATTCGACAGAAGCATCTATATGCGATGTCCTCGGCAAAAAAGGCCGCGCCGGGCGACAGTCTCTTCAATATTCTGGGACAAGTGCTGGATGAGGAAGACGACACGGAGCCGTGCATGATCTGTTCGTTGTAGATGAAGTTGGTTGTCTGTCTTGGAAAGGCACGTTCGAAGGATGAGTGCACTTGGATCCGGAGTTGATTTTGAATTGGTTCTCTCGCGGGCTGACTCCAATGCGCTCGGTGGATTGCTTCGTCCAGAAGCGAGTCGATTGATTCAGCGATTAGACCCTACTCTTTACTATCCCGCAAATCTTTCCAAGCTAGTTCTCGGCTTGCGCCCGCCAAGTGAACTTTTGGCGGACTCAGCAGCGCGATCCATGATTCTAGATTTGCTCCGCCCCGACGAGGCGAACGCTCTGCTAATGCAACTTGGCTTTTCGTCTGCCGATGACCCATATACGGAATTACGTTCCGTATCATTCGGAAAAGCAGCGCGGACGACCCTCATGACCTTCTTCGGGGTTTCGGAACCGCCTCCTGAAAAAGTAGAAGACGTGCCAGCTCAAGAAACGATCTCACCTGGCTACGGATTATTTCCTCATCAAGTTGAAATTCTTTCGCGAGCACGTAAAATTTTGTTCGCTCATCCGCGGCGACTTCTGCTACACATGCCTACTGGCGCGGGCAAGACACGGACCGCGATGAACCTTGTCGCCGAATTTCTCCGTCATGACGCCAACGGTCTCGTGATCTGGCTGGCACACTCGGAAGAACTGTGCGATCAGGCTGCTGATGAGTTTACGAAGGCGTGGAGAGAAATCGGCAACCTGCCGGTTGACTTGCAACGTTATTGGGGCGGCTACGATGTTGATCTTGGCTCCGTTCGGTCCGGCATTTTGGTCGCGGGGCTTCCGAAGATGGTTGCAAAATGCAAAGCGAATCCAGTGGTTCTGACGCAGCTCGCCGTAAGAAAGCCATTCGTTGTGGTAGACGAGGCCCATCAGGCCATTGCGCCAACCTATCAGCTCCTCTTGTCAGTTTTGGTCGAAGGGGCAAACGGTAGTTCACTTCTCGGATTGTCTGCAACACCCGGTAGAACTTGGAACGACATCAATGCAGATGCGGCTCTGGCGGAGTTCTTTGCTCGGCGCAAGGAGGGGCTGCGCATCCCCGGGTTTAGTAATCCGGTCACGTATTTAATGAGCGAAGGCTATCTTGCACATGTGACATTCCGCCGACTGTTGTCCGGAACGCAAATTGAACTTACAAGCGCCGAAAAGCAGGAGCTTGAGGCCGCCCTGGATATCCCCAGTTCAGTTCTCAACGCACTCGCAATCTCAGAACAGCGCAATTTGCAGATCATTGCGGAGATC
>Ga0335074_10003659_pt1 | contig 21040 bp, 19 predicted proteins | sample Lox_Sample_23_FD_206715 | JGI IMG/M metagenome (GOLD analysis project Ga0335074, IMG submission 206715) | Soil microbial communities from Loxahatchee National Wildlife Refuge, Florida, United States - Lox_Sample_2.3 | ecosystem: Environmental > Terrestrial > Soil > Wetlands | place: USA... | reverse complement strand
TGGTCGCTGAGCTCGGCCGGGAGATCGGTGGCTGGCAGATCGACCCGATGATCGCGTTCCTGTCACTGGACCGGCCGGTAAGGACGCCGTTCGCCCGGACGCTGCGGGTCATCGCTTCGCTGCCGTGGCACGAGCGCGACGTTTCCAGAATTCTTCGAGAGCTCGGCGTGGGCAGCGCTGACATCCGGCGGCGGGGGCTGGCTGGTGACGTCGAGGAGATCCGGCGCCGGCTGCGGCTCGAGGGAGACCGCAGCGCAGTGATCGCCCTGACCCGCCGCGACGACAAGCCCTGGTGCCTCGTCTGCGAGCCGGTACCGGGTTAGCGGGCCAGCCGGGAGCAGGCTCGGCAGGCGGGCCACGTCCGGCCTGCCACGCAGCAGTCAGGCTGCGGATCCCGACCTTGCGCGAGCTGCTCCCCGGCGGAAGGCGTCGAGCACAGATTTCAGGACGTAGGCAGGGTCGCCGGTGATCTCTTTCCAGTCGAAGTGGACCACCTCGTACCCGGCCTCCCGCAGCCGCTTGTCCCGGCGACGCTCGCGCATCGCCAGTCCCTTGTCCTGGTACTTGGCGGCACCGTCGACCTCGACGATCGTCCGGTACTGCTTCCAGAGGAAATCGACCCTGCCGATGAACTCGCTGTCGCGGACTTCGACCTGGAGTTCCGGGGCAGGCAGACCGCAGTCGCGGAACACGATGCGGGCGAGAGACTCCAGCGGTGACTCTGCCCGCCGGTCGGCGAATACGACCACCTCGGTCGCGCGCCGGATTCCCGGCCACCGGGGGCAGTCCGCAAGGACTGCGGTGAGCTCGTTCTTGGACGTCAGCCGCTGCTGGAGCGCTGAGTCCGCCACGACGACGCCGTCACGAAAGTCCGTAGTCCGGGCAATGTCGATGACCGTCCGGGCGACCGTCGTCAGCGGGATCCCGAACCGGCCGCTGACGTGACTGGCGGGTAGCCGCGCCCAGTGGAGGCGAACGGCTGACTTGGCCGACTTGCTGCCCGTGCCAGGCGGACGAGTGACGGACATCCCCGGTTCTGGCTTGCTCAGCAGACTCAGCCCGTGGAGCTGCGCAGCTGATTCGTGGCTGATCACCGTGTCCCGGCCGGCCGTCGACATCGTCGGCGTTGCTGCCAGCAGTCTGCGGCCGTCGTCGAACCGCTGCAGCTGCTGAGCGAGCGCGGATTCCACATAGCAGCCCCGGCCGAGGCGCACGATGTCGCCGCGCTGGACCATGGCCTGAATCTGGCGCGAAGATTTGCCCGATGCAATGAGCTCGGCGTGACTGACAATCCCAGCTAACCGGACATAACTGAGTAATTCGTTCTGGCTCATCCGCCAATCATTGTCGGGACCACTGACATCCCACGCGTTAAGTGCAGTTTGGTGTCCGCTTTGCCCCGGTTCTGATGCACCTTACGCGTGGGAAGTCGCGTGTGCCGGCCGGCGGCGGTACGCCGGGCGGGCCGCGATGCGCTAGAGCTCGGCGCCTGAGCCTGTCGGCGGGTGCGGCTGGTGACCGGCGCGGTGCACGCGGACTTTCGCCTGCAGTGCCTCGCCTTTCGCCTGGGCGCTGGCGCGCAGATCGGACTGGAACAGCGCCATGCGCTCCGCCAGCTCGGGGTCCCCGACGGCAAGGATGCGGACTGCGAGCAGGCCGGCGTTCCGAGCGGCTCCGACTGCCACGGTCGCCACCGGGATTCCGGCCGGCATCTGCACGATCGACAGAAGCGAGTCCAGGCCGTCCAGGTGTTTCAGCGGCACTGGCACTCCGATGACGGGCAGCGTGGTCACCGAGGCGAGCATGCCGGGCAGGTGCGCCGCGCCGCCGGCTCCGGCGATGATGACCTTGAGCCCGCGCCCGGCAGCGGTCTGGCCGTAGCGGAGCATATCGGCGGGCATCCGGTGCGCGGAGACGACATCGGCCTCCGATGGCACTCCGAACTCGTCAAGGACTTCGGTCGCCGCCTGCATCACCGGCCAGTCCGAGTCGCTACCCATAACCACGGCGACGACCGGTGAGATGGTCCCGTCGCTCACGCCCGCTCGCCTCCGTCCCCTGCCGCGACCACACTGCCAGCCGCAACCGCACCGCCCGCAGCCGCACCGCCCGCAGCCGGACCGCCCGCCGCCACCGAACTGCCAGGCGCCGCGCGGGCATCCTCGACGCCCGGGCCATCTGCGACGACAGCACCACCCGCACCGACTGAAGCGCCGACCTCTGCCAGGCCTCGTGGACTCACCGACAGGCCGCCGGGCGGGTTCTCGTCGCCCGTCGCCAGGTAATTCGCCGCCCGCCGGGCCCGAACCCGCACGCCAGCCAGGTCCTCACCCAGGGCTGTGACGTGGCCGACCTTGCGGCCGGGGCGGACGGGCTTCCCGTAGAGCTGGACCTTCAGCGACGTGTCCGCCGCCAGCACGTGGTTGAACTTCCCGTACAGATCCGGGTCCGTGCCGCCGAGCACGTTGGCCATCACCGCGACCGGCGCGACAGCGACCGGCGAGCCAAGCGGCAGGTTCAGGACGGCGCGCAGATGCTGCTCGAACTGCGAGGTCCGTGCACCCTCGATCGTCCAGTGCCCGGTGTTATGCGGACGCATTGCCAGTTCGTTCACGAGCAGGCTGCCATCTGCCGCCTCGAACAGCTCGACGGCCAGCAAGCCGATGACGTCGAGGTCGCGGGCCAGCGACAGACCCAGCCGCTCCGCCTCGATGGCCGTCGATTCCGGCAGGTCAGGTGCAGGGGCCAGCACCTCGACGCAGATCCCGTCCCGTTGCACCGACTGGACCACCGGGTAAGCGGCGCCGTGACCGCTGGACGACCGGGCGATCAGGATCGCGAGCTCGCGCCGGAAGGCCACGTGTTCCTCGGCGAGCAGCGCCACCCCGTGGCTGACTACCTCCGCCGCCTCGGCAGGCGAGCGGCACACCCAGACACCGCGGCCGTCATAGCCGCCGGATATCGCCTTGAGCACGACCGGCCAGCCCGTTCGGGCGGCGAATGCCTCGACCTCGTCCGATGAGGCCACCGGAGCAAACCGCGGGCAGGGCACCCCGAGCTCCGTGAGCCGCTCGCGCATCGCCAGCTTGTCCTGCGCAAACCGGAGCGCCGCTGCGCTGGGCGCGACCACGTGGCCGGCGTTCTCCAGCGCGGCGAGCTGAGCCTGAGGCACGTGCTCGTGATCGAAGGTGACCACGTCGCAGTCGGCCGCGAACGCGAGCAGATCCTCGGTGGACCGGTAGTCGCCAAGCACCGTGTCCGCGCACACCTGGGCGGCGCTCTCGTCCGGCGTAGCGGCGAGCACCCGGAACCGGATGCCGAGACCGACCGCCGCGGCCGTCGTCATCCGGGCAAGCTGGCCCGCCCCGACCATGCCGACGACGCGCTGCCGCACGCCCGGCGGCCCGGAAGTTGACCCGCCCGCAGCCTCGGGACCAGCGCCGTTCTCTGCAGCTTCGTGGTGATCCATTACCCGCCGTAGCCTACGGCCACAGCCGCCCCAGCCCGGAATCAGGCCGCCCGGCCAGCGAGCCGGGCCGGCCCTCCCAGCCGGCCCGCCGAACGGGAACCCAGGCCGTCAGGCCGGACCCGCCACCGCCGGCTGCTCCTCGGCGTCGGCCGTCGCATGTGGCAGGAACAGCGCGAACACTGCGGGCCGCGGCCGCACCAGCACCACCTGGCCGCCATCGGCCGCTGCGATCGTGCGCGCCAGGGCCAGGCCGAGCCCGGTGCCGGTCGGCGAGCCGGACACGCTGCGCTCGAAGATGCGCGGCGCCAGTTCCGACGGCACGCCGCTGCCCTCGTCCCGCACTTCCACCACGACTGAACGGCGCGTCCTCGACGTACGGATCGTCACGGTCCCGGCGCCGTGCACCAGCGCGTTATCCAGCAGCGTGGCGATCACCTGGGCGGCGCCGCCGGGGGTGGCGAACGCGAACAGGCCTTTCTCCCCCGCCACGGCCAGCCGCCGGTTCAGCCGCCGGAACGCGGGCTCCCACTCCACCACCTGCTGGCTCACGATCTCGTCGACGCTGGCGACTGTCGGGGAGCCGGGCGCAGTCCTCCGGGCCCGGCCAAGTAGCTGACCGACGACCTCGGCCAGCCGCTCCGTCTGCGCCAGTGCGGCCGCGCCTTCCTCCCGCACCACGTCCGGGTAGTCGGCAGCGGCCAGCATCTCCTCGAGCCGCATCGAGAGCGCGGTCAGCGGCGTCCTGAGCTGATGCGAGGCGTCGACGGCGAAGTCGCGCTCCGCCGACAGCAGATCGTTGATGCGCTGCGCCGACCCGTCAAGACCCTCGGCAACCCGGTCAAGCTCCTGGATGCCGTAGCGTCGCCCGAGCGGGCTGGAGTCCCCTGAGCCGAGCCGGTCGGCAGCGCCGGCGAGTTCCTCGAGAGGCCGGACAATCCGCCGGGCGTAGACGAGTCCGAGGATGACGGCCACGCCGACAGCGAGCAGCGCGACGCCGCCAATCAGCAGCAGTTCCCCCGTCAGATAGCCGGAGAGGGCAGAGTCGGCGCCCTCAACGGTGACCATGATCGGGCCGTCAGTCGCGCTGGAGGTCCGGTAACCGCGACGGGGCGGTTTGACTCCGGAGCGGGCGACGATCCTGCCGTTCATCTTGATCACGACGTAGCGGTCCGGGACAACGACCTCAAGCGGAAGCCCGGCCTCGAATCGCTGGTAGACGTTCAGCGCCGCACCCTTGGCGTCCCGGTGCAGGGACGCAGTCGCCTCGTCCACCTGCAGGCGGCCGAGGACGATCGCCAGCGGGATGCCCAGCGCGAGTACCGCGGCCACGGCCACCGCCAGCATCGAGATCAGCAGCCGGCGCCGCACTGTTCCTGCCTCAGGTCATGCCTCAGATACTGCGTCAGATTGTCAGAGCCTGCCACCATAAGCTCGCACCGAGCCCTGCCAGAGAGCTAGTCGCCGCGCTCGAATCTGAACCCGACGCCACGGACCGTCGTAATGTACTGCGGGCTGTGGGCGTCGTCGCCCAGCTTCCGCCGCAGCCAGGAGACGTGCATGTCCAGCGTCTTCGTCGAGCCCCACCACTTGGAATCCCACACCTGCCGCATGATCTGCTCGCGGGTGACGACCTTGCCCGCCTCTGCCACCATGAGCGCGAGCAGGTCGAATTCCTTGGAGGTCAGCTCGATTTCCTGCTCCCCCAGCCAGGCTCGCCGCGCGTCCGAGTCGACGCGGACACCCTGCACGGTCTTGGTCTCGGTGGCGCCGCGCCGTAGCAGCGCCCTGACCCGGGCCAGTAGTTCGGCCAGCCGGAACGGCTTGGTGACGTAGTCGTCGGCTCCCGCGTCCAGGCCGATAACAGTGTCCACCTCGTCCGCCCGCGCGGTGAGAATGAGCACCGGGACCGCCTGCCCGGCCGACCGGATGCGGCGGCAGACCTCGAGCCCGTCGATCCTCGGCAGGCCGATGTCGAGCACGATGAGGTCGATGCCGCCGTTCCTGGCGGCCTCGAGCGTCCCGGGGCCATCTGCTGCCACATCGACTTCATAGCCTTCGCGCCGGAGGGCGCGGGCAAGGGGCTCGGAGATTGCCGGGTCATCTTCGGCGAGCAAAACGCTGGTCATGACACCGATGGTAGGGCCAACTGGCGATTTTCAGGCCCCTACAAACGTCCGGCGCCTATCTCTTGCCCGCTGCTTGACCTTGACTTGCGCAAATAACGCCGCATCGGATGCGATTGCCGACGCCCGTTCGCGGCATCTGCGGCCAGCCAGGAAATTCACCACCTTTCCTGCCTGAAACGAGGCCGATCCCACCGCAGTCACAGCCACTACGCGGCTCTGGAGGCTGACCGAGAGGCCGGACTGCCGGCGACCCCGGCGGGAGATGCCGGACCGGAAGATTCCGACCGGAACACGCCGTACAGGGAGACGTCAGACCGGAGTGACCCCGTGACGGCGGCGGGAGAACGACCGGTCCTTCCCGCGCGCGGCGGCGAACCGGCGGATCAGCTGCGAACGCAGATCTTCCGGCTCGACCACATCGTCGACGACCAGCTCGCCGGCCAGCCGCAGCACGTCGATATCCGCCTCGTACTCGGCGCGCAGCCGCTCCGTCTCGGCATCGCGCTCCTCGGCGGTCGCCAGCGCAGCCAGCCGGTTGTAGTAGACCGCGTTCACGGCGGCCTCCGCGCCCATCACCGCGATCTTCGCGGTCGGCAGAGCGAGCGTCGCGTCCGGCTCGAAGCCCGGCCCGGCCATGGCGTACAGGCCGGCTCCGTAGGCCTTGCGGACGATCACGCTGATCTTGGGCACGGTCGCCTCGGAGACCGCGCTGATCATCTTGGCGCCGTGCCGGATGATGCCCTGCCGCTCGACGGCCGTGCCGACCATGAAGCCGGGAACGTCGGCGAGGAACAGCAGCGGCAGGCTGAACGCGTCGCACAGCTGGATGAACCGGGTGGCCTTGTCAGCCGAGTCCACGAAGAGCACGCCGCCCTTGAACATCGGGTTGTTGGCTACCACCCCGATCGGCTGGCCGTCGAGGCGGGCGAAGCCCACCACGAGCTCGCGGGCCCACAGAGCGTGGATCTCGAAGAAGGAGTCCTCGTCCACCAGGCCGCGCACATAGCGGCGCATGTCGAAGGCCTGCCGTTCGCTGACCGGCACCAGGGCACGCAAGTCGGTCTGCTTCGGCGCGCGAGACGGCGCGACCGGCGGAGGAAGCTGCCAGTTGCCCGGCAGATAGGACAGATAGCTGCGGACGGCTGCGATCGCGTCGGCCTCGTTTCTGGCCAGGAAATGCCCGACGCCGGAGACGGAGGTATGCATCCGCGCGCCACCCATCTCCTCCAGGGTGGTCTGCTCGCTGACAACCATCTCGACCATCCGGGGGCTGCCGAGGTACATCGACGCGTTGCCGTCGACCATGGCCACGAAGTCGCAGAACGCGGGGATGTACGCGCCGCCGGCCGCCGACGGGCCGAACAGCGCGCAGACTTGCGGAATCGAGCCGGACGCCCGGACCTGGGTGTGGAAGATCTTGCCGGCGCCGCGGCGGCCGGGGAACATCTGCACCTGGTCGGTTATCCGGGCGCCGGCGGAGTCGACCAGGTAGATCATCGGCAGCCCGGCGTTGTATGCCTGCTCGATCACCCGGATGATCTTCTCGACCGTCCGCGCGCCCCACGAGCCGGCTTTCACGGTCGAGTCGTTCGCCATCAGCGCGACTGGCCGCCCGTCGAGGGTCGCGGTCCCGGTGACGACGCCGTCCGCGGGCAGGCCGCTCGCGAGCACGTTGGCAAACGCGCCGTCCTCGGTGAAGCTGCCGGGGTCGACCAGCAGCTCGATGCGCGCACGGGCGAAAAGCTTGCCCAGCTGCTCGGCCTGCTGGTGGTATCGCTCGGCGCCGCCGGCCGAGATCCTGGCCCGGACCTCGGCGAGTTCAGGGTGACCGGATTCTGCTTCTTCTGGAGCGCTCACGCTGGCGAGCGTATGACAACACGGCCGGGGCGGCAGGAGGGGAGGGGATGCCGCCCCGGCCGGGTGCAGCGGCTCTGGCGCGGGGTTCAGTGGATATGCAGGCTGACGCCGAGCAGGACCAGCGGCCACAGGAAGATCGACAGCAGCGCCGACACCGCGAGCTTGACGAAGCCGAGCGTGAGGTAACTGCGTTCCCAGGCGACGATCAGTCCGATGATGACCCAGATGATGTACAGCCAGCTGTGTCTGCGGCTGGAGAAGATAGCCATGTTTTTGACTCCGATCCGGCCAACCGGTTGATGGCAGCCACCAAGTCTCCGGAAAAGGCGGGGTCAAACATCACCAGGCTGGGTCGAGCTTGCTCGGCAGCGGGGCCGGTCTCGATCAGACCGCGACGGTCCTCGAACGCGGGCCGGCGCGCAGCACCTGGGACGGCAGCTGGCGGCCGATGATCCGCTCGGCGTCGGCCGCGGCGTCGATCATGGCTGCGAGGTCGATGCCGGTACCGACGCCCATGTCCTCGACCATGTGGACGAGCTCCTCGGTGGCGATGTTGCCAGTAGCTCCGGGCGCATAGGGGCAGCCGCCGAGGCCGCCGACAGACGCGTCGAAGTCGGCGACGCCAAGCTGGAGTGCCGCGAGCACATTCGCCAGCCCGGTGCCGCGAGTGTTGTGGAAGTGCAGGTTCAGCCCGGTGTCCGGATGTGCCGACCGGAACTCGCCGACGAGCCGCTGCACCCGGCTCGGTGTCGCCATCCCAGTCGTGTCGCCGAACGAGACGGTGTCCGCGCCATCCGCGACCGCCCGGCTCGCGGTGGCGACGACACGCTCGACCGGGACCTCACCTTCGTACGGGCAGCCCCAGGCGGTGGACACGATGACCTGGCAGGTCGCGCCGCGCTCATGCGCCAGCGAGATGATCTGGGCGATGTCGTCCAGCGACTCCGCGGTGCTCCGGTTGACGTTCCTGCGGTTGTGCGTATCCGAGGCCGACACCACTGCCTCGATCTCGGGCAGTCCGCGCTCCAGTGCCCGGGCGGCGCCGCGCAGGTTGGGCACGAGCGCGGAGTACCGGACGGTGTCTGACCGCTCGATGCCGGCCCAGACCTCGTCGGCGTCGGCCATCTGCGGGATGGCCTCGGGCCGGACGAACGAGACGGCCTCGATGCGCCGGACTCCAGTGCCCGACAAGCGGTCGATGAGCTCGATCTTCGCCTGTGTCGGGACGGGGTCCTCGTTCTGTAGCCCGTCCCGCGGGCCGACCTCGCGGACCGATATCTGGCTGGGCAGGTCTGACACGGGTGGCCTCGCTTGCACGCGGAACTGGGCGGACAGCTTCCAGGCTAACTGGCGGGCGGAGGCAGCTGGTGGCCCGCCTGAAGCTCGCGGGCGAGCCGGTCCTGCTCGTTTTCGACGAGCTGGAACAGCGTCGCCTGCACGTCCTGCACGTGCGGGATCTCGGTCAGGACCAGCTGACCGCGCTCGCCTGGTGACTCGACCACGAGCCGGCCGCAGCCGAGCATCCGGTCGAGCAGACCCTGCGCGAACGAGACGTCACTGATCTTGGAGAGCGGGAAGTCGCGGCCGGTGCGAGTAAGGATTCCGGCCCGCAGCCGCAGTCGCCGGTTCGTGAGCTCGTAACTGGTGGTCCACCAGCGCAGCAGCGGCCGCAGTACCCAGGTAAGGACCACGACGAGGGCGAGGACCCCGATCACGAGCCGGGCGGCGGCCGAATCGCGGACGGGCGAGACGACGACCAGCAGCACGAGGAGCACGACAACCGTCGCTGCCAGGATGAGGACCGGCCGAAGGATCGTCTTCCAGTGCTGATGCAGCCGCAGCACGAGGTGCTCCCCCTGCGCGAGCCCGGGTGCACTGGCCATACCTCCCATGCTGGCATGAACGGCGGCATTGTGCGCCCCTGTAGTCGAGTGCGCTGCTGCCGGACGCACAGTTGCTGGTCAGCGCACGTGCACGACATCGCCCGCGCTGACGGCGTGCTCGCCGTCGGCGGCGCGCACCAGGAGGCGGCCGATGTCGTCGACATCGCTGGCCCGGCCCGTCACGAAGCCGCCTCCGGGCAGTTCCACCTGTACGTCGCGGCCGATCGTCGAGCACAGCCGCTGATATTCCGCCCGCAGGCCGATCGCAGCGGCGTCGCCCGGCGCCGACTGGGCGCACCAGCGCAAGTACCAGTACTCGAGCTGGCGGAGGGCGGCAAGGAGGATGGCCTGCCGATCCGCGCCGGCGGCGCCTTCCAGCCACAGGGAGGTCGCCTGGGGCGCAGGAAGCTCGTCGCGGTCCGCGCTGACGTTCAGGCCTACGCCCACGACGATGGCCTCACCCGACTGCTCCGCGAGAATTCCGGCTAGCTTGCCGGAGACGCCGGGGATGCCGGTGCCGGACAGCACGTCGTTCGGCCACTTGAGAGTCGCCTCGAGGCCTGTCTGCGCGCGGATCGCCGTGGTGACGGCCACGCCCGTCAGCAGCGGCAGCCAGCCGCGACTGGCCGGCGGCACGCCGGCTGGCCGCAGCAGAACTGAGAACAACAGCGCCGCGCCCGGCTGGCTGTGCCAGCTCCGGTTCAGGCGGCCCCGGCCAGCTGTCTGCTCCTCGGCCACGAGCACGGTGCCGGCGGGCGCTCCGGCTCGGGCGGACGCGAGCAGGTCGGCGTTGGTGGAGCCAGTTGTCCGGACGACCTCGAGCTCGCGGTAGACCTGCGACCCGGCAAGCAGCGCTTCGCGAAGCGCGGTCGCGTGAAGCGGCGCCCTGCTCGGGCGCTGGGTCGTGCTCGTCACGTCACCTCTTCTCGCTGTCGGGAGCCCTGGCCACGGGCCCGGAAGCACAGGGAGGGCAGTTCTGCCCTACCCTGTCCGCCATGGCCAACGATGTATCGCTGCCGCTACAGGAACCGGGCCCCGACGACGCGCCGGACCTGCACACTACCGCCGGGAAGCTCGCCGATCTGGAGAAGCGCCGGTACGAGGCGGTGCACGCGGGCGCTGCACGCCAGGTGGAGCGTCAGCACGCCAAGGGCAAGATGACCGCGCGCGAGCGGATCGACGCGCTGCTTGACCCCGGCTCCTTCACGGAGTTCGACGAGCTCGCCCGGCACCGGGCCACCGATTTCGGCATGGAAAGGAACCGGCCCTACGGCGACGGCGTCGTCACCGGCTACGGCACCATCGACGACCGCCCGGTTGCCGTCTTCAGCCAGGACTTCACGGTCAACGGCGGCTCCCTCGGCGAGGTCTACGGCGAGAAGATCGTCAAGGTGATGGACTACGCGCTGAAGACCGGCTGCCCGATGGTCGGGATCAACGACAGCGGCGGCGCCCGCATCCAGGAGGGCGTGGTCGCGCTCGGCCTGTACGGCGAGATCTTCTACCGGAACGTGATCTCGTCCGGGGTGATCCCGCAGATCTCGCTGATCATGGGCCCGTGCGCCGGCGGCGCCGTGTACTCCCCCGCCATCACCGACTTCACCCTGATGGTCGACAAGACCTCGTACATGTTCATCACCGGGCCCGACGTGATCAAGACGGTGACCGGTGAGGAAGTCAGCCAGGAGGAACTCGGCGGCGCGCACGCTCACAACGTGAAGTCGGGTGTCGCGCACTATCAGGCCAGCGACGAGCAGGACTGCCTGGAGTTCGCCCGTGCGCTGCTGTCCTACCTGCCGTCCAACAACCTCGACGAGCCGCCGGCCTGGCCGGCTCCGACCGACCCGGCAGCGGTCCTGGCGATCACGGAGACGGACGCCGAGCTAGACACGCTGATCCCGGACTCGCCCCGCCAGCCCTATGACATGCACACCGTGGTCGAGCACGTGCTCGACGACGGCGAGTTCCTGGAGATCCACGCGGGCTTCGCACAGAACATCGTGGTCGGCTTCGGCCGGGTCGACGGCGCACCGGTGGGCGTCGTGGCCAACCAGCCGATGCACTCGGCGGGCACCCTGGACATTGACGCCTCGGAGAAGGCAGCTCGCTTCGTCCGCACCTGCGACGCCTTCGGCATCCCGGTCGTGACCTTCGTGGACGTGCCCGGCTTCCTGCCCGGCACCGGCCAGGAGTGGGGCGGCATCATCCGGCGCGGCGCCAAGCTGATCTATGCGTATGCCGAGGCGACGGTACCGAAGATCACCGTCATCACCCGGAAGGCCTATGGCGGCGCCTACGACGTCATGGGCTCCAAGCACCTCGGCGGCGATATCAACCTTGCCTGGCCGACGGGCCAGATCGCCGTCATGGGCGCCGATGGCGCTGTGGACATCCTGTACCGCCGTGACCTGGTCGCTGTGGCGGACCCGGACGAGCGCGCCGACCTGCGCAAGCAGCGGATTGCCGAGTACGAGGACACGCTCTTCAATCCCTACGTCGCGGCCGAGCGGGGGTATGTGGACGCCGTCATCCGGCCCGCGGAGACCCGGTCTCAGGTGACCCGGGCGCTGCGGGCCCTGAAGACCAAGCGCCAGACCCTGCCGCCGAAGAAGCACGGCAACATCCCGCTTTAGCGATCCCGGCAGCTGCGCCGGCGAGGTGCTCGGGGGAGCGCCAGGTAAAGAGCCTGGTATGCAGTCCGGAGCAGTCAGTTGACCGTGGCAAACTAATCGCCGTGACGATCCGAGCAGGCTGGAATTTCCTAGTTAGAAACTGGATTTTCGCTGTCGCATTCGTGATCGGCCTTGTCCTGCGGCTGATCACGATGCTGGGCTTCCCTCCGGCCATCTGGTTCGGCGGTGACTCCGTCTCCTACGTGAACTCGGGCCTGCATATGTGGCCAGGGGTGTCGCGGGAGTCCGGTTACGGCGTCATGCTCGAGATCCTGCACCCGCTGCACAGCTTTTTCGTGGTCACGGCGGTCCAGCACGCACTCGGCCTCATCGGCTCGATCCTGATCTACGCCCTGCTGCGCCACCGGTACCGGCTGCCCGCCTGGGGCGCCACGCTGGCGGCAGTGCCGATACTGCTGGACGTCTACATGATCCAGCTGGAGCAGGAGATCCTGGCCGACTCCACGTTCACCTTCCTGTGCCTCGCTGCCGTGGTCCTCGTGCTCTGGTGGCCGGACGATCGCCGGCCCTGGTGGTCCACTCCGGCAGCGGCGCTGCTACTCGGCGTCGCCTCGGCGTTCTGGCCCGTCGGCCTGCCGCTGCTCATCGTGCTGCTGGTGTACATGATCGTCCGCCGCTTCGGCTGGCGGAAGGTGGTAGCCACTGTGGTTGGCGGCGCCATCCCGCTGGTCGCCTACGTCGGCTGGTACAACGTCCGCTACCACCAGATCGCCTTTAACAACAGCAACGGCGTGTTTCTGTGGTCGCGCACCATGAGCTTTGCCGACTGCGCGGTGATCAAGCCGCCTGCCGACCTGCGGCCCCTCTGCCCGACCGGCACTCCGTCGTCACGGGTGTCAGCGCCGTTCTACATCTGGGAGGCGAACTCGCCGCTGCTCAGGGTCGGCACCGGCGTGAACAAGTTCAGCCCGGAGCGCAACCACCTGGCGGAGAAGTTCGCAATCAAGGCCATCGAGGCCCAGCCGCTGAGCTTCGCCAGCACGGTCGCGAAGGGCTGGCTGCTGACCTTTACCTGGAACCGCCCGAACGTGCCGAGCGCTGCGATGGCATCCCGCTATCAGTTCACCAACGCCACGCAGACGCAGAATGCGCTGTCCGGGACGACCACGGCGGACGTCGCGGCCGGGGTCGCCGCACTGCACAAGGTGCAGAAGGAGTACACCGGCGGGCACACGGCGGACACCCGCGAGGTCCAGCCCTGGGCCAACTTCATGATCAACTACCAGAAGATCTTCTACCTACGCGGCACGATGGACGCAATCCTCATGCTCATCGGACTCGGCGGGATCGTGCTGGCCTGGCGCCGCTACGGCTTCTTCCGGCGGCGCGACTGGGGCGGGCCCGCGCTGTTCCCGTTCGTGGCGGCGCTGACCATGGAAGTCGTGCCGCCGCTGACCGCGGACTTCTCGCTCCGGTACGTGGTGCCGACGATCCCGATCGTGTGCCTGACCGCCGCGCTGGCCTTCGCCCGGCCCCTGCGCAGTCCCGATCCGGCTGCGTCCGCCACGGGTGCCGCTCCGGTCGCGGCGGTATCGAGCACCGGCCCGGACCCGAGCACGCCGCCAGCCGTCAGCGCGACCGCTCAGCAGGCTCCTGGCGACAGCCCCGACCAGGCCACCGACAACCACACCGTAAGCGGCTGATCGCGCTGCGCTAGCGCCTTCTGGCCGCTGGCGGCCCGCCGGACCGATTAGAGTCGTCAGTACTATGACCGAAACTGGCCCGCCGCTACCTCTGCTCTCCCGCTACGCGATCATGGTCGACGTCGGCTATATCTACGCGTCTACCGGCGAGCTGCTCTTCAGCGCCGCGTCCCGCCGTGAGTACCGGGTCGACGCGGACAAGCTGATCCAGGCACTGACCCGGCATGCAGAGGACCAGGTCAGAGGCGAGTTGCTGCGGGTCTACTGGTACGACGCCGCGCGCGACCGGGTGCCGACCATCGACCAGCGCGTCATCGCTCAGATGCCGTGGGTCAAGCTGCGGCTGGGCAATCTGAACGCGCGCGGCCAGCAGAAGGGCGTCGACGCCCAGATCCGTGCGGATATGGAAGCACTTGCCCGGCATCGGGCGATCACCGACGCGATCCTGGTCGCCGGCGACGAGGACATGGTGCCCGCGGTAGAGGCCGCGCAGGCGTTCGGAGTACGCATTCACCTGTGGGGCATCGAGCCGCCGTACGGGACGAATCAGGCGGAACGGCTGGTCTGGGAGTCCGACACCGTCGACGTCCTCGAGCGGTCGTTCGTCGAGCCGTACTTCACCCGGCAGCTGTCGCCCGAGCCCAGCCCGGCCAGCGTCGTCGAGCCGGGGCCGGTCCGCCCCGGCCAGTCCGTCCCTGTACCGAGCGCCCAGGCACCCTCACCAGCGCAGGTATTCGGCGAGCGGCACCTCAGCCGGTCGATGTCCCGGCCGCTGCCGATCCCGCACCTCCCGCCTGCCCGGCTCGGCCCCGACCGTGAGCGCGTCGAGGAGGCCGGCGAGCACGTCGCCCAGAAGTGGATCCTCACGCGGGGCGAGGACAACATCCGCGACCTGCTGCCTGGCCCGATCCTGCCGCCGGTGATCGACAAGGAACTGCTGGTGGACGCGGAGAAGGAGCTCGGCCTGTCGTTGCGCGCCTATCAGGAGGCCAGGGAATGGCTGCGGGACGCGTTCTGGGCTCGAGTACACCGCCAGTTTGGTCTTGGCGTGGGCAAGTCGAAGGGCTGACAGCTGTGACTGATGTTCCCGGGCCCGCGGACGGGCAGCGGCCGGCGCTGACCGTGGTGGCCGGCCGCCCGACCGCTGAGGAACTCGCCGCCGTAGTCGTCGTCTTCGGCGTGGCGACCCGCGCCGCCGTTCCCCGCGGCGCCAGCTCCGCCTCACTGTGGGCAGCCAGGAGCAGGTCCATGCGGGCGCCCCTTCACCCCGGTAGCGGCGCCTGGCGGGCGAGCGGATTGCCGGGGTAACGGTTCGCCAGTGACGGGCGACCCGGACACTGCGGACGCTCCGCGACCGGATCAGTCGTTTAGCTGAAAATCCCGGCACAAGCCCGCCCGGCGCGAGGCGGACGATCTCACCTAGACTCCTCACAGTCGAGAGGAGAGCTTGTAGTGCGCAAGGTCCTGATCGCCAACCGGGGCGAGATTGCAGTCCGGATCGTGCGGGCATGCCGTGACGCCGGGCTGAGCAGCGTTGCCGTGTACAGCGAGAACGACCTCGATGCCCTGCACGTCACCATGGCCGACGAGGCGTACGCCCTGGGCGGCCAGAGCGCCGCCGAGAGCTACCTGGACATCGGCAAGATCCTCGCGGCTGCGCGGCAGAGCGGCGCGGACGCTGTGCATCCGGGCTATGGCTTCCTCGCCGAGAACGCCGACTTCGCCCGTGCGGTCATCGAGGCGGGCCTCACCTGGATCGGGCCGCCGCCGGCCGCGATCGAGGCTCTCGGCGACAAGGTGCAGGCCCGCCACATCGCCAGGAGCGTCGGCGCGCCGCTCACCCCAGGCACGGATGGCCCGGTCAGCAGCGCGGACGAGGCCGTCGCGTTCGCTGCCGAGTACGGCCTGCCGATTGCCATCAAGGCGGCGTTTGGCGGTGGTGGCCGCGGCCTCAAGGTCGCCCGGACGACTGACGAGATTGCCAGCCAGTTCGAGTCCGCGGTCCGCGAAGCGGTCGCTGCCTTCGGCCGCGGCGAGTGCTTCGTCGAGCGCTACCTGGACAAGCCGCGCCACGTCGAGACCCAGTGCCTGGCGGATAACCACGGCAACGTCGTCATCGTTTCCACCCGGGACTGCTCCCTGCAGCGGCGCCACCAGAAGCTGGTCGAGGAGGCGCCCGCGCCCTTCCTCACCGAGGAGCAGGAGAAGCAGCTGCGCACGGCCTCCGCTGACATCCTGCGGGCCGCCGGCTATACCTGCGCCGGGACCTGTGAGTTCCTCGTCGGGCAGGACGGCACCATCTCGTTCCTCGAGGTCAACACCCGCCTGCAGGTGGAGCATCCGGTTACCGAGGAGGTCAGCGGGATCGACCTGGTCCGCGAGATGTTCTCGATCGCGGCCGGTAACCCCCTCACGTTCAGCGATCCCGAGATACGGGGTCACTCCATCGAGTTCCGCATTAACGCGGAGGACCCCGGACGCGGCTTCCTGCCCGCGCCGGGCACCATCACCGGCTGGCGGCAGCCGTCCGGCCCGGGCGTCCGGCTTGACTCCGGGTACACCGCCGGGCAGACGGTACCGCAGGCGTTCGACTCGCTCATTGCCAAGCTCATCGTGACCGGCGCAACCCGGCAGCAGGCCCTCGAGCGCGCGCGCCGGGCGCTGGCCGAGTTCGACATTGACGGGATGCCGACGGTGCTCCCGTTCCACCGGGCCGTCGTGCGCGATCCCGCCTTCACCGACGAGCCGTTCCGGGTGCACACCCGCTGGATCGAGACCGAGTTCGTGAACCAGATCCCGCCGTACTCCGGCGGTGCCGAATTGGCCCTGGAGGCCGAGCCGCGGGAGCGGATCACGGTCGAGGTCGGCGGCAAGCGGCTCGAGGTCACCGTTCCGGCCGGACTCGGCGCTTCGGGAGCAGCTCCGGCCGCCGACCAGACCAGCCGGCCCAAGACCGGCCGACGCCGCGGCGGCACGGCCGGCGGTGGCGCACCGACAGGCGACGAGCTGGTGAGCCCGATGCAGGGCACGATCGTGAAGATCGTTGCCGCCGACGGCGAGCAGGTCGAGGCGGGCGACACCATCGTGGTCCTGGAGGCCATGAAGATGGAGCAGCCGCTGACGGCGCATAAGGCGGGCACGGTATCGGGCCTGAGCCTGGCGGTCGGCCAGACGGTGCCGGCCGGAGCTGTGATCTGCCAGCTCCGCTGATGGCCCGGCTGCCCGGTGACCCCGGCGTCCTTGGCTGGCTTAAGTTCTCGGCCGGATTCCGGCTGCCTGACCGGAACCGGGACTGGGTCAGGCACGAGCTCACCGACGCTGGCTGGCGTGGCCGGACTGTGCTGCGGCATCTGGCACTGATCCTGCCCATCTGCGCGGTGGTCGCCGTCGTGCTGCTGTTCCTGGTGCCGGCGTCGACCTGGTTCGCGGTGATGATGGTGGCGCTGATCCTGTGCGGCAGCGTCTTCACCGTGGCCGCGTACGCCGATGACATCCGGGCCAGCCGGCTACGGCAGCACGGACTCGACGTTCCCGACGACCCGGACCTCGGCCACCCGACGCACTAGGTCGCGCCTATGACAAATCGGGCGCACAGCATTAGCGCGTAAAGTTCGCGCGCTATGCACGCGCAAACTTTACGTCCTAACGCAGATCTGGCGCATCCTCGGCAGGCTGCATGAGCTTCCGCGCGGCCTCGGTGAGGCTCCCGGACAGCGACGGGTACACGGCGAACGTGTGCGCCAGGTGATCGACACTCAGATGGTGCTCGACTGCCACCGACACCGCGAGGATGAGCTCGCTCGCCCGCGGCGCGACAATGACGCCGCCGAGCACAGTGCCGCTGCTGCGGCGCGCGATCAGCTTGACGAAGCCGTCACGGAAGCCCTGCATCTTGGCCCGCGCGTTGGTGGCCAGCGGCAGCTTGACCACGACCGCGTCGGGGATCGCGCCTGACTCGATGACCTTTTCCGGGACGCCAACGGTCGCGATCTCAGGATCGGTGAAGATGGTGGCAGCCACGTTGCTGAGGCGCAGCGGCTTTACCGCTTCACCGAGCGCGTGCCACATCGCGATCCGGCCCTGCATGGCCGCCACTGACGCCAGCATCAGCACTCCGGTGCAGTCGCCGGCCGCGTAGACGCCGGGCGCAGTGGTCCGGGAGACCTTGTCGACTGGCAGGAATCCGCGATCATCTACGTCGATACCGGCCTCAGCGAGGCCCAGCCCGGCGGTGTTCGGCACCATGCCGACCGTCAGCAGGCAGTGCGACCCCCGGACAGTGCGCCCGTCGCTCAGCGTCACAGTGACGCAGTCGCCAGCGCGAGTGACCCGCTCGGCCCTCGACCGGCCGAGAACCGTCATGCCGCGGCGCCGGAACACCTCCTCGACCAGCATGGCCGCGTCAGCGTCCTCGTGCGGCAGCATCCGGTCACGGGAGGAAACGAGGGTGACGTGGGAACCCAGCGCCTGGTAGGCCGACGCGAACTCGGCGCCCGTCACACCCGACCCGACCACGATCAGTTCCTCCGGCAGCGCCGGGAGGTCATACAGCTGCCGCCAGGTCAGGATGCGCTCGCCGTCCGGTTCCGAGCCCGCCAGGATGCGGGGCTGCGCGCCGGTTGCGATCAGAACGGCATCCGCATCGATCTCGGTGTCGCCGGCCACAACCCGGTGCGGGCCAGCTAGCCGGGCGGCGCCGGAGATGACCTTTACCCCCTCGGCCGACAGCCGGGCAGCGACATCGGCCGACTGAGCGCGGGCCAGAGACTGAACTCGCGCGTAGAGACGAGGTGCGTCGAGCCAGTCGGCCTCGTTTCCGTCCGAATTAATCCGGATCCCGAGACTCTGCGACCCCTCGAGGGCAGCCATGACCGTCGAGGTGGCGATGAGGGTCTTCGACGGGACGCAGTCAGTCAGGACGCAGGCACCGCCGAGGCCGTCGCGCTCCACGACCGTGACGTCAGCGCCCAGCTGAGCGGCGACCAGCGCGGCCTCGTATCCGCCCGGCCCGCCGCCGATGATCGCGACCCTCGGGTGCAGCTGGCTCACGTTTTCTCATTCTGTCCTATCCGGGCGACCGAAAGCGCATCGGCACCGGCCGGACGCCGGGCTCCCAAGTTGCCCGGCATCCGGCCCGCGCGGCCTTTACGCTTGTCTTTCGTGGCGATATACGCGGCGTACGGCAGCAATATGGACCCGGCGCAGATGGCGCGCCGCTGCCCGCACTCACCGCAGCACGGCACCGGGTGGCTGGACGGCTGGCGGCTTACCTTCGGCGGCGAGGACCTGGGCTGGGAGGGCGCCCTCGCCACCGTGGTCGAGGAGGACGGCGAACGGGTCTTCGTCGTGCTCTACGAGATGGCTGACGCTGACGAGGCGGCTCTCGACGGCTGGGACGGCGCCGACCTCGGCTACTACCGGAAGACTAAGGTCCGGGTCAGCACCCTCGACGGCGACGTCGTGGCCTGGCTCTACGTGCTGAACGGCTACGAGGGCGGCCTGCCGTCGGCCCGTTACCTGGGCATCCTGGGCGATGCCGCCGAGGCTGCCGGAGCGCCAGCGGACTACACCGCGTGGCTGCGCCGCAGACCGTGCACGTCGATCGGCAACTGACCGGCCGCTGACCGGAGGCTGACCGGCTAGGCGGCGACGCTCGCGCCGTCCAGGAAGGCGGAGATCCGGGCCCGCAGACCCGCTGCATCGAGGCCGTGGGCGCGAAGGTGCTCTTCCGGCGTCCCGTAGCGATGCAGGTCCTCGCGCCCGATGCCGAGTCCCAGCAGCCGGTGGCGCCGATCGCTGAGCGCCGCGGCCGCCTCGGCCACCGACGTGCCCGCCAGGTACGGCTCGACGAGCACGACGTCAGGCGCCGTCAGCGTGGCCCGCAGTGCCGCGGCGTCGAACGGACGCACCGTGGCGGCGTACAGCACCGTGAGATCGAGGCCGGCGGTCGCGGACAGCACGGCATCCGCCATCGGCCCGACGGCCACGACCGTGCCGGAGCGCCCGGCTCGCAGGACAGTGAAGCCGCCGGGGCGGGAGACGAACGGTGCCGCGTTCGCCGGGAGGGAGAGCCGCAGGTACACCCGGCCGCTCGCCGCCACGGCGTCGCGGAGCAGCAGCTCAGCCTCGTCCGGGTGGCCGGGGACATGGATGGTCCAGCCTGGCAGCGTGTCGATCAGCGCCACGTCACCCGGCGCCAGGTGCGTGCGGCCGTAGCCGGGATAGTCGACCGAGCCGCCCGCGCTGACCAGGACGGCGCCGGTCTCCTGGTGGGTCAGGTCCAGCTTGATCTGCTCAAACGGACGTTCCACCAGAAACGGCGCGAAGGTGTGCGCCACCGGACGCATCCCGGCCAGGGCGAGCCCGCCTGCCACGCTGATGAGGAGCTGCTCCCGGATGCCCAGGTCGATCACCCGGTCGGGGTGCCGGCGCATCGCCGGGGCGAACTGACTGGCGCCGATCACCGCCAGTACCACTGCCAGGTCCGGCTTGCTGTCCAGCAGTGAGCTGGTGACCTGCTCGAATCTCTGCCGCATGGTGTCCATTTCCCGGCTCCTGCCCGTCTCAGTTGCTGATCTGCGCGACGACGACACCCGGCCTGCCGGGATGCTCGGCCGACAGTGCCCTGGCCAGCGCATTGTGGTCGCGGCCGTCCACCCGCGCCGCTGCCCAGCCGGCCACGCTGAACCGCGTCTCGGCTCCGCCCGGCCAGCCGTAAGCGGAGCTGGCATTGTCCACGACGATTACCGTGAGCCGGTCGAGGCCGGCGGCCGCGGCATACGCGATCGCCTCGTGGTTCGAGCCCTCGTCGAGCTCACCGTCACCGATCAGGACGACGACCCGCGGTCGGGTGCGTCCGCGGGCGCGCAAGCCTAGGGCCACGCCGACAGCCAGCGGGAAGCCGTGCCCGAGAGAGCCGCTGGAGATCTCGACGCCGCTCATCAGCGTCCGGTCGGGATGGTGGCCGAGCGGGGAACCGAAGCTGCCGTAACTCGGCAGGACAGCCTGGTCGATGAAGCCCTTGGCCGCGAGAACCGCGTAGAAGGCCATCGGACCATGCCCCTTGGACAGCAGGAACCTGTCCCGGTCGTCATCAGCGACGGTCGCCGGGCTGACGCGCAGCACCTGGTCGTAGAGCACCCAGAGCACGTCGAGCGTCGACTCGGCCGAGTGGTCGTGCTTCTCGTCGCCGGTCATCAGCGCCATGAGGCGCGGCAGATCCGCGAACTCAACTTCCTCGTTAACCGGTGCCATTGTCATGCTCAGAACTCTGCAACATCAAGTGCACTTGAAGTCAAGAGCCGCTGTCCTGGTATTCTGCGGACGTGTCCGCTCACGCCGTGCATCTGCCGGAGTCTCCGCGGCCCGC
>Ga0335074_10003657_pt1 | contig 21056 bp, 18 predicted proteins | sample Lox_Sample_23_FD_206715 | JGI IMG/M metagenome (GOLD analysis project Ga0335074, IMG submission 206715) | Soil microbial communities from Loxahatchee National Wildlife Refuge, Florida, United States - Lox_Sample_2.3 | ecosystem: Environmental > Terrestrial > Soil > Wetlands | place: USA... | reverse complement strand
TTGGGCAGGTTGATCAGCACCCTGTCGCCAATGGCGAAGTCGTGCTTGGTCGCTGTCGCCTTGTCCATCACCACGTCATCGGGTGCGGTGGGCGCACGGCCGGCGACCAGCCGGTAGGGCGACAGCTGCGAGTTGGGGTCAAACGCGAAGCCCAGCGTCGAGCTGCCGCCGCCCCCGATCGCGTTGCCGTTCCGGGTCATGAACTGGGCGTAGCCCGACACCGATCCGAACGCATACGAGACGCCGGGCACACGACTAACCGAAGCCAGCACGGACTCCGGAACCTGCTTGCGGTCGGCGGTGCTGTTGATCGTCGCGGCGGCGGAGTTGTCGTTGGTGAACGCCGCCTTGCCACGGACCTGGAAGCTGACGTGCTGATAGGCGGTGCCGACCAGGTTGTCGAAGGTGCGGTTGAGCGTGTCGCCGAGCACCAGCGTGCCGGTCACGAACGTGACCCCGAGCACGATCGCCAGCGCGGTCAGCGCGAGGCGTAGCTTGCGGGCCATCAGGCCCCGGAGAGTGATGCGTCGCATGTCAGTCTCCCAGCCGCTTCATCTGCTCGAGCACGGCATCTGCGGTGGGCGAGCGCAGCTCGGACACGAGCTTCCCGTCGGCCAGGAACACGACCCGGTCGGCGTACGCCGCGGCGCGCGGGTCGTGAGTGACCATCACGATCGACTGTCCGTGCTCGGCGACCGCGCGGCGCAGGAAATCGAGCACCTCGGCCGAGGCGTTCGAGTCGAGGTTGCCGGTCGGCTCGTCGGCGAAGATGAGCTCGGGACGGCCGATCAGCGCTCGCGCGCACGCCACCCGCTGTTGCTGTCCACCGGACAGCTCGCCCGGGCGGTGAGAGAGCCGATCGGACAAACGAAGCTGACGCACCAGGACCTCGAACCACTCGCGGTCCACGCGTTCGCCCCCGAGGTCGGCGGCGATCGTGATGTTCTCCGCCGCGGTCAGCGTGGGAACCAGGTTGAAGGACTGAAACACGAACCCGATCCGGTCCCGGCGCAGCTGGGTGAGGCCGGCGTCATCGAGCGCCCCGACCTCGTCATCGCCGACGAAGGTCTGTCCCGAGCTCGGGACGTCGAGCCCGGCCATGCAGTGCATCAGCGTCGACTTGCCGGACCCCGATGGGCCCATCACGGCCGTGAAGCGACCGCGTTCGAATTCCACGTTGACGCCGTCCAGCGCGCGAACGGCGACCTCGCCGCTGCCGTACGTCTTCACCAGGTCGACGGCACGAGCCGCCGGCGAGTCCAGCCGTTCTGAAGTGAGGGTCATTGCCGCCTCTAGTGAGTTAGTGAGCATGGGCAGCAAGCTACGTCCCGGAGGGCACGCTGTCATCGGCGCGCGGGACGAACCTGAGCCTCCACCCATGGGTGGATGGCCGCGACCCGCCGGTCCACCCGCCGGACGATGACATACACGCGCGCGCGTCCTATCGTTTGCCGCGTCGATGATTAGCGCATTCACCAACTGGTTCCGGCGCAGCTGGTTTGCCTACGGGTACGAGGGCGAGGGAACGGCGCCGCTCGAGGCGATCGCCTGGCGGCTGTTCGGCGTGGTCATCCTGGTCGCGTTTGTCGTCCTCACCTGCCTGATCCAGCCACGCCCGGCGCTCGAGGGCCGCGGCCTCGCCGTTCTGGCGGCGTTCCTCGCCCTCGTCGGGTTCGGGATCGCGGCTCACCCCGAGCGCCGGGACCTGCCGACCCGCAACCGGATCGTGGCCCTGATCGGCGTGATCGTCTCCGCGAGCGTGCTCGGCGCCGTCCAGCCCCACGGCGTCTGGGTCCTCGGTCCGTACTACGTGGCGATCGTCGGCGCGCTCACTCTCGATCGCCGGGCCGCCTGGCTGATCTTCCTGGCCGCCATCGCGCCGTTCCTCGGCGGGTACATCTACAAGGGTCAGTTCGCCAACGGCGGCGGGTTCCTGTCCGGGATCCTCCCCTGGTTCTTCGCCATGCGGCTGCTCCACTACGTCTCCGAGCAGCGCGACGAGCTCAAGGCTTCCCGCGCGGCCGAGGCCGAGGCCGCGGCGGTCGCCGAGCGCGGGCGGCTCGCGCGAGAGATGCACGACGTGCTCGCCCACTCCCTCTCAGCGCTCGCCCTCCAGCTCGAGACGACGCGCCTGCTCGCCCGCGACCGCGGCGTCGACGAGGACATCACCCAGGCAATCGACCGGGCGCACCACCTCGCCGCCAGCGGACTCGACGAGGCCCGACGCGCGATCGCGGCCGAGCGCGGTGAGGAGCTCCCGGGGCCCGAGCGGATCGGCGCGCTCACCGACGCCTTCAAGGAACAGAGCGGGCTGCCGGTCGCGCTCGAGGTTCACGGCGAGCCCCGCGAGCTCCCGCCCGACGCGCGCCTGGCCATGTACCGCACCGCGCAGGAAGCGCTCACCAACGTGCGCCGCCATGCCACCGCAGAGCGGGTGGACGTCAGACTCGACTACGGCCCCGAGAGCACCGTGCTGGTGGTCGAGGACCACGCCGTCCCCGGATCTCCGCCGCCCGCGCCGCTCGGACTGACCGGGGGCTACGGGCTCACCGGAATGCGCGAGCGGGCCGAGCTGCTCGGCGGACAGCTGCTGGCCGTTCCCACACCGACCGGATTCCGCGTCGAGCTGCGGCTGCCGGCCGACGGATGAGCGACCGGGCCCAACAGCCCGAGACGGTCCGCGTATTGCTCGCCGATGACCAGCGACTGGTGCGGGAGAGCCTCGGCACGCTGCTCGGACTGCTGCCCGGGATCGAACTGATCGGCTCTGCCTCGGACGGCGAGGAGGCAGTGGCGCTCGCCGAGGAGCATGGCCCGGACGTCGTCCTCATGGACCTGCGCATGCCGCGGGTCGACGGGATCGAGGCCACCCGGCGGCTGCGCGAGCGCGAGCCGAACGTGCGCGTGATCGCGCTCACCACCTACGCCGACGACGAGAGCGTGCTCGGCGCCCTGCGCGCGGGCGCGCGCGGGTACCTGACCAAGGACGCGAGCAGCGAGGACATCCGCAACGCGATCCTCACCGTGGCCAAGGGCGAGGCTGCGCTCGATCCCTCCGTACAGCATCACGTGGTGGCGGCACTGGCCGGCGGCCAGCCGGCCGCCAGCCCCGACGTCGCCGAGGACTCGAAGCTCCCCGACGACCTCACTCCCCGCGAGGCCGAGGTGCTCGCCCTGATCGCCGAGGGCCTGACCAACGCCGAGATCGCCGAGCGGCTGTTCGTCAGCCCCACCACGGTCAAGTCACACATCAACCACCTGTTCACCAAGGCCGGCCTGCGCGATCGCGCCCAGGCGGTCAACTACGCCTACCGCACCGGGATCGCAATCCCGCCTGGTTGATTTTGGGCCTCGCTCCGCTCGGCATCCGTGGGGCCAATTCCGTCGGGCGTCCGTGCCCGGCGGCCGCGCCGCGTCACCATCACGCGCCCGCCAGCGTCGCCTGCACCTCTTCCGCCTCGCGCAGCTTGTAGCGCTGCACCTTGCCGGTCGGCGTCCGCGGCAGGTCCTCGACGAACTCGACCACGTGCGGGTACTCGTAGCGGCGCAGGTGCTCCTTGCACCACCCGCGCAACTCCTCAGTCAGCGCATCGGCGTCCGGACCCGTCGGCACCCCGGACGCGCAGATCACGAACGCCTTGATCCGGCTCACGTCATCGAGCAACACCCCGATCACGGCGGCCTCGGACACGGCCGGATGCTGCACCAGGCACCCCTCGACGTCGGCCGGCGAGACCCACAGGCCACCGACCTTGATCATGTCGTCGGTGCGCCCCTGGTAGACGAAGTGCCCATCTGCGTCGAGCGCGTAGCGATCCCCGGTGTGGAACCACTCGCCGCGCATCGAGAACCGGGTCTTGGCCCGCTGGTGCCAGTAGTAGGCGGCGCAGCTCTCCCCTCGGACCATCAGGTCGCCGGGCTCGCCGGCCCCGACGTCGAGACCCTGCTCGTTCACCAGCCGTAGCTCGTATCCGGGAACCGGGCGACCGGAGGTGCCGGGCGCGAGATCGGAAAGCGCGTTCGAGCAGTAGATGTGGAGCATCTCGGTCGAGCCGATCCCGTCGAGGATCGGGACGCCTGTCATCGCCTGCCAGCGCGCGAGCACGGCCGCCGGCAGCGCCTCGGCCGCCGACACGCACGCCCGCACGCTTCGGAAGTCGACGTCTGAGCCACCCGGCGCCTTGACCATTGCCGCGTAGAGCGCCGGCACCGAGAAGAACAGCGTCGGGCGATAGCGCCCCACCGCCTCGAAGATCCGGTCCGGGACCGAGCGCCCTTTGACCAAGCCCGCGCACGCCCCGACCGAGAGTGGGAACGACAGTCCGTTGCCCAGCCCGTAGGCGTGGAACAGCTTGGTCGTCGAGTAGCAGATGTCGGCCTGGGAGATCTGCAGCACGCCCAGCGCGTACCGGTCGACCGTCACCGAGATGTCGCCGTGTGAGTGCACGACGCCCTTGGGCCGCCCGGTCGATCCCGAGCTGTAGAGCCAGAACGCCATGTCCTCGCGGTGCGTGTCGAGCGGTGGCCGCAGCTCCGCGGTGTGCGCGACGTCGAACGAGTCAAAGCTCGTGTGCGGACCGGCATCCCCGTCCACGACCACGACGTGCAGATCGGGGCGAGCGGCCAGCACCGGCTCCAGCGCGGCCAGCAGCGACCCTTCGACGACCAGCACCTTGGCGTAGCTGTCGTCGAGGTAGTAGGCGTAGTTGTCGACGCGGTCCATCGGGTTGACCGGAACCGGCACCGCGCCGATGCGCATCGCCCCGAGGAACACCGCCGGGAATGCGGGCGAGTCGTCGAGGATCATCAGGATCCGGTGCTCGCGCTCAATCCCGAGCATGCTCAGGTACGAGGCAACCGCCGCCGTCAACCCGGCCAGCTCGCCGTAGGTCACGACGCGGTCCGCCGTCAGGAGCGCCGGGGTATCCGCCCGACCCGCCTCCAACTGCGCGTCGAGCAGCGTGCTCGCGTTCAGTCTCTCCGATCCGCTCACGTCCTCCTCACGGCGAGTCTAACCCCGGGCCCGCCGTCTGGGGCGGGCGTCGTGCTGCTGGTTCCAGGCCAGCACGCGCTTGGTCAAGTCGACCGCCTGCGAGGGCGTGCGCCGGATGTGAAAGCCACCCGGGTAGCGCACCATCTCCGCCTCTTTGCCCAGCAGGCGCAGCCCCGAGTAGAGCTCCTCCCCCTGGCTGATCGGTACCCGCAGGTCCCCTTCCCAGTGGACGATCATCACCGGGGTCCTCACCGCGGGCAGGTATGTGAGTGGCGAGCGCAGCTCGTACTCGGCGCGCCGTTCCCACGGATTCCCGCCCATCGAGAACACCGAGAACTCGGGAATCTCGGTGGTCAGCGACATGCTGGTCTCATCGACCACCGCCGCCGACGCGGTGGCGGCCCGGAACCGGTCGGAGTGCCCCACGATCCAGCTGGTCATGAACCCGCCGTAGGAGCCCCCGCCCACGAACATGCGCCCGCCGTCGGCGATGCCCCGCTCGATCAGGTCATCGCAGCAGGCCAGGATGTCGTGGTAGTCACCTCCGCCCCAGTCGCCGGTGCACGCGCGCGTGAACTCCTGGCCGTAGCTCGTGCTCCCCCGGGGATTGGGCAGGAGCACGGCGTAGCCCGCGCTGGCCAGGGACTGATGGAACGCGAGCCAGCGACCGGAGGGCCATGAGGCGTATGGGCCGCCGTGGATGTCGACGTACGCCGGCGCTGCCCGTGCCCCGCGGTCCGCGGCCACGATCGTGAAGTACTCCACCTCGGTGCCGTCGGGCCGGGCAATCGTCGTCCGGCGCACCGGCGCGAGCTCGACCTCGGCGAGCAACTCCCCGTTCAAATCGGTCAGCTGCACCGGGTCGGCGCCGGCGGTCGTGGTCACGCGCAGCTCGCTCAGCCGGTTGGGCCACGATGACGTGAACGCAACCGCCCGCCGCCCGGGATGCGCGGCGACGCCGTCGATCAGGATGTCGCCGCCGATCAGCTCGCGGCTGCGCCGCTCACCGACGCGCGCGCGGTGCAGCCTGACCGCCCCGTGGTCGGCGACCAGCATCAGCAGCTCCCGGTTGCCCACCCAGTTCAGGGGAGTGGGAAGGCCGGGGAAGAGCACGACCGGGCGGTCGAGATCGGGCGCCACCGGCTCGGCCGGGCCACTGCCGTCGGCGGGCACGACGAACACGTGCGCGTCCTCGTCGAATTGTTCGGTGATCTGGCCCGCGAACACAACCAGCTTGCCGTCCGGAGAGAAGGCCGGGAAGGCGACGAGGCCCTTCCCGTTCGTCAGCCGTCGCGGCCGGCCCCCGTCGACCGGCATCACCCAGGCGTCGCTCCGGAACTGGCGGTCGTCCCGGCGTCGACTGCGGTCGGAGGCGAACACGACGTATGCGCCGTCGGGCGAGAAGGACGGATCGTCGTGGTCGTACTCGCCTCGGGTTATCTGCCTGGCCGATCCGTTCGGCACCTCGACGAGGAACAGGTGGCGACGCCCGTCCTGCCAGCCCACCCCGTCCAGGCGCGCGGCGAGGCCACGCGGCACGCGCGGCGCGTTGCGCTCCTGAGCAGTCGCCGTCTCCCGATCCGGCACCCCCACGCGACATACGACGACGACCCGGCTGGAGTCCGGGGCCCAGGCCAGCTGCTCCACCGGGCCGGGGAGATCGCCCAGCCGTGCGGGCACGCCGCCGTCGAGGGGAGCCAGCCGTACATGTGCGTGCTCCGGCTTCTCGTCGGTGACCGAGATGTAGGCGAGCCACCGCCCGTCCGTCGAGAACGCCGGGTTCCGGTCGGCCGGGCCCTCGGTGAACCGGCGCGCGGGCGCGGAGGCGTCGGCCGGCGCCACCCAGATCGACGAGCGCAGCCGGTCCGCCTCCTGATCGGTGTCGGTGACCACGAATGCCACCCGGCGACCGTCCGGCGCAAGGGCCGGAGCGGTCGCGGTTCGCAGCCGGAAGGCGTCCTCCGGACGGAAGCCTCGTTTCGCCATAGTCATCCCCTCCCAGCCCCTGGGTTTGTTTTCAAGCTCCGACCGGCAGTCGGTTCAGCCCAAATCTACACATTCCTCAGGAATGGTTTAGGAAAGCGCGCGCAACGGCCGGGCTCCGCTCCGCAGCACCGGTGGCGCCTGGGCGCGCCAGCCCCGCTTGCCGAGCAGCAGCTGTACGTCGAGGATGCGGCGCTCGGCGAACCCCGCCTCGCAGTAGGCCAGGTACAGCGTCCACAGCCGCCGGAAGCGTTCGTCGAATCCGAGCCGGGCCAGCTCCGAGGCCTGACCCGCGAAGTTTCGCCGCCAGCGGCGCAGCGTCTCCACGTAATGCGGGGTGAGATCCTCCAGGTGCACCATCTGCATGTCGGTGTGGCGGGCGACCCCCCGCGCGATCGCCTCGAGCGACGGCAGGCAGCCGCCCGGGAAGATGTAGGTGTTCATGAACGAGCGGGAGGTCTTCTCGACCTCGTAGGCGCGATCGTCGATCGCGATCGCCTGGAGCAGCATCGCGCCTTCCGCGACGAGCAGCTCCGAGCATTTGCCGAGGAAGGCGCCGGTGTGACGCCAGCCGACCGCCTCGATCATCTCGATCGAGACCAGCTTGTCGTAGCGGCCCCTCAGGTCGCGATAGTCCTCGAGCAGGACGGCGACCCGGTCCTGCACCCCGGCACGCGTCACCGCCGCCCGCGCGTATTCGTGCTGCTCGCGGGAGATCGTGGTCGTCGTGACCCGGCAGCCACGCGTGAGGGCGGCATGGACGGCCAGCGCGCCCCACCCGGTGCCGATCTCGAGCAGATGGTCATCCGGACCGAGGTCGAGCTTCTGACAGATGAGCTCGAGCTTGGCGAGCTGTGCCTCCTCGAGGCTCATCCCCGCCTCCGCGAACATGGCGCAGGAGTAGCTCATCGACGGGTCGAGCATGCGGGAGAAGAGCTGGTTGCCGAGGTCGTAGTGGGCGGCGATGTCGCGCCGGCGCCGCCGGCGGGTGCTACGCCGGAGGTAGGCACGGACGCGCTGCACGGGGGTGCGCACGGGGCTGAGCCACGCCCGGAGCCGGTCGAGCCCGGACGCGTTGCGGGCCGCCAAGCTGACCAGCGCGACGAGGTCCGGGGAGTCCCAGTGACCCGCGGCGTACGCCTCCGCGAGGCCACGGCTGCCCGCAAGCCCCATCCGCCACGTCCGGGAGCAGCGGATGATCATCGTGGCGGCGGGCGGACCCGAGCCGTAGACGCGCGGCTCACCGTTCTCGATCACGGTCAGGCTGCCCTGCGCGATCCGGCGCAGGAAGCGCGAGAGGATCCACCGGCAGATCCGGTCGATCACGACGCGGACCTCTGGGGGTGGCCGGGGTGGCGGGGGTGGCGGGGGTGGCGGGGGTGGCGGGGGTGGCGGGGGTGGCGGTACACGGGCGCGCCGGCGAGCTTCAGGCGGACCGCATGGGCGTAGATCAGGGCCAGCACGCGGCCGCTGGCCATTGGAAACCGGAGGGTGTGCCGAGCGGCCGACCGGCGTGTCAGCTGCGTGCGGCGCAGGGCCAGCGTGGCGTCGAAGCGAACCGAATCTCCACGCCTGCTCTCGATATGGACGTCCAGTTGCTCACCCGGCGTCCCCGCCCGGACGCAGTAGCGGTGATCCATGGTCATGAACGGCGAGACGTGGAGCGCCTTGCCGAACTCGCCGCTGACCACGCTCGATCCGTACCCGCGCAGCACATACGTCTGGCGCTCGCCCCACGGCGTGTTGGTCACCTCGGCGACGACTGCCTCCGCCCACCTGGCCGAGCGATCCAGGCAGTAATAGAAGCTGACCGGGTTAAAGCAATGCCCCCACGACCGCACCTGGGTGAGAACGCGGATGGGGCCGCCCGGCCGGATCCCGGTGGCGCGCTCGACCTCGTCGCGAACCGCATGATCCAACGGCATCGACTCCGACCCTAGGTAGTCCCGCCGGCGAAAGCGGAGCGCTCCGGGGCGACGCCTGAGAAGCCGGCCGCCGAGCAGGCGCGGCAGCTCGTCCAGGTCCAGATAGAACAGCGCGATCCGATGTTCGAACGAGATGCGTGGCTCACGCCGGCGGTGGCGGATGGTGCCCTCATAGATGCACGATGCCGAGGAAGTCATATCCGCGCTCCGAACCATTCGCCGCTTGGTCACAGCCCCGCACGAAGCCACTCGCCGCTCGATCACAGCCGAGCTCCGAACCGTTCGGCGACTCGCAGCGCGCTGCGCACGCCGTCCTCGTGAAACCCCCAACCCCAGTACGCCCCGCAGAAGTGGGTGCGCCGCTGGCCGCTGATCTGGTCGATGTGACGCTGCGCTTCGACCCCGGCCTCGGTGTAGACCGGGTGCGCGTAGGTCATGGTTTGAATCACGCGATCCGGGTCGATCGCCTGCGTGCGGTTGAGGGTCACGCAGAACTCCCGCTCAGCGCGCAGCGACTGCAGGCGGTTCATGTGGTAGGTCACCGTGGCCCGAGCACTGGGCTCGGGCTCTGGCTGCCAGTGATAGTTCCAGCTCGCCCACGCTCGCCGGCGGCGGGGCAGCACCCGCTCGTCGGTGTGGAGCACGGCTTCGTTGAGCTGATACGGGATCGCCCCCAGCAGGTCACTCTCGGGCCGGCTGGCGTCGGTCAAAACCGCCAGCGCCTGATCGGAATGGGTGGCGAGCACGACCTCGTCGAAGCACTCGGCCTCGGCGCCGCGTGTCCGCACCCACACCCCGTCGTCGTCGCGAGTGACCGCGCGCACCGGGGTACGCAGGCGGATGCGGTGGGTGAACGGCGCGGTCAGCGCCTCGACATACCGCGCCGAGCCGCCACGGATGACCCGCCACCGCGGGCGGTCCCGGAAGCCGAGCATCCCGTGGTGATCGAAGAACTCGGCCAGAAACCGCGCCGGAAAGCTCCACATCTGCCGGGGGTTGGCCGACCAGACGGCCGAGACCTGGGGGACGATTAGGCGCTCGATGAACGGTCGCGAGAAGCGCTGGCGCTCGAGCCACTCTTCCAGCGACGGCCCTCCTGCGACGCCCTCGGGCGCGTGCGACAGGAGCCCGCGCGCGGCCCGGTTGAATCGGGCGAGGTCGGAGACCATGCGGTGAAACCACGGGGTGATCAGGTGCCGGCGCTTGGCGAAGAGGCCGTTGGGCGAGGCGCCCGAGTACTCGAAGTCACCCAGGCCGTCGCTCACGCCGAAGCTCATCGTCGAGGGTTGCCACGCCACCCCCAGCCGGGCCAGCAGCCGTTCGAAGGCCGGATAGTTGCGGTCGTTGAACACGATGAAGCCCGTGTCGACGTGGTGGGTCTCGTTCGGCGTGTCGACCCGGATCGTGTTGGTGTGGCCACCGGCGTAGTCGGCCGCCTCGAACACCGTGATCTCGTGTCGCTCGTGGAGCAGGTAGGCGACGGTCAGGCCCGAGATGCCCGCGCCCACGATGGCGATCCTCATCGGCTCCCACCCGCGTCCACGTCAGGTGATACGAGTCGCGGACCCGACCGGATCATCTCTCCACGGCACCGGCGAGCATCAGGCTGACCAGCGCCGCACCACCCCCGACTGCCAGCGTGGCCGGGGCGGAGCCACGCGGCAGTCGACGGCGGCCGGCGGCGGTGGCGATCACGTCGGTCAGGTCACCGACGGCGCTCGCGGCCAGCCAGGGGCGAAGCGGGGCGTCCCTGCGGAGGGCGAGCAGCGCTCCGGCGTGCAGGATCGCCTCCCGGACGCCGAGCGCGCGCAGCGCGACCTGGAGCGGGGCGCCCTCGGCGGCGGGCCCCAGCCAGCGCAGGCTGAGCCGGCCGGGCCGGGCGATCAAAGCAAGGCCATAGCCGACTCGAAGCAGGAGCACGGACGCGGCGATGCGGCGAGGAATCGGCACGACCCGACCATAGCACGACTTGATGAGATAAATCTCTACAACTTGTTCGCGAGTGCTTCCTGCGCTACGGTGCCGCCCGTGCCGTCCTCAGCGCCGGAACCGGGCATGACCATGCGGGAGATGTCGGCCCGCAGCGGCGTCAGCGAAGCCACGCTGCGCATGTGGGAGCTCCGGCACGGGTTCCCCGAGCCGCGACGGCGCTCGAGCGGGCACCGCCGCTACTCCGAGCTCGACCTCGCCCAGGTGCGGGCGGTGCTCCGGGCGCGCGAGAGCGGACTCTCGCTCCGGGCCGCGATCGAGCTCGCCTCCGGCGAGGCCGACGAGCAGCCGCCCTCCGTGTACGCGGCGCTGCGCGCGCGCGTGCCCGGCCTCGAGCCGCAGCTCGTCCCCAAGCGCGGCCTGCTCGCCATGTCGCGGGCGATCGAGGACGAGTCGATGGCTCGTGCCGAGCGGCCGCTGCTGTTCGGATGCTTCCAGCGCGAGCGTTTCTACCGCCAGTCGGAGGAGCGCTGGCGCGAGCTCGCCCGCACGGCGGAGCGCGCGGTCGTGCTGGCCGATTTCCGGCGCGTGCGCCGGCCCCGGCACGCCCCGCTGGAGGTGCCGATCCGGGCGTCCGAGCCGGTCGCGCGCGAGTGGGTGATCGTGTGCGAGTCGGCCGGCTTCGCGGCGTGTCTGGCCGGCTGGGAACGGCCCCACGACGCTCCGGGGCAGCGCGCCTTCGAGGCGATCTGGACGGTCGAGGCACCTGCCGTTCGGCTCGCCGCGCAGGTGTGCTGGCGGCTCGGCTCGCAGGCCGCGCCGGGCCCGCTCGCCGACCTGCGCGAGCGGCTCTACGACGCGCCGGTCGCGCGGGAGCACGAGCTTCGCTCGGCGATCGAGCTGAGCACGCGGATGGTCAGGTACGCCTCCGCCTCATAACTCGCCAATCCCCGCCGCGGCGAGGGCCCGCTCGCAATAGCGCCAGAGCTCTTGGCGGTCCGCGGCGGAATCCGGCGACGCCGCCAGGCGGTAGTGAGTCGGGCGGGGCCGGCGGTCATGCCAGAACAGCCCGGTCTGAGCGACGGGTTCGGGCGCCGCGCCGAGCCAGACGATCGTGTCGGCCCCCTGTGCCGGGGTCCGGATGATCGGCCGGGTCAGGGCCCGGAACGTCGGCATCCAGCGCCGCACTCCCTCGGTGTCGGCCCAGCCCGGGTGCATGGCGTGGACGGCGACGCCGCGCTCGCACAGCCGCTCGGCCATCAGGGCGGTGAGCGCCACCTCCTCGCGCTTGGTGCGGGCGTAGAACTTCTTCGGCGAGTACCTGGTCCGCTCCGACTCCCAATCGCCGCCGGGCAGCGCCTCGGCGTACATGCCTCCCGAGCTGACGTTGATCACCCGCGACGGCGCGCCCCGCGTCAACGGTCCCGCGAGCACCGTGGTGAGCGCCAGCGGCGCCAGGACGTGGGTGGCGAAGGTCAGCTCGTGCCCGTCGGGTGACCGCGTCCGTGCGGTGGGCATCGTCCCGGCATTGTTGACGAGCACGTCGAGACGCGCTTGCGCGGCGTCGAAGCGCTCCCCGAACCAGCGGACCTGCCCCAGGTTGGCCAGGTCGCACGCCTGCGCGAGCACGTCGGCACCGGGCACCGCCTGCACGATCCGCGCCACGGCAGCGTCGGCCCGGCGCTCATCGCGGGCGAGAGCATGGACCGTGGCCCCAAGCCGCGCGAACCCCACCGCCGCCGCCAGGCCGAGCCCGGATGCGGCGCCCGTGATCAGCACCGTCCGGCCCTCGATCCGGGGTGGATCCGCCGGCCAGCCCGGCATCCGCTCACGCACGAGTAGCCCGGGCCGGCCGTACCCGAGCGCGATGCTCCGGTCGAGCGCGGTGTCGATCACGGTTGCGATCACTCTGTATAGCTAATAATAAACAATATGTTCGACACTCGGATCCATCACCTCCACCGCGAGCAGCTCGTCCACCGCCCGCTCGATGAGGTATTCGGCTTCTTCGCTCGGGCCGCCAACCTAGAGCGGATCACGCCTCCGTGGCTCGGCTTCGGCTTGGTCACGCCCGAACCGGTCGAGATGGGAGTGGGCACGCTGATCGAGTATCGCCTGCACCTGCACCGGATCCCCCTGCGGTGGATCTCCCGCATCGAGCTGTGGGAGCCCGGCCGGGCGTTCGAGGACGTGCAGGTCAAGGGCCCATATCGGCTGTGGCGTCACCGGCACGAGTTCCGTCCGGCAGGCGGCGGGACGCTCGTACAGGACCACGTTCGCTACGCGCTCCCACTCGGGCCATTCGGAGAGCTGGCCCGTGTCGCGGTCGTTGAGCGCGACCTGTCGCGGATCTTCGCCTTCCGCCACGCCGAGGTGGCAAGGCTGCTGGCATGACCACGCTCCTGTGGCTGCGGCGAGACCTGCGCGTCCACGACCACCCGGCGCTCGAGGCCGCGCGCGAGCGCGCCGATCACCTCGTGCCGGTCTTCTGCTTCGACGACCGAGTGCTGCACGGCCGCAATGCGTCGGGGTCGCGCACCCAGTTCATGCTCGAGTGCCTGGCCAACCTCGACCGATCGCTCCGTGCGCGCGGCAGCCGCCTCGTCGTTCGCCGCGGCCGGCCGGAGATCGAGATCCCGAGGCTGGCGTCGCAGACGGGGGCGGGCGCCGTCCACTTCAGCGGCGATGTCAGCGGCTTCGCCCGCGCCCGGGATCACCGGGTGGCGGACGCGCTCGCCGGGATCGCGGCCGTGCACGCGCATCCGGGGCTGTTCGTGGTCGACGACCTCGATGCGATCCGCACCGTCGCAGGCGACCCCTACACGGTGTTCACGGCGTTTCACCGCGCCTGGAGCGGCCAGCCACGCCGGCCCATACACGGCGCCCCCCGCCGGCTCCCGCCCCTTCCACGCGGCCTTGACGCCGGCGAGCTCCCGGCGCTGAGCGAGCTCGGGCTGGGCCAGGAGGTCGACGATCCGATGCCGGGCGGCGAAGGCGAGGCCCGCAAGCGCCTGGCGAGGTTCGTCGCCCGCGGGGCGGACGACTACGACGCGAAGCGGAACCTGGTCGCCGAGGAAGGCGTGTCGCGCCTCTCCCCGTACCTCCATTTCGGCTGCCTCTCAGCGCGCGAGCTCGAGGAACGGGTCGCCGAACCGGCGTTTCGCCGGCAGCTCTGCTGGCGCGACTTCTATGCCCACGTGCTGCTCCACTTCCCGGCCAACGCGCACTCCGAGCACCAGGCGCGCTACCGGGGCACGCTCCGCTGGAGCCGCTCGCAGAAGCACTTCGCGGCCTGGTGCGAGGGACGGACCGGGTACCCGCTCGTCGACGCCGCGATGCGCCAGCTCAAGCGCGAGGGCTGGATGCACAACCGAGCCCGCCTGGTCGTCGGCTCGTTCCTGGCCAAGGACCTCGGGATCGACTGGCGCTGGGGCGAGCGCTGGTTCATGCGCCTGCTCCTCGACGGCGACCAGGCGAGCAACAACGGCAACTGGCAGTGGATCGCGTCGGTCGGGGTCGATCCACAGCCCGCCTTCCGGCGGATGTTCAACCCCGCCCGTCAGCAGGCCCGCTTCGACCCCGAGGGCGAATACGTGGCGCGCTACGTGCCCGAGCTACGCGACGGCAACGGTGCCGGGTACCTGGAACCGATCGTCGATCACGCCGCGGCCCGCCGCGAAGCCCTCAAGCGCTACCGAGTCCCCCAGTAGCCGCAGGGCAGGCGGGCCAACCCGGCGAGGGGCGGTTCGTTGTGTAGAGGTCACAACGCAGCGCGCGAGCCATAGAGCCTCAGTCGGAACTTTGGCGATCCAGCTGACACATACGAGACCGAATCGCCAGAGTTCGCCCGGTTAGACCCTCAGTTCAGCCACAGCGGATTCCGACTTTGTGAGTCGAACACAAATCCGAACTCTTATGCGACAGTTTCCCGCCCTCCAAACGCCTATAGGCATACATATACATATATGTGTATGTGTATATGTATGCGCTCTGGCCCCCGGGGGCCGGTGGTCGATGCCGGGGTGTGCTGGCCCCCGGGGGCCGGTGGACGATGCCGGGGGGGCCGGTGGTCGATGCCGGGGGGGCCGGTGGACGATGCCGGGGTGTGCTGGCGCCGGGCCGGGGGACGGGCAACGGGTGAAGCCGCCCCCCGGCCCAGCAGCACCTCCTGGGCCCTGGGTGATCCCGGGCCCTATCCCACGAATTCGGACATCGCTCCGGATTGGATCAGCGCGACTGTCGTCGCGATGTCCACGTCGAGGTAGCGATCCCGGTCAAGGAACGGAATGTGCTCGCGCACCAGGCGGAAGGCGGCCTGGGTGCGGGGGCTGGCCTTCTCCACGCCGCGCAGCTCGAGCGCCTGACAGCAGGCCATCAGGTGAATCGCGGCGATGTTCTGGGCAAGCTCGACGATCGAGCGGGCGTCCCGCGCGGCGATCGTCCCCATCGAGACCTTGTCCTGGTTGTGGGCCTCGGTCGAGCGCGAGTGGATTGTCGTCGGCGCGCACAGGTGCATCGCCTCGGCGGTCATCGCCGACGCGCACAGCTGCATGCCCTTGAACCCGTGATGTAGGCCCGCTTCCGGATCAGAAACGTCGAAGCGCGGAATCAGGTTGGCGGTCAGACCGCGGTTGAACTTCTCGTCGACGACGAGCTCGAGCTGGCGGTCGATCACGTCGCACAGGTTGGCCAGCGCCACCTTCAGCGAGTCCATCGCCTGGCCGATGTGGCCGCCGTAGAAGTTGCCGCCGCTCTCGACCCGGCCGCCGGCGACGTTGAACAGCGGGTTGTCGTCGGAGGAGTTGATCTCGATCGACACCCACTCCTCCACCCAGGAGAGCACGTCGCGCAGCGCGCCGACGATGTGGGGCGCGCACCGGATCGAGTACTTGTCCTGCACCTGGCGGTCGAGCTCGACAAACCCGGCGCCGTCCATGCCGCCGGCGAACAACTCATCAGAATCAGACGCCAGCCCCGATTTGGCCAGGATCTCGCGGATATGGCGTGCGCTCGTGACCATTCCCGGATGCGGCTTGGCCTGGTCGAACAGGAAAGCGTTGAAGTGGCCACGGTTGCCGAGCAGCGCCTCCGAGGCCATCGCGGTCATCAGGTCGGCCAGATCGGCCAGCTCGCGGGCAGCGCCCACGGCCAGGCACGCGAACGCGCTCATGAACGAGGTGCCGTTGGTCAGGGCGAGCCCTTCCTTGGCCTCGAGCAGGATCGGCTCAAGCCCCAGCTCGGTCAGCACGTCGGAAGCAGCCCTCGGAACGCCGTCGTAGAGGACCTGGCCGTCGCCGGCCAGCGCCCGCCCGACGTAGGACAGCGGCGCCAGGTCACCGCTCGCCCCGCACGACCCGCGCTCGGGAATGAACGGAGTGATGCCGTGATTCAAGAGGTCGAGCACCCGCTCGATCAGCTCGACGCGCACGCCCGAGTTGCCCTTCGACAGGCAGTTGGCCCGCAACAGCATCGTCACCCGCGTGACCTCGGGGGGCGCGATCGGCCCCGTCCCCACGCCCATGAAGCGCAGGATGTTCTGCTGGAGCTTCGCGGCCTTGGCGGGCGAGATCTGGCGGTGGGCGCTGTCGCCGAATCCGGTGGTCACGCCGTAGATCGGGATCTCGCGATCGATCAGCTCGTGCTTGAGCGAGCGGCTCGCGTCGACGCCCGCCGCCGCGTCCTCGGACAATCGCACCGTGCGGCCACCGCGGGCGACCTCGAGTGCGTCGGCGAGGGTCAGCGAGGCGCCGTCGAGCTCGAGCAGCGTCCGGCTGGTGAGTTCAGTGGGAAGGGCGGTGGCGGTCATGTGCGCAATGTTGCCTGGTGATAGTCTCCACGCAACCAAGACGCACTCGATCGCCCTTCACGTGCAGCTCAGTCGCCCTCTAGACGCCGTTGACCGCAAAATTGTTGCGTTGCTGCAGGAGAGCGCGAAGCGCACGTTCGCCGACATCGGGACCGACGTGGGGCTGTCGGCGACCGCGGTGAAGCGGCGCGTCGACCGCCTCGAGCACGACGGCGTGATCGTCGGCTACGGCGCGCGGATCAACTGGCGCGCGCTGGGGGAGGCGATCGAGTCGCTGATCGAGATCTACTGCGCCGATCGGACCTCGCCGGCGGACGTCGGACGCTCGCTGGCCGAGGTGGAGGAGATCGTCTCCGCGTTCACGGTCTCGGGCGAGGCCGACGCGGTGATCCGCGCGCGCGTCGACAGCATCGACCACCTCGAGCGGCTGGTCGAGCGGCTGCGACGCGATCCGAACATCGTGCGCACGCGCACCTTGATCGTGCTGTCCACGCTGCTTGACCGGCCATGAGGGAGGGCGCATGACCCCGTTGCTAGAGCTCCAGACCTTCGCGACCCCCGACACCGAGATGGAGCGCCGTCCCGACGGGACGATCATCCTGAGCTCGCGCCTGGCCTTGCCGGACCCCGAGCCATCGATCTCCGCGGTCCTGCGTAAGCGGGCCGCTCAGCATCCCGACCGCGTACTGGCCGCAGTGCGCGACGGTCAGGACGGTTGGACCGCGCTCACCTACGGCGAGGCGCTGCGGAAGTCGGACGCGCTCGGCCGCGCGTTTCGAGACCTCGGCCTCGGTCCCGAGAAGCCGGTGATGATCCTGTCCGGCAACTCGCTGGAGCACTTGCTGGTCAGCCTCGGCGCCTACGTCGCCGGGGCCCCGGCGATGCCGATCAGCGTCGCCTACTCGCTGATGAGCACCGATCACATGCGGATCAAGGCCATCGCGGAGCTGACCGAGCCCGGGCTGGTCTTTGCCGATGACGCCGGACCGTTCGGCCCGGCGCTCGAGGCCCTGACCGGCATCGTGCCCTTGACGCTGGTCGCGCGGGGCGAGCGGGAGGGAGCGCTGCGCCTGGACGAGTTGCTCGCCCGTGAGGGCCGCCCGCTCGATGGCGATCCCGGTCCGGACGCGATCGCCAAACTCCTCTTCACATCAGGATCGACCGGCGTCCCCAAGGGGGTCATCAACACCCACCGGATGCTGTGCTCAAACCAGGCCATGCACGTCGCGATCTGGCCGTTCCTGCGCGACGAGCCACCGGTGATGGTCGACTGGCTGCCCTGGAGCCACACGTTCGGCGGCAACCACAACCTGAACATGGCGCTGTTCCACGGCGGGACGATCTACATCGACGACGGCCGGCCGGCGCCGCCGTTGTTCCCGCGGACGCTGGCGGCGCTCAGCGACGTTCCCCCCACGCTCTACTTCAACGTCCCGGCCGGCTATGCCCTGCTCGCGCCCGCGCTCGAGCACGACGGCGACTTGGCCAGCCGCTTCTTCAGCCGCTTGCGCTACATGTTCTACGCGGGCGCCGCGCTCCCGGACGCGTTGGCCACGCGACTGCGCAAGCTGGCCTCCCAGCACGCCGACCACGAGGTGCCGCTGACCTCGAGCTGGGGCACCACCGAGACCTCTCCGACCGCCACGAGCATGCACTATCTAGGGGCCCCGACCGGGTGCATCGGCGTCCCGGTTCCCGGGTGCACGATCAAGCTTGCTCCCGTCGCCGACAGATTCGAGCTCCGTGCCAGCGGCCCCAATATCACCCCGGGCTATTACCGCGAGCCCGAGCTGACCACGGTCACCTTCGACGAGGAGGGCTTCTACCGCTCGGGCGACGCCGTCAAGCTGATCGACGAGCAGGACCCCAACAAGGGGATCATGTTCGACGGTCGGATCAGCGAGAACTTCAAGCTGCTGACCGGGACCTGGGTGGCGGTGGGATCGCTCCGGACACGGCTGCTGAGCGCGGCGAGGCTATTGAGCGACGCCGCCATCTGCGGGCAGAACGCCGAGTACCTGGCGGCGTTGGCCTGGGTCAACCAGGCCGAGGCGCGCAAGTCGCTCGGCGCGTCCGAGGACGTTCCGCTCGACGACCCGCGCCTGCGCGCGCACCTGGCCCGCGCGCTCGCGGACGTGAATGCCGGCGCCGGCTCCGCGTCCCGGATCGAGCGCCTGCTCCTGCTCGAGAAGCCACCGAGCCTCGACGCGGGCGAGATCACCGACAAGGGTTACCTGAACCAGCGCCGCTGCCTGGAGTGCCGCGCGGCCGAGATCGCTCGGCTGTATGCCGACCCGGCGACTGACGAGAGCATCCTCATGCCCCGGTAGCACTACTCAGGTAACAGCGTAGTTATGTACCTTGACAGTTACGTACCCGATTGGGTACATTCAACTGAATGGACGCCGTGCTACATGCGCTGTCGGACGAGAGCCGACGGACGATGCTGGAGGTTCTGCGCGAGCATCCGGCGAGCGCCGGTGAGCTGGCCGCCCAGCTGACCATCGCACGCCCGGGCGTGTCGCGGCACCTGCGGGTGTTGCGCGAGGCCGGCCTGGTCGAGGTGGATCAGCAGGCGCAGTGGCGCATCTATCGCCTGCGGCCCGAGCCGCTCGCCGAAGTCGACGGGTGGCTGGGTCGCTATCGAGCGCTGTGGGAGCAGCGCTTGGACGCGTTGCACACCGAGGTCGCTCGCGGAAAGCGCCGGCCACGAGGGTCGAAGTGAGCCAGCCCGGCAATCGCATTGTGGGCAGCCTCCGGCGGATCGACGATGTCGCGGGTGCGATCCGGATGGAGGATGTCTACGACACCGACATCGAGGATCTGTGGTCGGCGATCACCGAGCCCAGCCGTCTCGCGCGCTGGATCGCCACCGTCGAGGGGGACCTGTGCCTCGGCGGCCGCGTGCACGTCTCGTTCACGAGCGACTCTGAGGGACGGGGACGGATCGACGTGTGCGATGCGCCTCGCCGTCTGCTGGTCACGTTTGATGCCGGTACCCCTGAGGAGAATGCGATCGAGGCGATCCTGAGCCCGGCGGGTGACCAGACGCGGCTGGTGGTTGAGCAGCGCGGCATTCCGCTCGCCGAGCTCGCGGCGCACGGCGCGGGCTGGCAGACGCACGTCGAGGACCTGGCCGCGTATCTCGCCGGCCGCGAGCCGGGTGCGTGGCGAGTGCGGTGGGTCGAGCTCACGCCCGCGTACGAGCAGCTCGCGACATCGTTGACGTGACCGGGATCAAAGGCAGGCGCCTGCTGGTGCTGGTGGTGCTGTGCTGCGCCTTCTTGATCGACGTCATGGGGGCGACGAGCGTGATGGTCGCGGCTCCGTCGATCGGGAGAGCATTCCGTTTGGATTCCGCGGGCCTGCAGTGGAGCCTGGTAGCGGCGACGCTGCCGGCCGCGGCGCTGTTGATCGTCGGCGCGCGGCTCGCCGACCTCATCGGGCGCCGACCGGTGATCCTGGCGGGGCTGGCTGGGACCCTGCTCTCGCTCGTGGCCTGTGGAGCCGCCGTTGACAGCGCGATGTTCATCGCGGCGCGAGTGGGCCTGGGCGCGTCCGCGGCGCTGCTGATCCCAGCTGCTCTAGCGCTGCTCACCGACATCTTCAGCGAAGAGCGCGACCGGCGCACGGCGATCGCCACCTGGTCCGCGATCGGCGGCATCGGCTCCACAGGTGGACTGCTGCTGGGCGGGCTGGTGACGGCCGGGCTGGGCTGGCGGTGGATCTACCTGAGCAGCGCGATCGCCTGCCTAGTCGTGCTCCCGGTGGCGATTTCGATCCTGCCCGGCGACCGCGCGGATCGCGCACCCGGGCGGCTGGACCTGCCAGGCCTCGCCTTGTTCAGCGCGGGAGCGGCGCTCCTACTCTTCGTGATCAGCGAGCTGCCATCCGCACCATCGACCGGCTGGCTCGAGCCGTCGACGGCAATCGCGGCTACAGCACTGCTGAGCGCGTTCGCGCTGCGACAACGACGCGCCACCGATCCGCTCCTGCCGCCCCGCCTGTTCCACTCTCCCACGGTGAGCGCCGGCAACGTGACGCTGCTGGTGGCGGGCATGCTCGTCGACGGACTCCTGGTTGCTCTCAGCCTGGTGCTCCAGGAGGTTCGGGGCTACAGCCCGATGCAGTTCGGCGGAGTGGCGGCGGTGATGACGGTCACCTCGATTGGCGCGGCGGCACTCGCCCAGCGCCTGATCGCTCGACTCGGCGGCCTGTGGGTAGCGGTGAGTGGACTCGGCGGGCTCGCGTTGACGGCGGTGGCCCTCACGCGCAGTGCCGCCCCGCACGGCTCGCTCGTCGGGCTCGTGTTCTCGATGATCGGCTTTGGCGTAGCCATGGGCGCCGCCTTCACCGCTGGATCGCTCCTCTCGCTCGATGTCAAAGACGAACGCGACAACGCCGCGGCCGCGGCGGCACA
>Ga0335074_10003656_pt1 | contig 21062 bp, 17 predicted proteins | sample Lox_Sample_23_FD_206715 | JGI IMG/M metagenome (GOLD analysis project Ga0335074, IMG submission 206715) | Soil microbial communities from Loxahatchee National Wildlife Refuge, Florida, United States - Lox_Sample_2.3 | ecosystem: Environmental > Terrestrial > Soil > Wetlands | place: USA... | reverse complement strand
CGCGACGGCGGTCCAGCGGGCTACCGCAGCTAACACCGATAGCCGCGATGGCATCCTGCCCCAGACCTTGCTGCATTAGCAGGTTACGCGCCGACTTCACGATCACTTCGATCGCTCGCTGTGGCCCTTGTTCAGGCAAGGTGGGGAATTCGACCCGCCCCAGGGTCTCCGGTGGCGTTGCCGCAAGCAACACCGCGGTTTTGGTTCCACCTACGTCGACTCCGAGATAAACCTTCTCCATAATTAAACCGACGCGACTTCCTCCCTCGCATGAATAGCGCGAGCCCGCTCTAGCGCTGCGGTTACATGGGGACAGATATTTTCCTGCCCGACATGCTGGGCAAAAGCAACTTGCCGCATCAATCTCGCTGGCTGCTCCCTTGCGCCACACAGCACCAGAGTTCGGCCAGAACCTTGAACTTCGAGCGCCAGACGCTCCAATGCGTGCAGCCCTGTCGAGTCGAGCGCCGTCATATTGCGCAATCGCAGTATTACAATTGGCGGTAATCCCGGTAATTGGCGGCGAATCTCGTCGACCTTCTCAGTGGCCCCAAACAGGAACGGCCCGTGTACGCGAAAGATCGCTACAAATGCCGGTATATCCTTGCCTTGCAGCACGTGCATGCGTCCGTCTTCTAGATCGTCCTCCGTCACGCGGGTCACTGTGGTGGTCAGCGTGACCTTGCGGATGAACACCAGCGCGGCAAGAATCATGCCCGCTTCGACGGCCACCGTCAGATCGGCAAACACAGTGAGTAACAGCGTCGTGAGCCAGACGCCAATCTCCAACTTCGAGAGGCGCAAGATCTGTGGGATCTCACGCCATTCCCCCATGTTGTAGCAAACCACGGCGAGAATCGCAGCCAGCGCAGCCAATGGGATGAATTTGGCTAACGGCGCGGCGAATAGCAGTACAGCCAGTACAGTAAGGCTATGCACCATACCCGCTACGGGAGAAACCGCGCCGCAACGAATGCTCGTCGCAGTGCGCGCAATAGCGCCGGTGGCTGGCAGGCCGCCGAACAACGGAGAAAGGATGTTCGCAACCCCTTGGGCGGCAAGCTCGACGTTTGGATTGTGCTGATCTCCACTCATACGATCGGCGACCACGGCAGACATCAATGACTCAATCGCCCCCAACAGAGCCACTGTGATTGCCGGAGAAATCAGCGTGCGGAAAGTCGAGTATTCGAAAACCGGAATATGGAGCCGAGGGAAGCCGGAAGGAATACCACCGAAGCGTTTTCCAATTGTCTCAACAGAAAGATGCAGGAAGAAAACCACCAAGGTGGCTGCAACCAAGGCAACGATATACCCGGGCACACGAGGCAGAAAACGAATGGTTAGCAGAATGAGCAGGAGCGTACCGCAAGACAAGAGCGTACTGGTCAGGGATGCGGTATGTGCACTCCTAAGCACTACGTGCATTCGACCCAAAAAATCTCCAGGAACGGCACCCGTGTGCAATCCAAAGAAGTCCTTGAGCTGGGTGCTGGCGATGAGAATTGCAATACCGTTAGTAAAACCAACTACCACCGGACGAGGAATGAACTTGACCGCCGCGCCTAATCCAGTCACTCCCAGCAGGATGAGCAGGCAGCCGGCCATGATGGTGCATATCAACAGCCCGTTGAAGCCATAACGTGCCAGTATGCCGGCCACGATCACGACAAATGCGCCGGTCGGGCCGCCAATCTGATTGCGTGAGCCACCTAAAGCGGAAATAGTGAACCCGGCAACGACCGCTGTGTATAAACCAACCTCTGGGGGTGCGCCAGAAGCGATGGCAAACGCCATTGACAGTGGCAAAGCGACCAGACCCACAGTTACGCCTGCCGTCATGTCTGCGACGAATTGCTTCCCGCGATAATCCCGTAGTGCAAGGAATGATTTTGGTGCCCAGCCGGTAAGGTTCAAAATCTTTCTTTGAATGCCTCGTTATTGCGTCTTGATTCGTTCGCTGACCCGCCTGGCCAACTTGCCGATCTCGTCCACGTCTTTTAATGCGTCTGGCGTCGGGGTATCGCTCTTATCGACCTCCGTCTTCAGATCCTTTGCCAATTTCACCAGTTCAGCCGTATCGCTGAACATCTGTTTCTGGTGCTCTTCCCTTAGCCTCTTCAATTGACGCTCCTGCATCTCCCGAGCCACGTAGGGAGCCTCATCCGGGGAGTGAGTGCGATCCAGTTCCGGGGCGTTTCCATTGAGGTAAGGGTTGTTGGGATTTGTAAATTGAGGCGCGGCAACGCCGAAGCTCACCAGCAGGACTAACCCACCGGTGAAGATTACTCGTAACCGCTGCTTCCTTGAGCCAGACGCTCTGTTCACTTCCGCCTCATAACGCTTCATTATTGCTCGTAAAGTTACGGCTTACTTGCCACCGCTTGCCCCTGTTCCTTCATTTTTTCCTTCAGATCCTTGGCTATCCGCTGTATCTCATCTGCCTTACGTAACGCCGCTAGCGATAGTGTGTTAGCTCCAGCCTTCTCAACTTCTACTCGAAGTTCCTGGACCAGATGCAAGAGCTCGGTAGTTTCTTTGTCATATTTGCTCTGTCTCTCTGGATCCACGATTTCGGCCGGCTTGCCAGGCACAGCAGCCGCTTGGGCAGCTGACGATTTCTGTTCCCGGGTCGCACTGTCGGAGTTCGGACCCACCACGTTCTGATTATCGGCACCCTGCACCGCCGGATTCACAGCGGGGCCGGTAGTCGGAGCGACTCGTCCGCTCGCGTCCTGAGTCGCGGAAGCAGCGGTGGCCTTCGGTTTGGCCGAGTTTTGAGTATCTGCGGTCTTGGCGGCTGTTGCCCCCTGACTAGCCTGATCCTCGCCGGCATCTGGTGGGGGAGCCAGATCATCGTCTGTTTTGCGCGGTTGGGCCTTTGGATCATCCGGAGGTGGAGGAGCATTGGGATCAATGACTGCCTTGGCCGGCACCGCATCTTGTCCAGTGCCTGATTTTATCGGCTTTTTGGTGTGGGTGTTACTACTCGGTTGCTGGCCGGATACACCACCCGCTATCGAGACCAGAGGTACGGTCAAGCCAACAACTGCCGCAACCAGCCATCGCTCGAGTAGCATCATAGGGTGCCAGTGTACGCTTACATTTTCCCCCTTGCAGTCCTGTTCCGCCAATATGAGCCGTCACCTTCGTTATTCCGTGCACTCAACCAGGAGTGGCTCGGCGACGTACGGGAATTTATCCGTCTAGACCTGCCCAAGCTGCTCGTCATCATTCTCTACACCACCGCGCTGATCATTCTGGTCAACTTCCTCACCGGCCGGGTCCTCAAGATCGCCGAGCACCGCGACACCCTGGGTCCCGCTCGTGGGGCCCAGATCAGAACCCTGGCGACCGTTGTCCGGGCCACTGGCGTGGTTCTCGTTGCCATCCTGGCGATTCTCCAGGTTATGGAAGTGCTCGGTTTCAATATGTCGCCGCTTCTGGCCAGCGCGGGGGTCGCCGGCGTCGCCATCGGCCTGGCTGCCCAGACCATCGTGAAGGACGTGCTGAACGGTATTTTGATCCTGATTGAGGATCAGTACAACGTCGGCGACGTGGTGACCCTGGCGGGAATGACGGGGACGGTCGACTCCATGACCCTGCGCAAAACCACAGTACGCGGTTTTGATGGCACGCTGTACATCATCCCCAACAGCCAGATTACGAACGTCGCCAACCAGAGTCGCGATTTCTCGGTAAGCACGCTCAACGTTTCGGTCGACTTCTCAGCCAATCCCGACCAGGTTATTCCACTCCTGAAGAAGATTGCCCTGGAGGTGCGGAATGAGCCCGACTTCAAAGATGTTTTTGTGGCGGACCCGCAGGTTTTCGGGGTGGATTCCATCAAGGGAACCGAGGTCATTTATCCCATCCAAATCCGTACCCTGCCGCGCAAGCAGTTCGATGCCATGCGCGAGATGCAGCGCCGGATTCGCCTGGCCCTGGAGGAACACAACATGCTGCCCGGCAGCCCTTACCGGGTACTTAGCGGTCCGGCACCCGGCGCCCGCGAACCCGAGGCCACAAAATCGCCCGATCCCACAACCGCAAAGCCCAACGAAACCAACCCTTTTACCGGCGAACAAAATTGAGAAAAGCTTCGCTTCTCCACTATTGCAACAATTTGAGCAGTTCTTTTGGGTCGGCCACGGGAGGCAGGCATGAGTTTCCCTTGCACACTACGGCAAAGCTGTGGCGCTCCTTAAGATCTGGGAGATAAGGCAGGGTTTCGGCAAGCAGTGGAGGCATTGGTTCGGCGACCTGAGCCCGGGACAGGCGGATGACGCTCTTGTTCACCCCGTAACCCACTAAAGCGGCAGCCTCTAATTGGTCGGCCTGCGCATCTTCACCGATCACGACCGCCTGAATCGGGGGCAATAGCAGGCGCTCTAGTGCCAAACCATAGGTGCTGGCGTAAAACCCAAACCGGCCTGCGACCCCGGCAAAAACGTCCAGGGTTTTCTTTGCCTTCTCCCCCATGTCACCTCGACCGCTCAGTGATGCCAGACGAAGCAGTGCCGCTGCGGCGGCGGGATTTCCCGCCGGGGTCGGTGAATCCTGGAGGGGCTTGCGCTTGGCTTTCAGAACGCCCAGCAGATCGTCTCCCTCATTCCGCGAGTCCAAAAAGCCCCCCTCCTCAATGTCATAGAAGTCTGCGATCATACGATCCGCCAAGTCCAGCGCTGCCTCGTAATACTTGATCGAGCCGGTCGCGAACCAACCATCCAGGCAGGCGTGAACCAGGAACGCATAATCGTCCAGCAAGCCTGAAACCCACTTGAGCTCGGCGCCACCTGCGTAGGCGATCACGTGGGCCAAACCGCGATTCATATGGAATCCTTCGCGTAGCACTCGGTCCAACGTCAGGAGGGCGAACTCCCTGGCTTCTGGCAAGCGCAGCACCTGGGCAGCCTGGAGGTAAGCCGATACGGCAAGCGCATTCCAGTTGGTGTATACCGTCTTATCGATAAACGGACTTGGCCGCTCCTCTCGAGCCGCCAGCAGCCGGTCGCGCCCCGAAGCTAACAGGAGTGCCGCTTCGGTATGAGATTTGCCAGCCTGGGCCGCGACTACCGCCAGGCTCTGCTTGACATGGAGCACATTCTTGGCGGGGTTGTGGTGCATGTCACCCAGATCGCCGATGTCATAGAAGGCCGCGACGATCTCCAACTCCTCGGGCGTAAGAACCGCCGCTGCCTCCGCGCGCGTCCAGGTGAAGTAGTCGCCATCATCATCGAGATCGATATCCGCATCCTGCGACGCGTAAAAGCCGCCGTGGTCGCGGTCCGTCAACCAGTCATCCATCCATCGAATGATGTCCCTGGCTACCCGTGCGGACTCCAGATCAGCGAAGCTCTGAAAAGCATGCACGTAATTCTTGAGTAGTTCCGCATTGTCGTACAGCATCTTCTCAAAATGCGGCACTACCCAGGCCTCATCGACCGAGTAGCGATGGAAGCCTCCTCCCAGTTGGTCGTAGACGCCCCCAAGCGCCATCTTCTTCAGGGTTACTGTAGCCGCCTCCCGGGCCGCCTGATCGCCCGTCCGAGAAGCCACATCTAGCAGCAAATCGATCGCCGAGGGGTGAGGAAACTTGGGCTGCGAACCGAAACCGCCATGGTGGCGATCAAACTTGTCCAGAGCCGATGTCACCATCTGCGCCACAATATTCAGGTTCAGATCGGCCGGATGCCCGGCGATATTCTCGCTCTCCTCAACGGCTGCCACGACGCTGCCCGCGGACTCCAGTACCTCAGCACGGCGGGTTTTCCACGCATCGACCATAGTGCGCAGCACACGCTCGAATCCAGGCCGGCCGTACCGTTCATCGCGAGGGAAATAGGTCCCACCAAAGAATGGCTTGCCATCGGGGGTCAACACCGCGGTCAGGGGCCATCCGTTTTGCCCACTTATCGCAGCCACCGCAGCCTGATAACGCGTATCAACATCCGGGCGCTCATCTCGGTCTACCTTCACCGCGATGAAGTTTTGATTGATGACTTCGGCGAGTTTTGGGTCTTCGTAGCTCTCGCGATCCATCACGTGACACCAGTGACACCACACTGCACCGATATCAAGCAGAATTGGTTTGTCCTCCCCCGTGGCGCGGGCAAAGGCTTCAGCTCCCCACTCGTGCCAATCGACCGGCTGGTTCATGGCAGAACGCAAATACGACGACGAAGCTGCACCGAGGGCGTTTTGTGGCCGGATCATCTGCGTTCAGTCTACCTAGGACCGCGGATCAAGACTCTAATCTTCGGGCAGCAAGCGCCCCATAAACCCACACTACGACCAGTGCGAAGGTCAATACGAAGAAGGTAGGCGCAGTGAAAAAGAAGGTTTCGATTGGTTTGGGGTGCAAAAAGTAATACAGGTTCAGCAGCCCCATGCGCCGGTCGATAGCTGCAAAGGCGGCGAGCGGGGCCGCTGGGATCAAGAGGTATCTCCAGCGAACGATCCACCGCGGCGGGATGAGCAAGACTGCAGGAAGCACCAGGGGTACGAACCCGGCGACAGCCATGAAGAGGCTGAAGGCTGCCCATACCACCAAACCCTTCGCCAGGGAGACTGGCAGTTGGCGAGCGTTCCCGTCTACGTAGCGCCAGGCTAAGGAGAGCTCAAAGGGAAAGCTGACCGCCCAGCCCGCCAACCAACCGGCCAATGCGCCGAAAACCCCATATTTCAGCCGTGTCGTCCAGCCGAAAGTCTTCATTTCACCCGGCGAGCCGTTTGGCTAGGTCATAATACAAATCCACGGCAGCCAACAACTCTTTCTTGGCGATTTTCTCGTTTGGGGTGTGCGCCACATGAATCGAACCCGGGCCCAGGAGGAGCGGTTCACCCCAATTGGTCAACGCGGGGACATCGGTAGTGAAGGCGGCAACCATGGTTTCCAATCCTTCCACCTGGCGCATGCGGATGAACGGTATTTCGAGCGTGAATTCCACCTCGGCCAAATCGCCCACAGCCTCTTGGATAGCTTGGCGCGTCTGCTCTGATGGACCTACCAGCCGGACCATGACCTGCGCCACCGCCTGATCTGAAATCACGTTCGGGGCACGGCCCCCTTCGATCAATCCGACGTTCAATGTACTGGCGCCGATCCCTTCCACGAAAGGCAGATCGATCGCCAGAATCCGATGCAGCGCCTCGATGAGTTTGTGCACCGCGTTATCGCCCAATTCCGGATAGGCGGAGTGCGCCATTTTGCCCCGCGCTCGGATCTCCGCTCGCAGCGTCCCTTTCGAAGCCACGGCCAGGCGGTTGTCAGTGGGCTCGCCGTTGATCAGGAAATTGCTGCCTTTGGATCGTTGATTCGCCACGCGCGCACCTGCCGAATCGCGCTCCTCGCCCACAACCAGAAGCAGCGCGACCGCCACGTCCGCCTCGCGCAACTGCTCCATCGCCGCCAGTTGCGCGGCGATGATGCCCTTGGCATCGCAAGCCCCGCGCCCGTACAAGAAAAGATCATCCTCACTGCTAGGGATAAAGGGCGGAACGGTATCCATGTGCGTGGAGAGCACGACATCCGGTCGCTCCCCATAACTGGCATATACGTTGAAGCGTTCGCCACTAAAGCGACTCTGCGCGGGCTGCGCAACGGCCATCCGTTCTACTGCGAAGCCGCGCTCTTGCAGCAAGCCATCCAGATATTCGCCGACCGCGCCCTCGTTGTACGTGATCGATTCAATATTCACCAGCCGGCGCGTCAGGTCCAAAGGATCGAGGGGCTTCATTGTTTCCCAGCATAAATGAGCCGGCTCAGGAAATACTTTAGGATACAGCCATGAGCCAGAATCTCAGCTCTTCTGTGGTGCGTAACATAGAAGATCTTCGCGGGCCTGCCGGAAGACTTGAAGCCATTCTGAATTTGCCTGAGCACGATTCGAGCTACGCCGCCCTTGTGTGCCATCCTCACCCGCTCTTCGGTGGGACTATGCACAACAAGGTTGTATATCACGCCATGAAAGCCTTTCTTAGCCACGGAATACCGGTACTGCGCTTCAATTTTCGCGGCGCGGGGTTGAGCGAAGGAACGCATGACAACGGCCATGGCGAGGTCGAGGATGTGCGCGCCGGCCTTGCTTGGATGGTGCGCGAGTACGACCGGCCTCTGCTCTTTGCCGGGTTCTCCTTCGGCTCCAGCGTCGGTTTGCGGGCCTGCTGCGGCGATGAGCGGGTCAAGGGCATCGCCGCGCTAGGACTCCCTGTCAGTGCCGGAGGGCGTGAATATCACTACCGCTTCCTGGCCGGCTGCCATCAGCCGAAGCTCTTCATCAGCGGAACCGCAGATCAGTATGGGCCGCGAGCGTCGGTCGAAGCCGTGGTCGCCAACGCTACTCCACCCGCGGAACTGGTCATGGTTGAGGGAGCGGATCACTTTTTCATGGGCAAACTGGAGCTAGTGCAGCAGGCTTTGAGTGCTTGGATCGAGGCACACTTTATCCCGTCAGCGATCCATCGTAACTCCCTCTATTAGAGCTCGGGTCCGGGTTTCGATAAGCACGCAAGAAAGCCCCAAAGCTTACTCGTTCGACGTCTGCGCGTAACGTCTGATCGCAGCTTCGAGATGCGCCTGCATCGCCTTGCGGGCTGCTTCCGGATTGCGCCGCTTGATGGCGGTGAGGATTGCTGTGTGCTCCTCGAGCGAACGCGGGCGCGCATAGGGCAGGACGAGCACCGCCGAAAGCGCGCGCGCCAACTGTCCCCGGATCAGCGACACCAGGTCGAAGACCACCTGATTCTTGGAGGCCCGAGCGACCCCAAGGTGAAACTCGAGATCGAGAACGCCGAAACGCTTGGGATCCTTGACCGATGCCTGCATGCTGGAGATCAGCTCCTCCAGGCTCTCGATGTCCTGCTCGGTGGCCCGCTCCGCGCTACTCGAGGCAGCCAGGCCTTCGAGCGCAATACGCAGCTCCATCAGGTTCATGATGTCGTACTTCTCAGTGATGAAAGACCATCGCATCACCGTGTCCAGGAACTTGCCTCCATCCGTAGCAACCGAAGTTCCTGACGAATGTGAATCTGTCTCTGGTGCGCAGTTTTCCCATCGGGGAGCGCTACGGCAATCTGCAATTCCGCTCCGAGTTTTTGAACCTCTTCAACCACCCTAACTTCGGCCAGCCGGATGGAGATTTCTCCGACAAGACGTTCGGTGTAATTTCAGCAACAGGGCCGGCGGGCATCGCAGATCCCCGCGTTCTGCAGTTTGCCCTGCGCTATCAATTCTGACGACGGCTTTGGAGGAGACCATGCTGACTCGCAGAGAATTTGTGCAAGGCACCGCCGCATCCATCACCGCCGCATCGACGATGGCCGCAGAGTTAGCGAAAGCCTCGGCGCTTCCCGCTGCGCCGGCGTTAAACGAGCACGAATGGTTCGACCGGCCCATGCGCTGGGCGCAGATCAACATGACCGAAGACGCTCCGGCGCGCATGGACGTGGGCTTCTGGCTCGACTATTTCCGCCGTATCCACGCCGACGGCGCATGCCTTTCCGCGGGCGGTGTGGTGGCGTTTTACCCGACGGAAATCCAGTTCCATCACCGCAGCCGCTGGCTGCCCGGCCACGAAACCTTTCTTTCCGACCTGATGGAGGGTTGCCGCAAAAACGGCATGGTGGTGCTGGCGCGCACCGATCCGCACGCCACTTACCAGGACGCCTACGAGGCCCATCCGGAATGGATCGCCGTCGACGCGGCCGGCAAGAAGCGCCCGCATCCGGACTACCCGAACATGTGGCTGACCTGCGCCCTGGGCCCTTACAATTTCGACTTCATGACCGACGTGACCCATGAAATCGCGGTCAATTACCCTATCTCCGGCGTCTTCAGCAATCGCTGGACGGGCAGCGGTATGTGCTACTGCGACAGTTGCACCAGGCTTTTCTTCGATGCCTTTCACCAGCAGCTTCCGCGCACGCGCGATCCGCGCGACCAGGCATATCGCGACTATATCGTTTGGGAGCAGCAGCGGCTCTTCGATCTGTGGGCCGTATGGGATAAGGCCATCCGGCAGGCCCGGCCCGCGGCGCGCTACATCGCCAACTCGGGCGGCGGCGCCACCAGCGGCCTGGACATGAAGAAGGTGGGTGAGTTAGCCCCGACTCTCTTTGCCGATCGGCAGTGCCGCTCGGGAGATATGGCTCCCTGGGCCAACGGCAAGAACGGCAAGGAGTATCGCGCCACCCTGGGCAACAAAGCCATCGGCGGCATCTTCAACGTCGGTATCGTGTCCCCTTATCGCTGGCTCAACAGCGTCAAGAACCCACAGGAGACGCGCCTGTGGGTGCAGGATGGCGTCGCCAATGGATTGCGGCCGTGGTTCAACATGGTGTCCGGCTCGGTGCATGACAAGCGCGGCCTGAAGGTGATCGAAGATCTCTATGTCTGGCATCACAAATGGGAGCGCTATTTCCGGAATACCGAACCCATCGCGACGGTCGGTCTGGTGTACTCGCAGCAGACGGCACAGTTTTATGCTGGGCCGCAGCGAACCCAACGGCTGGTGGAGCAGCCGATCGACGGCACGTACCAGGCGCTGGTCGAAGCGCGTATTCCCTTTGAGATGGTGCATGACAAAATGCTCGACGCAGCTTCTGTCGACAAGTACAAGCTGCTGTTGCTGCCCAACATCGCTGCCCTGTCGGACCGGCAATGCCAACAGCTGCGGGATTACGTGCAGCGGGGCGGGAGCCTGGTCGCCACCTATGAAACCTCTCTCTACGACGAGCAAGGGAACCCGCGCCAGAACTTCGGGCTCAGCGATCTTTTCGGCGCCACCTATGTGAACCATGTGAACACCACGAAGGTGGTCCAGAACACGTATCTGCGCGTGGAATCCGCAACCTCGCCCCTGCTTCGCGGCATGGAGGACGCCGAATTCCTGATGGGAGGCACCTGGCAGCTCACGACCAGGCCCGACGGCGGACAAACGCATCCGCCGCTGACACGCATTCCGGCGGTCGCCAATCTGCCCATGGAAAAAACTTTCTGGACGCTCGAAAAAACAGATGAGCCCGAAGTGTATCTGAAGGAATTCGGGAAGGGCCGTGTGGTGTACTTCCCCTGGGATCTCGACCGTCTGATCTGGGACGTTCTGTCGCTCGATCATGTTCTGCTGCTGCAGAATGCCATTGCCTGGGCCGCCAATACCCCTCCGCCGCTGCGTTCCAAAGGGGCAGGCTTTTTCGATGTCACGGCCTGGAGGCAAAAGGAGTCCGTCACCGTGCATCTGGTGAACATGACCAATCCCATGGCGATGCGGCCCAACGTCCACGCATTGATTCCATCGCAGCCGCAGCATGTCGAGCTGGATCTTCCTGCAGGCGTCCGGATCACCCGGGCCAAAACGCTGGTGAGCGAATCCGATCTGCAGTTTCAGAAAAGCGGAAATACGGTGAGCTTCACTGTGCCTTCGGTCCTCGATTATGAAGTGGTTGCACTCGATCTGGCGTGAGGTTCCCCATTTTGCCTAGAGACGAAATCAGGCGGCCCTCGACGGCTGCGGTCCTGATCGGGCTGATTCCCTTCCTGGCCATGTGTTTCTCTGTGCCGCTCTGGGATCGCATTGCTCCCCGCATCCTCGGTCTTCCCTTCAACCTCTTCTGGCTGTCGCTTTGGATTGTTCTCAGCAGCGGTTGCATGGAGCTGGCGCGCCGGGTCGAGTCCAAAGCGAAACCTCCGCGGAATGTACGATGACGCCCGCCGCCATCGCGATGAGCGTGATTTTCGGCATTGTTCTGGCAGGAACAGTGTTGGGCATACGCGCGGGTGCGGGCCGCCGTATGAATCTCGAGGAGTGGTCGGTGGCCGGCCGCAGCTTTGGCGTCGTCTTCATCTGGCTGCTGATGGCGGGCGAAATCTACACCACCTTCGCCTTTCTCGGGGCCAGCGGCTGGGCATATTCCCGGGGAGCGCCGGCGCTTTACATCCTCGCCTACATCACCCTGGGCTACGTGGTGTCGTTTTACATCCTGCCCGGCATCTGGGAGCTGGGACAAAAACATGGCCTGCAAACGCAATCGGACTTCTTCGCCTGGCGCTATCGAAGCCAGCCATTGGCGTTGTTTGTTTCGCTCGCCGGCGTGGTCTTCCTGATTCCCTATCTGCAGCTTCAGCTGACCGGCCTGGGCATCATCGTCCAGGTCGCGAGCTTCGATCACATTCCACGCGCGGCTTCCATGCTGCTGGCCGTCACGCTGGTGGCTCTGTTTGTCTTTCTCGGTGGCATGCGCGCCGTCGCCTGGGTCAGCGTCCTCAAAGACCTGCTGATGATCGCCGCCGCCCTGTCCATCGGCATTTATGTCCCGGCCCATTACTTTGGCGGTATCTCGCCCATGTTCGACCGTCTCATCCAGACTCACCCCGCGCACCTGGTCATGCCCGGTTCCACCACAACGATGAACCACGGCTGGTACATCTCTACCGTGCTGCTCAGCGCCCTCGGCTTTTACATGTGGCCGCATACATTCGGCGCCGCCTTCACCGCCAAAAGCAGCGAAACCCTGCGCCGCAATGCGGTGATGACGCCTCTCTACACCCTGAGCCTGCTGTTTATCTTCTTTGCCGGGTTTGCCGCGCTGCTGTTGCTGCCAGGGCTGCAGAACGGAGACATGTCTCTCCTCCTGCTGGCCCGGCAGAGCTTTCCCGCCTGGTTTCTGGGCATCATCGGAGGTGCGGGAGCGCTCACGGCAATGGTCCCCTCGGCCATCATTCTTCTGACCGCCTCCACCCTGGCAGGAAAGAATGTGGTCCGTCCCTTGTTTGCGCCGCAGATGAGCGACGTGGCCGTCGGCAGGCTTTCCAGGGGAATCGTCTTGCTGCTCAGCCTCATCAGCGTTTATCTTGCCTTGCATTCCTCCGCGACCCTGGTCTCCCTGTTGCTGCTGGGATACGCCGGCGTAACCCAGTTTTTCCCCGGAGTTTTGCTGGGATTGTTCTGGTCACGGACCACGTCCAGCGGCGTGTTCGCCGGGCTGATCGCCGGGATCGGCGTAGAAGCGGTATTGCTTCTTACCAAACACGATCCCGTTTATGGTGTGAATGCAGGTTTTCTGTCGTTGCTTGTGAACATGACATTGGTGGTCCTTACCAGCCTGATGAGGTCGAACGATGGTGAAACAGCGTGAGGCTGCTCTGAAAGATCCGTCGGCGATCGCAGAGAAGAAGCAGGTTGTCCGCAGGCTCTTTGCCGAGACCATGGCGGCCGTGGAATTGGCGCCTACCATGGCCTCGCTGATCTTGCTCGAGGACGGCGTCCTGATGCTGGGCTCCGATCGCTTTCCCTTATCGCGGTTCTCGCGTGTGCTTGTGATCGCAGTCGGGAAAGCCGCGGTTCCCATGGCGGAATACGTGCACCGCATCCTCGAGCGATGGCAGGACAGCCAGCATGACGTCGAAGGCATCGTCGTGGGCAGCAATCCCTGGAAACCGGTCTCCGGCTGGACTTATTTCGCAGGCGCGCACCCCCTGCCAGACGCCCATTCGTTTGCCGCCTCCGAGCTTCTTCTCGATCGCTTGCACGCTGCCGACGAGAAGACCCTGGTGCTCTTCCTGGTGAGCGGTGGCGCTTCTTCCATGCTGGAGCTGCCGCTGAGCCCGAGTATCCCGCAGCGGGATGTCATCGCCTTTTATCGCTCGCTGGTCCACGCCGGCCTGCCCATTGCCAAGATGAATGTTCTGCGAAAACACTTGTCCAAGGTAAAAGGGGGCCGGCTCGCCGCTGCGGCTGCAAAAGCCACTAAAGCAACGGTGCTCATTTCGGATGTCCCCAACGGCATGCTCGATGTGGTGGGCTCCGGCCTTTCTCTCCCGGATTCGAGCACACGGGAAGACTTCTGGCGCATTCTCGAACAGACGCCGCATCTCAAGCGCGAACTTCCGCAAAGTATTCAGGATTTCCTACCCGCTATACCGGAGACCCCGAAGGAAATTCCCGCGGGGGTATTGCCGTCCACTTGCCTCTCGCTGCTTTCCAGTGAATCGTTGACCACCGCGGCCTCGCGTTTGGCGGCAGCGGAAGGCTACCACGTAGTGGTGGACAACACCTGCGACGACTGGGATTACCGCCAGGCTGCCCAACATCTTGTTGACCGCTTTCGCACGGAGCAACGGCATGGCGCCTCCGTCTGTCTTCTCTCCGCAGGTGAGGTGACGGTCTCGGTTTCCGGAAGTCCCGGCATCGGCGGCCGTAACCAGCAATGGGCGCTGGAGGTGGTCCGGCTACTTCAGAATGAGAGCACCAACTTCGTGGTTCTCAGTGCGGGCTCGGACGGCGTGGACGGGAACAGCCCGGCGGCGGGCGCTGTCGCCGATAGCCAGACCTGGAGCCGCGCCCAGGCAAAGGGCTTGGACCCCGCCCAGGCCTTGGAACGCTTCAATACCTATCCGTTATTCGAACAGCTTGGCGACACGATCGTTACCGGGCCCCTGGGAAACAACCTGCGCGACCTGCGCATTCTACTGGGCCCGGCCTATGTCGGATGAGTGAATCTACAGCCGGCGTTTAAAAATTCGTAACGAACAATGGCAGCGTAAAAGCTGGGACGTTCAGTCTCATCCGGCACGTGAATCGGAGCCCGTCCATTGATAAGCAGGCTTTAGCGAAATCAAAAAAGAATGGCGCCCATAATCCGCCACAACCAGGCGGCAGATATGAGCGCCGGGATTCTAGTAGGTCAGGACCCAGCCATCGCGGGTCAGCATCAGAGTGGCCTCGTCAACCGGCTGATCCGAAGTGGCTTTGGCAACGCTGGGAAAGGCATTACGTACCTCGGTCTGCTTGGCCCAGCTAGGCGGGTTCTTCAGCACAAAGTGGTACTCAACCTTGGTCAGAGGCTTGCCTTGGTAATCCACAGGCGTGGTGAAGTTTTCCACACTGGTCACCTGACGGCGCCCGTAGCAGAAGCGGCCTTTGCCTTCGGTCCGGCTGCCCTCCGCTGTCAGTACATAACGATTAACGGTCTCTCCGCGGACCACGTTCTGTTCTCGCTCGAGCAATCCCGCTTCGGCGAGCGCATCCAACCGGCGCCGCGTTTCAGCCAACAGCTTGTCATTCACGGACACTTCATACGGAAAAGGCATGGGCTTGGCAAACAGGCAATCCGCATTCGCTTGGTAGTCCTGGTTAAGCGCATCCGCGAGATTTTCCTTGTTGGCCACTCTGGAATCGCCGCAACCGGCTACAACCACGGCGCCAGCCGCCGCCAGCATCACAACCTGCATTGTCTTGAGATACCGCTTCATCGTTCCCCCTGTTGTCACAGCGACTCGTGCAAGAGTGAGATTAATCGAGATGCGGCAGAACGCCATCTTACGAAACGGGTAGCGCTCCGAACGACCGGTGTCACTTTAGCGCCATTACCGCAAAGCACCACGGTAACAGGGTTTAAAGTGACCTCGCTAAATAAAACAACCACAGTTTCTTATCTGCTTCTCGCAGCTCCGGCATCCTTCATTTCGCCGGGAAATGATGCGTGGGAATGCCGGCTCGGCTCGAGCTCGAGTTCCCGATGGAAAACCGATAACCGCGCAATGGCCATTGCGGGTAAGCAACCTGTTATTCTTTTGGGGAGTGCCGGTGTGTAGGGGCTTCTCTCCCAGCCTGAAAGGAAACACGCTTGAACGACCAAATTGTCAGAGCAATTGATGAAGAAATTGCACGACTACAACAAGCCCGCGCGCTATTAGCGGGAAGTGGCAGCCCAGCCGGAAAAAGGAAAACTTCCCCCACCCCGCGACGGCGTACGCTAAGCGCTAAGGCGCGGCGGGCCATCGCTGAGGCACAGCGGAAGCGCTGGGCCAAGGTGAAAAGCCAGAAGAAGGCCGGCGCTTCCGCTGCCCAATGAAAAGTTGCCGAATCTAGAGAGCGCAGCGGTCAATCTTCCCCCTCTGCAGGAGAGTTTCTCGGAAGCCGCGTCACTGGGCGAGGGTAAAACGTAACGATTGCGACCCTCGATTATGTCAGAGCGGACTAAGTTTGGATGCGCGCCTCCCAGGTGAGAGATGTCTTCGCGAGGGCGCCTTTTGCGTCAAGGCACGTCTCTGTCCCTTCCGCTTTCCGCCAGAGCCCCGCGTGCGATATCCTCACCCCAGAGCATGCACAAGCAGCGCGTTACGAGTACCGTGTGCGTCTCACGGCCCTTGGCCGTCGTCTAAACGATCATCGTGCCAGAGTGTGTAGGGGTGTACCACCTGCAGGCAGGTGGTCAGTTCTGAAAATGATTTTGCAAAATCTTCTGACAGCGGGTAGCTGTATGTGCTGCCGCCTCGCTTTCACAATGCCTTCCCCGGCTTGACTGACCGAAACAACGTTGCAGCCGGTCTTTTCCTTCCACCGGCAGCCGCAGCAAGAAAGAGGACACCAGGTCAACTGATGCAAGACGACATTCGCGACACCCGAGACAAGCAAGTCCCAACGGAGCCGCGCGCTACCCAAACAAACATTGGACCGGACCACCAGTTACCCCCTCCTAAGCGCTCAACCAGCGTTCGCATCCTCGTCTGGTTAGTAATTCTTTTGCTTTTTGGCCTGCTCTTCTGGTGGGTTTGGCACCACCGCCAGGCCCCGGCAGCTCGCGGCGGGGGCAGGCGAGCCTTTGCCGGAGGAACAGTGACCATCAATGCTGTCACTGCAAATAAGGGCAGCATCGGTGTCTACCTGCAAGCGATTGGCACGGTAACGCCGGTCTATACCGATACGATCAATGCTCAGGTCACGGGCATCATCACCCAGGTGCTCTACCGCGAGAGCCAACTGGTGCACAAGGGCCAGCCTCTGATCCAGATTGATCCACGGCCCTACGCGGCGAACGTATTGACGGCCCAGGGAGCACTCGAACGCGATACCAACCTGTTGGCACAGGCGCAAATGGACCTCAAGCGCTATCAGGATGCCTGGGCACGCAATGCGATTCCCAAGCAGACCCTGGATGATCAGGAGAAAATCGTCCTCCAGGACCAGGGTACGGTGAAGGTCGATCAGGGAACCCTACAGTATGACCAGGTGCAACTAGGGTTTACGTACATTACGTCACCTATCGACGGCCGCGTCGGTCTCCGCCTGGTAGACCCAGGCAACCTGGCGACTGCGTCGAGCACAACCCCGCTGGTGGTCATCACCCAGTTACAGCCGATTACCGTGGTCTTCACCATCCCTGAAGACAGTGTGGCCGCACTGCAACAGCAAATGCGTCTGGGCAAGCCGCTTGCGGTCGATGCCTACGATCGCTCCGAAGAAACCAAGCTGGCGTCGGGAAAGCTCCTCAGCACCGATAACCAGATCGATACCACCACCGGCACGTTAAAACTGCGCGCAATTTTTGACAACAAGAACAACGTTCTCTTTCCCAATCTGTTCGTGAATGCCCGCCTGCTTTTGAAGACTCTCGACAACGTAATCCTGATTCCCTCTTCGGCGATCCAGCACAACGGGGATACGGCGTTCGTCTTTTTGATCCAGAACGGCACCGCCCACATTCATGACATCAAGCCGGGCGTAAGTGAAGGGCCAAATACTGAAGTTCAAGGGCTGAATGCGGGAGACGTCGTAGCCGATAGCAGCTTTGAGAAGCTGCAGGACGGCTCCAAGATCACCATCACCAAGCAGGTACTTCTTCCCTCTAACAACGAGACGAATGCGCCGTGAGCCCGTCCCGCCCATTTATTTTGCGGCCGGTCGCAACCTCGTTGCTGATGGCCGCCATCATGCTGGTAGGCATTGTCGCCTACACGCAGTTGCCGGTCTCCGCGCTGCCTGAGGTCGACTACCCGACGATCCAGGTGCTTACGTTCTACCCCGGCGCCAGCCCTGAAGTCGTAGCCACTACCGTAACTGCGCCGTTGGAACGCCAGTTCGGCGAAATGCAGGGCCTGAGCCAGATGACCTCGACCAGCTCCGGCGCCACCTCGGTCGTGGTGCTGCAGTTCAACCTGTCCCTGAACATCGATATCGCCGAGGAAGAAGTGCAGTCGGCGATCAACGCCGCGCAAAGCTTCCTGCCCGCCGACCTGCCCGCGCCTCCGATCTACAGTAAGACCAATCCCGCGGACGCGCCGGTTTTAACGCTGGGCATCACTTCCAAGACCCTGCCTCTCTCCCAGGTCGAGGACATGGTCGACACTCGTCTGGCGCCCAAGATCTCGCAATTGAATGGTGTGGGTCTGGTCAGTATCAGCGGCGGCCAGAAGCCGGCAGTGCGCATCCAGGTAAACCCGGCCCAGCTCCAGTCCTACGGCATCGATATGGAAGCCGTCCGCACCGCCTTGGTCGCGGCCAGCGTAAATCAGGCCAAAGGCAACTTCGATGGACCCCGCCAGGATTATCAGATCGACGCCAATGACCAGCTAGTCACCAGCGGCGACTATAAAAATGTCGTCGTGGCCTATCGCAACAATGCCCCGGTCTTTCTCCACGACGTGGCCAATGTCGTGAATGGGGTGGAGAACTCCAAGCAGGCAGCCTGGATGAACCAGACGCCGGCGGTCATCCTCAACGTACAGCGCCAGCCCGGCGCCAATACCATCAGCGTAGTCAAGAGCATTCAGCTACTGATGCCGCAGTTGCAGGCTAACCTGCCTTCAGGCATTGAGATCACTACCCTGACCGACCTGACGACGGATATCAAGGCTTCGGTCGCAGACGTTGAATTCGAACTCATGCTGACCATCGCCCTGGTGGTGATGGTAATCTTTCTCTTCTTACGCAATCTGTACGCCACCATCATCCCCAGCGTGGCTGTACCGCTGTCGATCGTCGGCACCTTCGCCGCCATGTACGCGCTGGGCTACTCTCTCGACAATTTATCGCTGATGGCACTGACCATCTCCACTGGTTTCGTGGTGGATGACGCCATCGTCATGATCGAGAATATCTCCCGCTATCTGGAAGAAGGCCACACGCCGATGCAGGCGGCTCTCGAAGGAGCGGAGCAGATCGGCTTCACCATCGTTTCACTGACCGTCTCGCTGATCGCAGTGCTGATCCCCTTGCTCTTTATGGGCGATGTCGTCGGCCGCCTGTTCCGGGAGTTTGCCGTCACCCTGGCCGTCACCATCATCATCTCCGCCGTGGTCTCGCTGACTCTGACCCCGATGATGTGCTCGCGGATTCTGCGTCACAATCCCCAGGAGAAGCAGGGCCGTTTTTACCAGGCTTCGGAACGTGTTTTCGAGCGCATGATCGGCTTCTACGGCCGTACCCTGCGGGTGGTTCTGCAATTCCAGGGGCTCACCCTGCTGGTAGCACTGGGTACCCTGGTACTGACGATCTTCCTCTACATCGTAATCCCCAAGGGCTTCTTCCCAATTCAGGACACAGGCGTAATCCAGGGGATTTCGCAGGCGCCGGCTTCCATCTCCTTTCAGGCCATGGCCCACGAACAGCAGGAACTGGCCAAGGTGATTCTCCAGGATCCGGCGGTCGAAAGCCTTTCCTCCTTTATTGGCGCCGACGGAACCAATACCACGCTGAACAGCGGGCGCATGTCAATCAACCTGAAGCCCCTGAACCAGCGTGATCTGAGCGCTGCGGATGTCATCCGCCGCCTCAACAACAGCCTGGCTCAGGTCGGCGGAATCAAGCTGTACATGCAGCCGGTGCAGAACATTACCGTCGATGACCGGGTGAGCCGGACGCAATATCAATACACACTGGAGGACCCGGACGTAACCGAGCTGAACCAGTGGGCCAACCGTTTCGTGGACAAGCTGAAGCAGCTGCCGCAACTGGAAGATGTCGCTACCGACCAGCAAACCGGCGGCCTGACCGTGACATTAGCGATCGACCGGGTGAGCGCCTCGCGGCTGGGGCTCGCTCCTTCGACGCTCGACAACACCCTGTACGATGCCTTCGGCCAGCGGCAGATCAACACCATGTACACCCAGCTCAACCAATACCACGTGATCCTGGAAGCTCAGCCGCAGTTCCAGAAGGATCCGGGTAAGCTGAACAAGTTGTACATTCAGGCCAATGCATCCTCAGGCGCGAGTGGAGCGGCTGCCAGCACTTCGTTCTCCGCCTCCGCATCGGCCACCGCGGGTTCGAATGCCACCACCGAGTCGGCGCTCTACACGCCTTCCTCGGGAATCCTGACCCCTCCGGCCAAAACCCTCGCCCCCACCACGAATCCGACCGGCTCCAGCTCCGCCAACACCAACACCAGTTCGACCCCCAGCAACGCCGTGCCGCTGGCTGCCTTCACCAAAGTAAGCCACGGTACGGAGCTGCTCTCTATCAACCACCAGGGGCAGTTCCCCTCGGTCACGGTTTCTTTCAACCTGGCGGGGAACGCAGCGCTGGGTGACGCCATTACCGCGATCAACAAGACCGCCAAGGATTTGAACTTCCCCCCCAGCGTCCAGGCGAGCTTCCAGGGAACGGCGGCGGCCTTCGAGAACTCGCAGGACAATGAAGCTTTGCTGATTCTCGCCGCCCTGGTCACGGTGTACATCGTTCTGGGTGTGCTCTATGAGAGCTTCATCCATCCCATCACCATCCTGTCGACCCTACCATCGGCGGGTGTCGGTGCTCTGCTTTCGCTGATTCTGTTCAAGCAAAATTTGAGCGTGGTGGCGATCATCGGCATCATCCTGTTGATCGGTATCGTAAAAAAGAACGGCATCATGATGGTCGACTTTGCCCTCGAAGGGGAGCGCCAGCGTGGCCTGAATTCCACCGATGCCATCTACGAGGCCAGCCTGCTGCGCTTCCGGCCGATCATGATGACCACCATGGCGGCCTTGCTGGGCGGGATCCCGCTGGCCTTCGGCACCGGCATCGGCTCCGAGTTGCGGCGCCCGCTGGGAATCGCCATGGTCGGTGGTTTGCTGTTGAGCCAGGTGCTCACCCTCTACACAACGCCGGTCATTTACATCTTTTTTGACAACCTGTCGCAACGCTTTGCGCGCGCAGGCAGCCGCCATGGTGGCGGTCCGGAGCCCATGCCGGCAGGTGAAGTGTGAGCCTGTCCAGTCCTTTTATTCGCCGGCCGGTAGCCACCACGCTGCTGACGGCGGCAATCGCCCTTGCAGGCGCAATTGCTTTTAATGTTCTTCCGGT
>Ga0335074_10003655_pt1 | contig 21067 bp, 17 predicted proteins | sample Lox_Sample_23_FD_206715 | JGI IMG/M metagenome (GOLD analysis project Ga0335074, IMG submission 206715) | Soil microbial communities from Loxahatchee National Wildlife Refuge, Florida, United States - Lox_Sample_2.3 | ecosystem: Environmental > Terrestrial > Soil > Wetlands | place: USA... | reverse complement strand
CTGCGCCTCGGCGACCCGGAACCGGCGCGCGGACGTGAAGCCGGCGAGCGCGAGGATCTCGGGGAGGTGGACGTTGTCGTACCAGTCGTTGTACGCGGCGTCGGCGTCCGGTGAAACCGGGTCGCTGAGCACCAGCAGGATTCCGTGAGCCATGCCAGCAGCGTAAACTTAAATAGATAGATAATCTAGCAATATCATCTCGTTGGCCGGCGTCGTCGCCGGCCGGGCAGGGGAGGCATGGACCTGCAGTTCTCCGCGGCGGACCTGGCATTCGCGGCCGGGGTCCGCGACTGGCTGCACGAGCACCTCACGGGCCGGTTCGCCGTCCTGGTCGGCAAGGGCGGCTCGCAGAACGAGGAGTTCTACGACCTGCGGGTCGACTGGGAGCGGGAACTGCACGCCGGAGGCTGGACGGGCCTCGGCTGGCCGGAGGAGTACGGCGGCCGCCCGGCGACGATCACGCAGCGCGTGCTGTTCGAGTACGAGTACGCCAAGGCCGGCGCGCCGTACCGGGCGGGCTTCCAGGGGACGAACCTGCTCGGGCCGACGCTGATCGCGCACGGCAGCCCCGGGCAGAAGCAGCGGTTCCTGCCCCGCATCCTGTCCGGGGACGAGGTCTGGTGCCAGGGGTTCAGCGAGCCGGGCGCCGGCTCCGACCTGGCCGGCGTGCAGACCAGGGCGGCGCTCGACGGCGACGAATGGGTCATCGACGGGCAGAAGATCTGGACGAGCCACGCCCATCAGGCCGATTGGATCTACGTGCTCGCGCGCACCGATCCGGCCGCCCGGCGGCACCGGGGCCTGTCCATGCTCCTCGTTCCCATGCGCCAGCCCGGCATCGAGGTCCGGCCGATCATGAACCTGGCGGGCGGCGACGAGTTCAACGAGGTCTTCTTCACCGGCGCCAGGACGGAGCGATCGCTCGTCGTCGGAGAGCGGGACGAGGGCTGGAAGGTCGCGATGGGCACGCTCGAGCAGGAACGCGGCGTTGCGATGCTCGGCTACCAGACTCAGTTCGAGGCCGAGTTCGCCGCCGCGCTGCGCAGGGCGCACGAAATCGGCGCGACCGCCGACGCCCAGCTACGGCGGCGTCTGACCGAGTCGTTCGTCGGCCTGAACGTAATGCGCTGGGACACGCTCCGGATGCTTACCGGCCTGATGCGCGGCAATCCGGGTGCGGAGACATCCCTGCTCAAGCTCTCCTGGCCGCGCTGGCACCAGGAACTCGGCGAGATCGAGATGGACGTGCTCGGCGCGGCATCCCAGGTGGTCGGCGAGGACTACGAGCTCGATCCGCTGCAGCGCACCTACTTGCTGAGCCGCGCCGAGACGATCTACGGCGGCGCGCAGCAGATCCACCTGAACATCGTCGCCGAGCGCCTGCTTGGCCTGCCGCGCGACCCGCGCCCCTAGGACGGCTCAGGCCGCACCGCCGGGGTCACCAGTGCCGCCGGGGCCGCTGCTCGCCTCCGCCCGCAGTGCCCGCCGCAGCACCTTGCCGAGCGCCCCCCTGGGCAGTTCCTCCACCACGTGCCACCGGGCAGGCACCTTGAACCCGGCCAGCTCCTGCCGCACGTACCGGCGCAGTTCGCTGGTGTCCGGCGGCCCGCCCGGCTGGGCGGGGACGATGAACGCGACGACCTCCTCGCCAAGGACCTCGTGCGGGGCGCCCACGACCGCGGCCTCCCTGATGCCCGGGTGGCTCGCGATCCTGTTCTCGACCTCTTCCGGGTACACGTTCTCGCCGCCGCGGATGATCATGTCGCCCTTGCGCCCGGACAGGTACAGATACCCGTCCTCGCCGAGCCTCCCGAGGTCGCCAGTGTGCAGCCACCCGTCGCGCGCGGGCGCCGCGAGGTGCCCGCCCCGTGCCCAGACCTCGCCGATGCCATCGCCGTCCGGCCGGTGGATGATCACCTCAGTGTCCCGCACAGCCCGCCCGGCAGAGCCGAGAAGCTCGTGGCGGTGCGCGGCGGCGCGGCGGTGATCCTCCGGTGTGAGAGCGGTGATCGGGCCGCCCTCGGTCTGCGAGTAGCCCTGGAGCAGCCCGATCGAGGGGTGCTCGGCCAGCAGGCGCGCCACGGTGGCCGGGCGGATCGGCGAGGACCCGTAAGTGATGGTCCGCAGCCTCGGCAATCGGATGGTCCCTGCCTCGAGCAGCCTCCCGATCATGGCCGGGGCCAGCGTGGCGTGCGTGGTCCCGAGCTCGCCCAGCGCCGCCCACGAGTCCACGGAGAAACGCGTCACGGGCGGGACCACCACGGCGCCCACGGCCATCGCCACCATCAGCAGCCCGACGCCGCCGAGGTGGTGGAACTGCTGGGACGAGGAGTAGACGTCGTCGGGCCGCAGCTCGAGCAGGCCGGCGTAGACGCGGGCGCGCAGCCCGAGCCGGTCCATCCGGAACCGGACCGGCTTCGGCAGGCCGGTCGTGCCGGACGTATGCAGCACGAGCGCGATCGCATCGCCGTCGGCCGCGAGGCCGAGAACGCCTGAGCCGGCTGGCGGGGTATCCGGCAGCACATGGCAGGCCAGGCCGGCGCGCGCGGCCAGCTCCCGGCCGAACGCCGCGTGCTCCTCGTCAGCCACGAGCGCGCCTGCCCCGAGTGGCGACAGGCAGGCGGCGAGCTCGGAGATCGTCAGCCGGTCCCCGAGGGGCGCCAGCGGCCGGCCGGTCAGCGCGCCCGCGAGGAGGAGCGCGTACGCCACGGGGCTCGACCCGAGGAGCACGGCGACGGGCCTGCCGGGCGGCACGCCGGCCGAGTCCAGCCACGCGGCCCACCCCGCCGCGTTCCTGGTCAGTTCACGGAACGTCCATACCCGGCAGACGGACACCACCGCGGGTCGGTCCGCGTGCGCGTGCCGGGCGAACATCTGCGCCCACGTCGGCCCGGGGACGGCGAGCGCGTCCACGGTCAGTCTCTCGTCCCGGGGCGCCCGTCGTCACCTGGCCCGACGCGGGCGGGGAGCGGCGCGAAGGCCGGCGGCCTCTTCTGGAGGAAGGCTCGCGCGCCCTCGGCGACATCGGGCCGGCGGCCGGGCTCGTGCGCGATGCGCCTCGCTTCGGCGACCGAGTCCGGCAGCTGCCCGGTGGTGTCGGCGTCGAGCTGTGCCTTGACCGCCTGAACGGCCAGTGGCGCGCAGTGGACGGCGATGTCCTGCGCGTACTCGATCGCCATGGCGAGCAGGTCCGCGCGCGGCGCGGTTCGCGTCACGAGGCGCAGCCGCTCGGCTTCCGCCGCGCCGATCGTCCGCCCGGAAAGCAGCAGGTCCGTCGCGTCCGCGAGACCGATCAGCCGGGGGAGCAGCCAGGACACCCCGTACTCGGCCGGCGTCCCGCGCCGGGTGAACGCGCAGCTGATCCGTGCCTCGTCGGCGGCGAACCGGATGTCGCAGCACAGCGCCTGCACGAGGCCGACCCCGGCGCATCCCCCGTTGATCGCCGCGACCGTCACCTTCCGCATCGTCCGCAGATGCGTGGCGGGCCGTGGCCGCGCGGCCACCCCGGGACCCGCGCCGAGGCCGGCGAGGACCTTCATGTCCATCCCCGGGCAGAAGCTGGTCCCGGCCCCGGTGACCACGATGGCGCCGGCGCGGTCATCGGAATCCGCGCGGTCGGCGAGGTCGAACAGCTCCTTCTCGACCTCAAAGGTCCACGCGTTGTGCCGCTCGGGACGGTTGATGGTCAGCACGGCGACCTTCCCGTGCAGTTGGTAACGGACGAGCGGCGCGTCGTCATTGGGCCCGCCGCCCGTCCGTAGCTCGTCGTGCCGGGACACCACGCTGGTCAGCGCCCCGGCAGGGCCGCGCGCGCCCGGTCCCGGAACGCCGGGTCGGAGAGCAGTTCGAGCTGAGTCGCCAGGCACTCGGCCTGATGCTCGGGCAGCCGCGCCCGCAGCTCGGACCGGTTGAGCCGGAGGTACCCGCCGATCGTCGCCGGGCTGTAGACGGCGTAGGACTCCACCCGGCGCAGCGCGGCATCACGAGCGGTCGCCCCGTCGGTGGCCTCGCCGATGCCGAGCCGCTCGGCCAGCTCGGCGCCGACCTTCGGCTGGCCGTCGAGCAGCCGCCACAGCGCCCCGGGAGCGCGCATGCGCAGCAGCAGCTCGCCGCCGGTGCCGGGAATCAGCCCGATCCTCGCCCAGCCCTGCCGGCACCAGCCGTCGGGGCCGATGAAGCGGCTGTCACAGGCCAGCGCGATGTCGAACCCCATTCCCACCGCGGGCCCGTCCACCGCGGCGACGGTCGGCACGGGGAGCTCGACCAGCGTCCTGATCAGCCCCTGGTACGCGCTGTACACCAGGGCGCGCCGTTCCTCCGGCGGCATGTCGGCCCTGGCCACCATGCCGTTGATGTCACCGCCGGCGCAGAACGCGCCGTTCCCGGTCAGCACGATGCCCCGGATGTCAGGCTGCCCGGCGGCCGCCCGCAGGGCGGCCGCGACCTCGTTAGCCTCGTCGGGCCCCAGCGCGTTCCGCTTCTCCGGCCAGTCGAGCACGACCAGCGCGGCCGGGCCCGCCAGTTCCGTCACGACGCCCATGTCGCCTCCCTTAGCTCGATTCCGCCTGCTCGCGCAGCACGCTCTTGATGACTTTTCCGCTCGCGTTCCGCTGCAGCCCGGAGACGAACCGCCAGTGCCTGGGCACCTTGTAGTTCGCCAGCCGGCCGCGGGCCCAGGCGGTGAGTTCCCCGTCCGTCACCGTGGCGCCGGGCCTCAGCACGACAAACGCCATGCCGACCTCGCCGAGCCGCGCGTCCGGCACGCCGATGACCGCCACGTCGGCAACGGCATCGTGCGTGGCGAGCGTCTGCTCGATCTCGGCCGGGTAGGTGTTGAAGCCGCCGACGAGGAACATATCCTTCAGGCGGCCGGTGATCGTCAGCCGGCCGAACTCGTCCACCTGGCCGATGTCCCCGGTGTGCAGCCAGCCGTCGGCGTCGATGGCCTGCGCCGTGGCGTCCGGATCGTCGAGGTACCCCGCCATGACGTTGTAGCCGCGCAGCAGTATCTCCCCGTCCGAGCTGCCGTGCCCGTCAGCGCCAGCGGCGCCAGGCCGGGAACCGCCCAGCCCGGCGAGGCGCAGCTCGATGCCGGGCGCGATCCGTCCGCACGTGGTGGATACGGTCTCGAAGTCGTCGAACCAGTAGCAGCGCGCCCCGATCGCGGTGCCCTCGGTCAGCCCGTAGCCGGGGGAGAAGTAGCGGATGCCCAGCTCGTCCCTGAGCCTGCGGTAGAGCTCGGGCGACGAGCCCATGGCGCCGGGGCCGGCCACCCGCAGCGACGACAGGGACGACCGGTCGACGCCGGGGTCGTCGAGCAGGGTCTGGAACAGCAGCGGCGCGCCCTGCAGCACGGTGATCCGCTCGGCGGCGATCAGCGTCGCGATCTGGTGCACGTCGAAGACGGGTACGGGCAGCACAGCGGCCCCGTACAGCACGCTGGTGAGCACGACCGCCTTGAGGCCGAAGCAGTGGAAGAACGGCGGGAAGCCAAGCATGCGGTCGCCGTGGCGCAGCCCGAGGGACCGCCCGTACTCGGTGTAGGCGCGCGTGGAGGCCCCGTGCCTCAGCATGGCGCCCTTGGGCGCGCCGGTCGTGCCGGACGTGAACAGGATGTCGGAGATGTCGGCGGGTCCGAGTGCCCGCACCCGGGCCCAGACCTCCGCCTCATCCGTCTCCTCGCCAAGCGCCAGCAGTTCGGGCAGCGACAGCGCCCCCTCGGGGGATGGGCCGCGCAGCGCGACCGCCGCCTTTAGCCCCTCAAGCGTCCCGAGTTCCCGCAGTGACGCGAGGTAGTCACGGCCAAGGAAGTCGGTGAACGCCAGCACGGCCACGGCCTTCGCCCGGCGGATCAGCGTGGCGGCCTCGTACGCGGTGAACCGGGTGTTGAGCGGCACGAGGACGCCGCCGGCGAACGCGGCGGCCATCGCGGTCAGCGCGACCTCCGCGGAGTTCGGCGCCCACACGACCACACGGTCGCCCGGCCCCACGCCGCAGGCTACGAGACCGCGCGCCAGCTGGACACTCCGCTCCAGGTACTGACGGTAGGTGAAGCAGGACGAGCCGTCGGCGAGCGCGTCGGCGTCGGGCCACTGGCGGGCGGCGCGGATAAGCGCGGCCGGGATCGTCGGCGGGATGTCAGTCGTCTCGGCGTCGTGGGCCGCCGTGCGTGCCGTCGTCATCGGCAGCTCACGGTCATACAGCTCCTCGTGCGAATCCGGCACTGATCATAGTATCGCTAAATTATTGTACTATCTGATAGCTTGGCAAGGCTACCAGGATGCGAGGGTGATCGGATGAATGCCTGCCTGACCTGGTCCGAGCTGGTCCTTGCCCGCCGGGACAGCGAGGCCCCCGCGCTCACCGGCGAGCGTGCCGTCTCGTACGCCGAGCTCGTCGAGCTCGCGGCGGCGGCGGCAGGCTGGCTGGACGAGCTCGGTTTCCAGGAAGGCAGCACGGTGCCCGCGCTGCTCGACACCAGCGCGGTGTCGCTGGGGCTGGTCGTCGCGGGCTCGTGCACGGGCCGCCCGATAGCCCCGCTTGGCCCGCGGCTTACCGCGCGCGAGATCTCCGGCTGCATCACCGGCCTGCGGGCCGGAACGCTCATCGCCGAGCCCGGCTACGCCGATCAGGCCGCCGTCGCGGCGGAACGCGCGGGCTGCGCCTGCGCCGTCGTCCCCGACCTGAAACCGGGTGGCCGCGCACTCACGGCAAAGGCTGGCCCCGCCGATACGGCCGCCATCCTGCACACGTCGGGAACGACCGGCGCTCCCAAGCAGGTGCTCATCACCCAGGAGAGGCTCGCGAACCGGGTCGCGGTGAGCTCGGGCCTGATGGCGGTAGGCCCGGGCAGCGTTTACGCGTCGGGCTCGCCGTTCTACCACATCGCTGGCCTGGGCAACCTCGCGGTCATGGTCGCCGTCGGCGCGACCGTACTGCCGTTCCCGAGGTTCAGCGTCGAGGCGTGGCAGGAGCTGGCCAGCCACGGGGTGACGCACGCGTTCCTCGTCCCGACGATGATCGAGCGGCTGCTCGACGCCGGCGCCCTCACGATCCCGGGGTTGCGGCTTCTGCAGTACGGCTCGGCGCCGATCCGTCCGGCGACGCTGGCGCGCGCGGTGTCCGCGCTGCCTGGCGTGCGGTTCATCAACATGTTCGGCCAGACCGAGGGGTCTCCGATCGCCTGCCTCGTCCCCGAGGACCATGAGCGGGCGCTGACCGGGCGGCCTGACCTGCTCGCGTCGGTCGGCCGCGCCGCCCCGGGGATCGAGCTGCGGCTGGAGAATCCCGACGGCAACGGGGTCGGTGAGATCCTGGCCAAGGGCGATCACCTTTTCAAGCTCGCGGAAGACGGCTGGCTGCACACCAGTGACCTCGCCACGATGGACGCCGAGGGGTACGTCTACCTGGTCGGCCGGCTAGGCGACCGGATCAAGCGCGGCGGCGAGAACGTGCATCCGGTGGAGGTGGAGGATGTGCTGCGCGAGCACCCGGCGGTGCTCGAGGTCGCGGTGACCGGCGTGCCCGACGCGGAACTCGGCCAGTCCGTGCGCGCCTTCGTCGTGCTCAACTCCGGCACCCCGGAACCGGATCCAGAAGAACTGCGCGATTTCGCGCGCCGTGAGCTCGCGGGCTTCAAGGTGCCGACGTCGTGGCGGTTCGTGCCGGAACTGCCGCGGAACGCCAGCGGAAAGGTGTTGCGCCGGGTGCTCGCCCAGTAGGGCTGAGGCACCTGACGGCGGCGGCTCTTGATCTTTTCACCGAACGTACCGGGCCGTCTCCCTCGTGCCCGGTTACCCCGCCCGTCGGCACGCCGGTATTGGACTGGACATCCCCGGTACGCTCCTCGTACACTTATCAGTTATATAATCTACATATTTTACTACAGTGGGCCAGTAGGACGGAGCTACGTGAGCGCGAACGTGACGGAGGACGAGATCCGGGCCAGGATCGGTGCCGCCTTGTCCAGCCTCGGAACGATCCGGAGTTCCCGGATGGGGGCGGGCAACGACGACATCGAGGTCCCGCGACGCTACCTCCGCGCCCTGTCCGACGGCGGCTGGGCCGTGCCCTCGTGGCCGGCCGAGTATGGCGGGCGCGGCATGTCGCCTGCCGCCGCGGAGACGGTGCGCGCCATCCTGGCCGAGTTGCCGAGGCCCGACCTATACCCCTTTCTCGTCGGCATCGACCTGATCGGGCCGAGCCTGCTCGTGCACGGCACAGACGAGCAGAAGCGCCGCTGGCTGCGCCCGATCGCTGACGGCTCGGAGATCTGGTGCCAGATGTTCTCCGAGCCCTCCGCCGGCTCGGATCTCGCCAACGTCGCGACCAGGGCCCGCCGCGACGATGCCGGCTGGCTGCTCACCGGGCAGAAGGTCTGGACGAGCAGAGCCGCGTACGCGACGTGGGGCCTCCTGCTGGCGCGGACGGACCCGGCCGTGCCCAAGCACAAGGGCCTGACCGTGTTCGCCATCCGGATGGACACGCCCGGGGTCACGGTCCGGCCGCTGCGGCAGATGAATGGTGACCAGCACTTCAGCGAGGTGTTCCTCGAGGACGTGCGGATCAGCGACTCCGACCGGGTCGGGGCGGTGGAGGACGGCTGGCGCGTTTCCGTGACGGTCCTGGCGAACGAGCGCACCGGCCTGAGGGACGATGTCGGCATTGCGGCATCGATCACCGACGCGCCCGAGTGGCTGACCGAGCTGACGGCGAGCGGGGCGCTGCGCGATGAGGTGCTCCGCGACCGCGCGATGCGGGTGTACGTCGAGGAGTGCGTGGTCCGGATGATGCAGGCGCGCTCGGCGGCGGGCATCAAGGCCGGCAACGAGCCGGGTCCCGAGGGATCCGGGCAGAAACTGAGGTCGGCGGCCGTGTTCAAGCGGCGGGCTGAGCTGATCAAGGACGCTCTGGGTCTCGATGGCCTGCTCAGCGATACCCCGGGGAACGTCGAGTTCCTGACCGCGCCGTCCATGTCGATCAGGGGCGGCACCGACGAGATCCAGCGCAACATCATCGGGGAGCGTGTCCTCGGCCTGGAGCGGGAGCCCCGGGTGGACAAGGACAAGCCCTGGCAGGAGTCCCGGGCGGGTTCGTAAGCTCGCCAGGTGCAGCAGCGCGGTGAGCGCGCGGCGGTGCGCGGCGGGGCTGCCGAACAGCAGCTCTGACGACTTCGCCCGCCGGTAGTACAGGTGCGCGGGGTGCTCCCAGGTGAACCCGATCCCGCCGTGGACCTGAATGCAGTCGGCCGCCACCCGGGTGAACGCCTCGGAGCAGTAGCTGTGCGCGATGGAGGCGGCGATCGCGAGCGCGTTCCCGGTCGGCTCGTGCGCCGCCGTGGCGATCGCGTGGTAGGCCGCCGACCTGGCGGCCTCGACGTCCACGGCCATCTCCGCGCACCGGTGCTTCACCGCCTGGAACGAGCCGATCGTCCGCCCGAACTGAATGCGCGTCTTGGCGTACGCGACTGTGAGCTCCATCATCCGCTGCGCGCCGCCGACCTGCTCGGCGGCGAGCGCGATGGCCGCCAGGTGCCGCACTCTGGCCAGCACGGGGCCCGCGTCCTCCAGCGTGCCCAGGCGCTGCGCTTCGGCACCGCTGAATTCGACGGCGGCCATCTTGCGGGTGAGGTCCATCGTCGGCAGCAGCGTGGCCGTGACGCCCGCCGACCTCGTGTCGACGAGATACAGGCCGGGCCGTCCCTCGTCGAGCGCGGTCACGACGAAGAGGTCGGCGATGTGCCCGTCGGGCACGTAGCGGACTCGCCCGTCGATGCGGGCGGTCTTGTCGCCGTCCGCGACGACGGCGGGCGACTGCCCGTCGCCCGCCAGCAGCCCGACGTCCGCGATCGTGGCGAGGATGGAGCCGCCGCAGATGTCGGGCAGGTACTTCTTGGCAAGCGGATCGTCGACCGCGGCCAGCGCAGTGGCGGCCATGACGGCCGAGGACAGGAACGGGCCGCAGTACAGCGCCCGGCCCATCTCCTCCATGACCACTGCGAGCTCGACGATGCTGCCGCCTGCGCCCCCGAATTCCTCGGGCACCGCGAGTCCCTGCAGTCCCACCTCGGCCATCCGGCGCCACAGTTCAGGGTCGTACCCGCTGTCCGCCTCCATCGCGGCGCGTACTGCCTGCTCGGGGCCGTGCCGGGCGAGCAGGTCCCTGGTCGCGGCCTGGAGCGCTTCGTGCTCCGGCGTGAAGACGAGATCCATCAGCGCTCTGCTCCCTGCTTCTTTGCTCCCGTTCCGGCCATGATATCAAACAGATAGATTAATTATCTATATGACTGAACCGCCAGGCGTCGCTTGCCAACCAGACAGAAATAGCTAGATTATTACTCTAGTAATCCGATCTGCCTGGCGCAGGCCCGACCGTGCCCGGCCGACGATAGGTGGCGACGTGGCCGACTATGACGTGGTGGTGCTTGGCAGCGGCCTGGCCGGAGGCTGCGCGGCGCTTGAGGCGGCTGCCGCGGGAGCTCGGGTACTTGTCGCCGAGGCCGAGGAAAAACCAGGCGGCCGGAGCCAGTTCTCCACGGGGATGATCATGGGCGCCGGGTCGCGGTTCCAGCGCGAGCGGGGCATCGTCGACGACGCCGAGGCCCTGTTCCGCCACTACATGACCCTCAACCAGTGGAAGGTCGACGCGTCCATCGTCAGGCGGCTAGCGGACGAGGCCGCGCCGTCGATCGAGTGGCTGGCCGATCTCGGCGTCCAGATCCTCGACGTGTACTTCTCCGGCGACGAGCTCGTGCCGCGCGGGCACGTGACGCACGGCGGCGCGGCGATCATGGAGGCAGTGCTCGCGCAGGTCAGGCGCCACGCCAACATCGACCTGGTGCTCAAGCAGCGGGTCGACCGGCTGATCGTGACCGACGGCGTGGTCACGGGGGTCGCCGCCAGCGGCGGCGAGCTCACCGCGGACGCGGTCGTGCTCGCGACCGGTGGGATCGAGGGCAATCCCGAGCTGATCAGGCGCCACCTTCCCGCGGCCGCGGCGGCGGCTGGGGACTGGCTGTACCCCAACGGGCTCGAGCCCGTCGCCCGGTACTCCACGGGGGACGCCTTCGCGCTCACCGCGCCGCTCAGCGTCCAGATTGCCGGGCAGGACCGCTGGCTGTGCACCCTGCGGCCCAACTTCTCGCACGAGTCGGACCCGTACTTCCCGGGCTGGCTGGTCTGCGTGAACAAAGAGGGCCGCCGGTTCTACGACGAGATGTCGCCGTACAGCGTCACGCAGCCCATCGTGCTCGCGCAGGACGGGCCGGTCTGGGTGTTGTTCGACGACGCGGCGAAGCGCGCCTCGCAGCCGAAGTCGACCCGGGCCTTCAAGAAGGTCGTCATTCCCGGGATGACCTGGGAGGACTGGGTAGAGCCCGTGATCGACGAGATGGTCGCCGCGGGCAAGGTCACGACCGCGGGGTCCATCGAGGACCTGGCGCGAATCATCGGCGTGCCGGCAGACGGACTGGCCGGGACGCTAGATAAGTACAACGCGGACGTGGCCGCGGGGGAGGACACCATCCACCTGAAGAAGCCCGGCGTGCTGCGCCCGGTCGCGACCCCGCCGTTCTATGCAACAGAGGTGCGGCTCTGCCAGCTGAGCGTCACCGCCGTCGGCCCGCGCATCGACCGGGACGGCCGTGTCATGAACGCCTCGAACCAGCCTGTCCCCGGCCTGTTCGCCGGCGGCGAGTGTACCGGCGGCGTGCTTGGTGACGTGTACGTGGGCAGCGGCAACGCGCTCGCCAGCGCCCTGGTCTTCGGCCGGGTCGCCGGGCGCTCCGCCGCGCACGCCGCTCGTGCCGTGGCGGCGCGGTGAAGCTCGGCGTCTGGCTGCCGGCCGTGGCGGCGCATCCGCGCTTCCCGACCCCGGACTGGGAACGGACGGCGGGCGCGAGCGAACTCGCGATGATCGCGCGGACAGCCGACGAGCTTGGCTACGACTGCGTGTGCGCGCCCGAGCATGTGGCGCTCCCCGCGGGCCGCGCCGAGGGAACCCGGTACTGGGACCCGCTGACCACACTCGGGTCCCTCGCCGCCCAGACGCGGCGGATCCGCCTCGCGCCGCTCGTGGTCGTCCTCGGCTACCACCACCCGCTGGAGATCGTGAAGCGGTACGGGACGCTCGACCTGATCAGCGGCGGCCGGGTAGTCCTCGGCGTCGGCGTCGGCGGCACCGAGAGCGAGTTCGCGCTGCTCGGCGCCTCGTTCCGGGACCGCGGCAAGCGCGCGGACGACAGCATCGCGGCGATCCGCGCGTCGCTCGGCGTAACTGTGCCTGCGTACGAGGGGACCTATTACTCCTTCTCGGGCATGGTCGTGGACCCGACGCTCCGCACCGGGACTCCGCTGTGGGTCGGCGGCGGCAGCCGCGCGGCGCTACGCCGGGCGCTGCGGACCGGGCGCGGCTGGGCGCCGACGGGACTGCAGCCGGAGAATGCCGGGGCGCTGCTCGCCGAGCTCGATCCCGGCCAGGAACGGGACCCGGAATTCGAGGTGGTGTTCCTGCCGCGTGCCGAGCAGGTGACCGACCCGCTCGGCGACCCGGACGGCACCCGGTCATTCCTCGCGCGGCTAAGCGCGGCCGGAGTGACGACGCTGCTGCCGCGCATCCTCAGCCAGTCCGCCGGCCACTACACGGATCAGCTCGCCGCGCTGGCCGCCCTCGCGTCCGGCGAGGACCTGTGACGCCGCCGGCCGGGCCGCCGGCCGCGCACCCGCTCGCGGTCGTCAACCCGCTGGCCGACACGCACGCCACGATCGACGAGGACCTTGAGCTATGCGACGAGCTCGGCGGCGCGAAGTACGGGCTGACGCTCGGGAAGTACCGTGTGTGGACGGGCAGTCCCGCACGGCTGGCCGGCCGTGTCGCCTACGTGCATCACGGGCGGCTCTTCACCCTCGACGACGAGTCCGCGTGGCCCGGTGAGCGGGCCGCCCTCGCCCGCACCCTGGAACTCGCGCACGAGGTCAGCGCCAGCGCCGTGCTGGCGACGACGGGCCCGGCCGGCGGGCTGACCACGTGGGAGCAGGCGCTGTCGGCGTTCGCCGCGGCGTACGAGCCGCTCGCCGCCCGCGCCGGCACGCTCGGTGTCCGGGTGTGCGTGGAGCAGACCAACGTGCTGCGTCAGGACGTCGGCTTCGTCACCACGCTCGGTGACCTGGCGCGGCTCGCCGCCGAGTCCGGCGCCTGGATCTGCGCGGACATGTTCTGGTCGTGGCGGGAGCGCGACCTGGCGGGCTCGCTGCGCGCGTGCGGCCCGCGTCTCGGCCTCGTCCAGCTGGCCGACGCCGTGCCGACCAGCGTCAGCATGCCCGACCGGGTGGTGCCGGGAGACGGGATCGTCCCACTCGGCTGGGTCGTCGGGCAGTTCGCGGCCGCGGGATACCGGGGGTTCTTCGACGTCGAGCTGCTCGGCCCCCGCATCGCCGCGGAGGGCGCCCGGCAGGCGATGACACGTGGCGTCCGCCACGTCAGCGTCCTGCTCGAGGCGTCGTACCCAAACGGGCCGGCCTGCGGAACGTACAACAGCGGAACGGACAGCCGAGGAGAACCGCGATGAGCCGGGCGATCACCGGCGACGCGGCGGCGGTCCTGGCCGGCCATATCGCCACCGGAAGCGTCCCGGAACCTAGCCGCCGCGTGGCGACCCGGCTGGCGCTCGACACGATCGGCGCGGCGATCGCCGCGCACGACGCGGCGGGCCTGCCGGGCATCAGGCACGTGATCGAGGGCTGGGGAGGCAGGCCCGACGCGACCGTGATCGGGACCGGCGCTCGGGTGCCGGCCCATAACGCGGCGCTTGTCAACTCGGCGCTCGCGCGGGCGATGGAACTCGACGACGTGCACGAGCAGGCCCTCGTCCACGCCACGGCGACGATGGTGCCCGTCGCGCTTGCAGTGGCCGAGCAGGTCGGCGGCGTCAGCGGGCGCCGCTTCATCGACGCCGTGGCGCTCGGCAACGACATCGCGTGCCGGCTGGCACTCGCGGTCGACATGCGGCTCGGCGGCGCCGACCGCAGTCCTCGCGTGATGTCGCTGACCTACCAGACGGGAGTCCTCGCGGGCTCGCTGGTCGCGGGCCGCGTCGCGGGCCTTGACTCTGGCGAGCTGCTCGACTGCCTCGGCGTCGGCTACAGCCAGGTGGCGGGCAACCTCCAGGGGCTGTTCGAGGGCACGCTGACGGTCCGGCTCCAGCAGGGCATCGCCGCGCAGTCGGCTGTCATGGCGCTCGAGTTCGCCCGCGCGGGGATCACCGGGGCGCACGACGCGCTCGAGGGGCGGGCGGGCTGGTACCCCGCGTTCTTCGGCGGCCGGTACGGGTACGTGCGCGACCGGCTGACCGGCGGCCTCGGCGAGACGTTCCGCGGCGACGAGATCAGCATCAAGCCCTACGCATGCTGCAAGTACGGCCACAACGCGATCACGGCGGCCATCGCACTGCACGACGATCCCGGGATCGGCCCGGAGTCCATCGCAGGCGTGGTCGTCCGCGTCGGCCGGGACACGTGGGACATCATCTGCGATCCTGTCAGCGTGAAAGCGTCTCCCGAGCAGCTCGCCGGGCCTGACGGGCTGGCGCTTGCCCAGTTCAGCCTGCCGTTCATGGTCGCTACCGCGCTGCTTCGCGGGCGCCTGTCGGCGGCCGAGCTCGATGCCGGGTGGCGCGACGACCCGGCGCTCGTGTCGCTCCTGCCCAAGGTGACAATCGTGGTGGACGACGCGGACCTCACCCCGGACATGATCCCCGAACCCGGCCGCGTGGAGGTCGTGCTCGCCGATGGCCAGCGGCGGACCGCCGAGGCGACGAGGACACCAGGACATCCCGATCACCCGCTTGACGACGCGGCCCTGCACGCCAAGTTCCGGTCCTGCGCGCGCCGCCTTGGCCCGCGCGGGACCGCGGCCCTGCTCGAGGCGCTGACACATCTGGACGAGGTCGAGGACATGCGGCAGGTCACGCGGCTGATGGTCCCGGAATGACGGTATACGGGCGCGGCCCTGCGCCATCACCACCCGCCGGGGTGCTGCTCGCTAGCGTGGCGCAGGCGGGACTGCTCTGTTCTCCGCGGAATTGAGGGCCATTTCATGCCTTCCCACCACCCGCCTGTGCACTTCGTCGGGACCATCGGAGATCCGCAGCGACCGGGCGTGAGCGTAGAGGTCGGCGAGGATCCCGGGGGCGGAAAGGCCGTCGGCGCCATGCGCCTGCATCGCCAGGTCAAGGATCTCCGCCACGTGGACGGGCACCGCCGCCTTGACGATCGATTCCGCCGTCGCCAGGCCCGGCTGGCTGGCCATCGCCCGCACCAGCGCCCGCATCGACTCGACGGCGATCCGCGCGCCGCCCACGCGGTCGATCCACAGGTCGTTGCCGGCGAGCGGGCGGCCGCCGACCTCGCGAGACCGCAGCCTGCCGGTCATCAGCTCCAGCGCCCGCTCAGCCGTGCCGACCAGGCGCATGCTGTGCAGCATCCGGGCCGGGCCGAGGATGCGCTGCGCGGCGGCCAGCCCGCCGCCTGGCTCCCCGAGGAGCTCACCGCGCGCGGCGGTGAAGACGATGTCGGGGTGGCCCCCGCGGTACGCGTCGGAGTACCCGAGCACATCGTGGCGGTTGGTCAGCGCGACGCCGGGACCGCCGCGGCGGACGAGCACGAGCGAGTACCGGCCGGCCGGCGGGGCGTCCGGCTCGGTCAGCGCGAGCACGACCAGGATCTCGCAGTTGCGCGCCTCCGCGCCGGTGCACCACGACTTGACGCCGGTCACGCGGACCGTGCCGCCGGCCGCGCGTTCCCCGCGGGTACGCAGCGACCGCGGGTCCGATGAGGCCACCCCCGGCTCTGTCATGCAGTACGCGCTCGAGATCGTGCCGTCCGCCAGCGCGTCCAGCCACGCCGAGGCCTGCTCCGCCGACCCGAGCGCGGCGAGCAGCTCGAGCACGGCGGCATCGGGGTTCAGGCTGTGCAGCGCCACCTGCCCGATGACCGGGCTGCGCCCCACGATCTCGGCGAGGTCCGCGGTCTCGGGGTCGCCGACCGCGAGGCGCGCCGGGTGCAGGGAGCTGAACAGGTTCCACAGCCCGCGGCGCCGCGCCTCGTCGCGGACCCGGGTCAGGACAGGCGAGGCGACAGACCCGGTGCCGCCGTCGGCAGCGAACTCCGCTTCCGCCGGGTAGACGCACTCGGCGAAGAACGCGGCGAGGTCCGCCGTCAGCCGCCCGCTCACGCCACGGCGCGCTGCTGGAGGTAGCGGTCCCGCACAACGCGACGCAGCAGCTTGCCCGAGTCGCTCCTGGGGATCTGCGGCAGCACGACGTAGTCACGAGGCACCTTGTAGGCGGCCAGCGCGGTCCGCAGGAACGCTTCGAGCGTCTCCGCGACGGCACCGTCGGCGCCATCGCGCAGCGACACCGCCGCCACGGCGCGCTGACCGAATTCCTCGTCAGGCACGCCGAAGACCGCGCAGTCGCTGACATCGGGGTGTTCGGCCAGCCGGGCCTCGATCTCGGCCGGGTAGATGTTGTTCCCGCCGGACAGGATCAGGTCCTGCCGGCGGTCCCGCAGGTGCAGGTACCCGCCCGCGTCGAGCTCGCCGATGTCGCCCGCCGAGATCAGGCCCTCCCGCTCGACCTCGGCCCTGGCCTCCGGGCGGCCGAGATAGGTGAAATCGGGCGTGCCGCGCATGCGCGCGTAGATCTCCCCAGGCGTGCCGGGCGGGCACGGGGCGCCTGACTTGGAGAAGATCCTGATCTCGCTGGTCAGGAATGGCCGGCCGACGGTCCCCGGGTGCGCGAGCCATTCCGCTGTATCGCACAGCGCGACCACGCCCGTCTCCGTCGACCCGTACTGCTCCCAGATCACGGGCCCGAACCAGTCGATCATGTCGTGCTTGACCTTCGGGGAACACGGCGCGCCCGTGTGCAGGACATGGCGCAGCGTGCTGATGTCGTAGCGGGCCCGCTCGTGGGCCGGCAGTCGCAGTAGCCGTACGAACATGGTGGGAACGACCTGGGCGTTGGTGATGCCGTGCCGGGCGACGGTCCGCAAGAACTCGCTGGCGTCGAACCGCGGCATCACCACCAGCAGGCCGCCGAGCCGTAGTGTCGTCTGGGCGAAGTTCGACGCGAACATGTGGCACAGCGGTGTGGTCACGAGCCCGCGGCTTTGCGGGGTGAGGCCGTAGCAGGCCTCAAGCACCGCCTGGCGGCGGGTCGTCTCTTCCTTGCTCGGGGCGGCGCGGACGACGCCCTTCGGAGTACCGGTGGTCCCCGACGTGTAAAAGAGGCTGTTCATCGACGCATCGGGCCGCGACGCCGGCGCCGCGGCGGTGTCGCGGCCCGTGCCGCCGCGGGCCACCACCTCGTCGTAGTCCAGGCACCAGGGCTGGACCACACGGGTATCCGCCGGGATGCCGTAGGCGTCCGCCACCTCGTCCGGGGTGTGCTGGGCGATGGTCACTACGCTGTCGAGCACGTCCCGCATCGGCTCGAGCAGGTCGGCGTCACCGATCGCGATCCGCGCCCCGCTGTCCCGCAGCAGGAAGTCCAGCTCCGTGGCGGTGGCGTGCGGGCTGACCGGCACCACGCGCGCGCCCGCGAGCGCCACCGCCATCGTGACCTCGAGCGGGAGAAACGAGTTACGGGCGAGGAGCATCACCGTGGACGGATCGGCGGCGTCGAGTCGCGGCAGCGCGGCGGCGAGGTCGCGCGCGCCCCGCCGCAGGCTGGTGAGATCCCTGAAGGCTGATCCAAGCCAGGCGCCGCTCATCGTGGACACGACGGCATAATATCAGATATAGATAACTTATTATATTCTTACATCGAAGCGAGCGCTGGCCGCACTGGCCATCGGAGGCGGACAGATGATCACCACGCGGTTCACGGAGCTGTTCGGGATCAGGCATCCCATCACGCAGGGCGGCATGCAGTGGGTCGGCCGGGCGGAACTGGTGGCCGCCGTCGCCGAGGCGGGGGCCCTGGGATTCGTCACGGCCCTGACTCAGCCGACGCCCGAGGCCCTCGCGGCCGAGATCGCGCGCTGCCGGGAGATGACCGGCCAGCCGTTCGGCGTCAACCTCACGATCCTCCCCTCGATCAACCCGCCGCCCTATGAGGAGTACCAGCGCGTCATCGTCGAATCCGGGATCAAGATCGTGGAGACGGCCGGCGCCAACCCCCAGCCGCACATCGGCCTGTTCCACGACAACGGGATCAAGGTCATCCACAAGTGCACGAGCGTGCGGCACGCGGTGAAGGCCCAGGCGATCGGGGTCGACGCGATCAGCATCGACGGCTTCGAGTGCGCGGGCCACCCGGGAGAGGACGACGTCCCCGGCCTGATCCTGATCCCGACGGCGGCCGACCAGATCACGATCCCGATGATCGCGTCCGGCGGGTTCGGTGACGGGCGCGGGCTGGCCGCGGCGCTCGCGCTCGGCGCCGACGGCATCAACATGGGAACCCGGTTCATGGCGACCGCCGAGGCGCCCATTCACCGCAACGTCAAGGAAGCTATCGTCAACGCGAACACCACGAGCACCCAGCTCATCTTCCGCACGCTGCGGAACACCGCGCGGTGCGCGGACAACTCGGTCAGCCGGGAGGTCGTGCGCATCCTCAACGAGGGCGGGCAGTTCGCTGACATACGCTCCCTGGTCGCCGGGGCCCGCGGGCGCACGGTGTACGAGCAGGGCGACCTCGAGGCGGGCATCTGGTACGCGAGCATGGCGCAGGGGCTGGTCCAGGACATTCCGCCGGTCGCGGAACTGGTGGAGCGGATCGTCGCCGAGGCCGAGGCCATCATCACCGGCCGGCTGCGCACGACGGTCACCGACGACCGCGTGCCCACCGGCGCCTGAGACGCCGCGGCAGCGATTCCGGAAGGCGGCCATGGACGCGGCAGAACTACGGAAGGCGCGAGACGAGACCCTCGCGGTCCACGTCGACGCGGAGAATCGCAACGATGTGGACGCGGTGATCGCCACCTTCAAGCACCCGAGGTACGAGCTGGTGCCCGTCGGGGAGATCTTCGATGGCGAGGCGGAGGTCCGCCGCTACTACCGGGAGAAGGAGGCCCGCGGGCGCCGCCGGTACGAGGTGGTGAAGGCCTACCACGCCGACGAGGCAGTCATCGTGGAGATCAGGACCCTCTCCCTCGAGCCGCGTCCGCCCCACCGGGTCGACCTGCCGAGCATCGCGGTCTTCGAGTTCGATGGCGCGGACCTCATGTGCGAGCGCGTGTACTACGACGCCGGCGCCTTCGCCGCGCTGGCCGGCGACTGACGTCCGTGAGGAGACACAGATGAGCATGGCTGATCCGGAGGAGTTCGCGGGCCGGGTCGCGCTGGTGACCGCGGCCGCGGGCAAGGGCATCGGGCAGGCGATCGCGCGGCGGCTCGCCGCCGGCGGCGCGCGCGTGGTGGTGACCGACATCCACGCGGCCCGCACGAAGCAGGTGACCGCCGAGATCGCCGCCGACTACCCGGCAGCCACGGTGGTCGGCTACCCGATGGACGCCGGTGACCGGGTGCAGATCGACGCCGTCGTGGACGAAGTCACGGCCTCGCTTGGCCCGGTGCGAATCCTGGTGAACAACGCCGCGGTGAACGTGGTCGGCAGCATCTTCGGCTACGACCCGGCCAACTGGGACTGGGCGATGCGGGTGAACCTGAGCGGCCCGTGGTACCTGTGCTACCGGACGATGCCGCTGATGCGTGACGTCGGCGGCGGCGTGATCGTGAACATCGGAAGCTACGCACCCGATGTGGGCGGCAGCGGCGTCGAGGCGCCCTACGCCTCGTCCAAGGGCGGCCTGGCGGCGCTGACCCGCGGACTGGCCCATGACGGGGGTCCGCACGGGATCCGTGCCGTGTACGTCTCCATGGGCATCGTCAAGGGCACCAAGTTCGTCGACGACAACGCCGAATGGCTGTCCAAGAGCAAGCCAGGTCCCCTCGGTGACGTGCCCGGGACAGCCGACATCGCCGAAGCGGTGGCCTTCCTCGCGTCGGACCGGGCCGCGTTCATCACCGGCGAGGTGCTGAACGTCGCGGGCGGTTCCTACATGCGGACCTGACACCGATGACCATTTCCGTGAAAGGGGCACCATGCCCGACGATGTAAGAGAATTCGCCCGCCAGGCCCGGGAGTTCCTCGACGCGAACGCCACGCGCGCGGAGCACGCCGAATTCCGCTGGGGCCAGGGCGAGGATACCGTCGCCTACTTCAACGCGGACCCGCCGGACGTCAAGGACGTCAAGCTGCACGCCGCCAAGGACTGGCAGCGGACGCGGTACGAGAACGGCTTCGGCTGGATCTCCGGCCCGCCCGAGTACGGCGGGCAGGGCCTGACCCCCGTCCACGAGCTGATCTACAACAGCATCGAGGCCGAGTACGACGTGCCCGACACCGGCACGCTGAGCGTGATCGGCCTGGGCATGATCGGGCCTACCATCCTGGCGCACGGCCAGCAGGCCATCAAGGACCACTACCTTCCGGCCCTGTACCGCGGGGACATCATCGCCTGCCAGCTGTTCAGCGAGCCCGGGGCCGGATCCGACCTAGCCGGCCTGCAGACCCGGGCCGTGCCCGACGGAGGGGAGTGGGTCCTCGAGGGGCAGAAGGTGTGGACGTCGATCGCCCGGCAGAGCCAGATCGGCATGGCGCTGTGCCGGACCGACGTGAACGCGCCAAAGCACAAGGGCATCACCGCGTTCCTCGTCGACATGAGCGCGCCCGGGGTGGACGTCCGGCCGCTGCGCCAGATGACCGGGGGCAGCGACTTCAATGAGGTGTTCCTGACCGGCGTGCGGGTCCCTGACGACCACCGGCTCGGCGAGGTGAACGCCGGCTGGCGGGTCGCGCTGACCACGCTGATGAACGAGCGCGCCACCGTGGGCGGCGAGCGCGGCGGGACGGTCGCCGAGGCGCTGGCACCGGAGCGGCTCGCCGCCCTCATGCGGGCCACCGGAACCCTGGATGACGGGGCGCTGCGCCGCGACCTGAGCGTGCTGCTCGCCGACCTGCTGGCGGCCGGGCACCTCAACAGAAGGGCGGTGCGGGCGATGC
>Ga0335074_10003653_pt1 | contig 21070 bp, 15 predicted proteins | sample Lox_Sample_23_FD_206715 | JGI IMG/M metagenome (GOLD analysis project Ga0335074, IMG submission 206715) | Soil microbial communities from Loxahatchee National Wildlife Refuge, Florida, United States - Lox_Sample_2.3 | ecosystem: Environmental > Terrestrial > Soil > Wetlands | place: USA... | reverse complement strand
TGTGCTCGGCGGGTCCGCGGTGCTGGAATATTCGTTGGTTGGGTTGACGGCCGCGCTATTTCTGTGGATGTGCGTGCGCGTGCGGGATTTCGAGCTGCTGGTTGGCGTTAGCCTGGTGTGCGGGCTGCTCGCGAGCTTTCACAGCTTCGCCTACGACGATCTTTTATTGATGCCGGTTCTGGTGCTGGTGTCGCCGCTGCGGCTGCTGCGCGACATCGTCGGAGTGGCTCTGACGCCGGTGAGCTTTCTGGCGACATTCGCCGGAGGCCTTTACAGCACGGTGATCCCGGTTCTTCTGCTGGTATTCCTGGGCGCTGGATTGCGCGAACGGTCGTCGGCTAATAGCGTGGTCAAGAGCCTGGCCAATAGCCGGCAAGCCGCCTAGCGCGTGTTGCCGTGATGCTCCGAGTTGACGTAATGCCCCTCGTCGTTATCGACGCAGGGAGCGGCTTCCTCGAGCGAGTCCATCTGTAAAGTCAAAGTACGGTAGATGGTCCATGGCTTGGCCAGCACGGAAGGATCGTCCGCGATCATGGTGTACTCGATGGTATCGCCCACGCGGTGGAATTTTTCGATGACGTGCAGCTTGCTGGTGTGAAACAGGCCATTGTCACCGAGCCAGGTGTCGCTGGGCAACTTCACCACATCCACAATCAGCGTGTCTCCATCCCAGTGGCCCACCGAATCGCCGTCGTACATCGATTCCTCATCCGGGTCCGTGCTGTGGCCGCGGCCGTCCGTCGGAATTACCCGAAAGCGATTGCCGGTAGAATCGGCGTATAGAAACACCACCTGCTTCGCTGTTTCGACGATCTGATGCGGAGGGCCGATGCGGGGCACGCCGGGCGGCATGCAGTGCAACGTAAGGTCGGTCTTTACCTGATTGTCGCTGAGGTATTTCACCTTCGCGACAAATTCCGGTTTGTAGTCCGGCATCGGATCTGGTTTGGGACGCGGTGGAGGTGCACCGCTGGCTTTCGCGCCGGGCGGCGGCGCAAAACCGAGAGCGAAGGAATTACCACCCACCTGGTGCACCAGTTCGCCGAAGAAGTGATGCCATACGCCGTTCAAATCGGGATGCCCGTCAGGCGTGCGAGGAGTCGGCTTGGAGGCGGCATCGGGGTACTTGCTAGCCTCAGCGGCGTAGCTGGTGGCCGGCGGACCGTAGTCGGGAAACTGGCCGAAAGCGCTTCCGGCGAACATCAGGGCCGCCATTCCAATTCCGGCGATGCCCACCGCGTGCAGAGTTGAGCGGAATTCCATAAGTCCTCCTTGGGTTGCTTGCCGTTACTTTGCGGGAGCTGCCGGAGCAGCGGGATTGGCCGGCGCCGGATTTGCCGGAGCTGCTGAACCGGCCCGAGGCGCTGGGGGCGGAGCAGTGCCGCCGCCGAGATTATAGAAATGCCCATCCGGGTAAGTGAGTCTCAGCAGGAAGCCGAACCCGTCGGTCCCGTCTTTTGCCGGATACGCCGTCACGGTAGTCTCGCCGCCTTCGAGCAATTTGTCTTTGGTCAGGCCGCTGCCTTTGAAGAACATCGGGGGCGCCGATTGCAGCCGCCAGGTGGTGATCTTGCCGCTGTCATCTTTCACGTCCACGTAAATGAAGATGTGCGGGTTCACCCAGTCCACCCTCGACACTGTGCCCTTCAGCGTAACCACTTTGCTCGCGTCGAATTCGGCCGATACCGCGTGATGCGCAAAGGATGGCAACGCGCATGCCAGGCATGCGGCGGCGGCCAGCGACAGACCTATCTTTCCCATCTCGATCTCCTTCGTATTCGCCCCGGCCGGGACCCGGACCTCCATCCCCTCCTGGCTGTACGTCAATTAGGTATATCGTTCGTTGATAGCCGTGTCAAGCGGCGGTGATAACTGGCCGGAATGAGAGGAACGCTCTCAGTGCGCCGCGCTCTGCCAGTTGAGCAGCATCGTGATCGGCAAGGTGGCCGTGTCGTCGAGAGCGGTATTGATGAGGAATCGCTTGCCGTCCGCTGAAATATCCCAGCGCCAGGCACTGCCGGGGGCGCCGCCGGTACCCCCGAGAACCGGCGCGTGAAACAGCGGCTTGGCGATGCCGAGCTGGATCGTTCCGTTGGACGTGTTGACGTCCACGGCCATGAGCGTTTCGTCCGGAGTGAAGTAGAACAGCTCCTTGCCATCGTGCGACCAGCGCGGCTGGCTGCCTCCGCCGTTCGACACTACCCATTTTCCAGCGGACCCCATCGGAAACGGCTGTATATAGACCTCGCGAGTCCCCGATTCGTTCGACACGTAGCTCACCCAATGTCCGTCCGGAGAAAACTTGGCCTGCGTCTTGATAAACGGCGTGACCAGATAGGGGACGGGTTTGCGATCTCCCGTCATCGGAAGCACCCACAAGTCGAGCTTGCGTGCTTTGGTGCGTTCCTCGTACAGAATGTATTTCCCATCGCGCGACCAGTCCTTGGGTGTCACGACGTTCTCGGAATGCAAAAGCCGCTCGCCTTGCTCGGCGCCGCTGGACGATTTCAGGTAAAGGTCCTGCGATTGGCCGCCGTTGGGCGAATAGACAATCTGGCGGCCATCGGGCGACCACTCGGCGTCCCCTCCGCCGCCTTCGAACGTCAGGCGCGTATTCGCTCCGCGCGCCAGGTCCAGCGCCCAGACCGTCCAGGCCCCACGATCGTCGGTGCGGCCTTCAGACACTCGCGTCTGGTCCGGCGAGAGCTCGATTTCGTCTCGCGCCGTGGGTTCTCCCACGGTTCCCAAGACCTTCCCTGTGCGGTCATACCAGGTCAGTTGCCGGTTGTTGCCGCCGGTAAGCGCAAAGGCGAGCATGCCTGTACTCGACGCCGAATATAGACCGTCATAGAGCGTGGCGCTCACGCGGTCGGCCAGTTGCACCGGGCGGCCGGTCAGCTCCAATCGCTTCGCATCGAACGGCTGCGACATCAAGGACTGTCCCCGCAGAAACAACAGCGAGCCGCCCGCGGGCGACGTTACATAGATTGCTCCAGCAGGCGTATCGAGCAGCCGCTTGCTGGATTGCGCGGCCGGCTTCACGTCCACGGACCCGAGGTATAGGCCGGTTTGCTCGCCCATCAGCCGGTAATAAAAGAAATGCTTGCCATCCGGCAGCCAGAATGGGCGTGCCTGGCCTGCCTCGCCATGCTGCGAATCCACCGCTGTAACCGGCGTCGCTTCTCCCCCCGAAGCGGAAATCCGATAGATCACTGCTCCGGTCGAGAACAGAATCACATCGTCGCGGCTCCAGGAGATTCCAGTGGCGGGATTGCTGAAGGCTGTCAACGTCTGCGGCGTTCCACCCGAAATATCGACCTTCTTGAGACTATTCGCCGCGAAAAAGGCGATGGATCGGCTGTCGGGCGACCAGGTTGGATCCAGGTACGCGCCTTCAGTCCCCGGTAATTCTTGCGCTTCAATGGCGTCCATCGTGCGGAGCCATAAGGCATCCCTTCCGTTGGCGCCGCGCACATTGAAAACCACCTTGCGGCCGTCTGGCGACACCGCAAACGCAACCAGCGATGTTTTCGCCGGGAGCGCTATTTCGAATCGCATGGGCGCAAGCACCGGCGGCGTTTCGCGAAAGCGCATGAATCCGAGAGTGACTGTGCTGAGTAACAATAATGCCACCAGCACGGGCCATAGCCAGCGCGTTCGGGGCGGTGGCGGCGTGACGCCCACGCCGTTCGATACAGGGCCGCCGGGTACGACGGTCCCATCCAGCAATCGCCACACATCGCCGATGTCGCGCAGCCGTTTGCGCGGATCTTTTTGCAGGCACTCGGTGAGCAGCCGCTGCACGCTCGGCGGCGCGTCGCTTAAATCCGGCTCGTCGCGAATCACCTTGGCGAGCATTTCGCCCGCATCCTCACCGCCGAACAGCCGTTTGCCCGTGATCAATTCATGCAGCACGACGCCGAAGGCGAATATATCGGCGCGCTTATCCACGGCCTTGCCGCGGGCCTGCTCGGGCGCCATATACGATGCGGTCCCCAGCACCATGCCCGCCTCCGTCATCCCGATGGTGAACGTGGGCGACCGTTGGTCGCTGCCGCTGGTGGTCGCCGCGACCTTCGCCAGCCCGAAATCGAGCACCTTCACCGTGCCGTCGGGCTTGATCTTGATATTGGCGGGCTTCAAATCGCGATGCGTGATGCCGCGCTCGTGCGCCGCTTCCAGCGCGTCGGCAATCTGCCGCCCGATGCGCAGCGCTTCTTCGAGCGGCATGGGGCCTTTGGGCGATTCACCCTCGATGTACTCCATCACCAGGTAGTTCGGCCCGACGTCGTACAGCGTGCAAATGTTGGGGTGATTCAGCGCGGCGACGGCGCGCGCTTCGTTTTCGAACCGTTCGGTGAATCGTTCGTTGGAGACTTTAATCGCTACGATGCGGCCCAGGCGCGAGTCGGAAGCCTTGAATACCTGGCCCATCCCGCCGGCCCCAATCGGCTCGATAATTTCGTACGGTCCAAGGTGCTCACCCACGGAAAGCGGCATAAAGGCTGATGGAGGTAGTTTAACCGATTGGCGGGTGTGCCTTGGCCCGAATGCTGCTTGTCAGAGTCAGATGGGCGGCGAAAATATCCTCTACGGCCAGGCCCAAGGACTTGAATATCGTGATCTCGCGATCGTTCGCTCGGACGGGAAGTTCGCCGAGCTCCGCCGCGATATGATCCCGCGTCCAGCGCCCTTCGGCAATGCCCATGACAACGTCGCCCGCTTCCTTGAGCGCGGCGGCGCGCGAGTCGACAACCAGCCGCGCGCGGGCAACCAGGTCCGGATCCAATTCCCTTTGCGTCGGACGGCAGGCTCCCACCGCGATCACGTGAGTTCCCTCGGCCACCCACTCGTTGCGGATTACCGGCAGCGGCGAAGACGTGACGCTCACTACCACGCCGGCGTCGCGCACCGCCGCTTCGGCGCGTTCCATGGCTCGCGCTCCCGTTTCCTTCGCAAACTTGCGCAGACGATCCCCATTCGGACTCCAGGCACGCACCTCACGAAATTCGCGCACCAGGCGCAGCGCCGCGACATGGCTGCGGGCCTGTACCCCCGAACCCACGATGCCGAGCACGCGGGCATCGCCGCGCATCAAGCGCCGCGCCGATACCGCTGAAACGGCGGCGGTGCGAGCTTCCGTGATGTAACGCCCGTCGAGAAACGCCAGCGGCGCTCCGGTAACTGGATCGAGCATCACAATGGTGGCCTGATGAGTGTCCAGGCCGCGCGCGGTATTTCCCGCGCAGACGGTCACCAGTTTTGCACCCAGTGCGGGCAGCGACGGGACGTACGCGGGCATTAAGCCAAAAAAAGCGTGCTCCTCGCCGAACGGCAGCACCGTGCGCACGGGCTGCTCCACCTTTCCCGAGGAAAATTCCACCAGCGCCCGCTCCATGGCGTCGATCAGTTCGCCCATCTCCAAGCGTTCGCGTACGGCGTCTTCGTCGAAGAATTGCGGTTTCGTCCCGGAACGGAGCGTCATGGTGCGGCTACTTGCCGCGGCCCTTGGGACCCTGCGCGATCATCTGGAGGGCGATAATCCAATCCTTGTTCATTCGATTGTCGCGCGACACGGCGTAGAGCGTCTTGCGATCCGGTCCGCTGAACGCGACGCTAATGACATCGCGCGGCGTGGGGATCAACCCAAGGTTCTTGCCGTCCGGCGAGATCACGTTGATGCCGCCGTTCGAAGTGACGTAGATCCGGCCCTCGGAATCGAACGTGCTGCCATCGCCGCCAAAACCGCCGCCTTCGAGCTTCGCGAACTCGCGCTGGTTAGTGAGCGACCCATTTTTCTGAACGTCGAATTCCGCGAGCGTGGGACCATTTGTGACGAAGAGGTGCTTTTCGTCCGGGCTGAGAACGATGCCGTTGGTGAAAAGATGATCGCCGTATTTGGTGACCTTGCCCTGCGGGTCCGAGTAAAATACCGCCCCCATGGTGAAATAGACGCCGCCTTTGCTCGTGGCCGTGAGATCGTTGAGAACGCCGCCGATGCAATCGAACGAGTCGCCGTTGTAATCGTTGGCGAGCGTTTTGCGCTTGGGAGCCAGTTCCTCGACGGACGCTCTCAAACCGCGATTGTTGACGAACAATGCGCCTTTCGAATTCACGGCCAGCGCACCGCTGGTGTTTAGATCCCGGTAGGCGACGGATGTTTTGCCGTCCGGATCCAGCTTGATCACGTCGCTGTTGTCGTTCTGGGCGATCAAAATTCCGCCGTCCTTGGTGGCGACGATGCCGTCGGCGTTGTTGCCGTCAACTTCCCAAACTTCTTTCCATTGTTGGCCGGCGGCCACTACGCCTGGAATTTCCGTGGTCTCCTTGGGACGCGGCGCTTCGGCAGCCGGAGCTCCGCCGCGTCTGGGACCACCCGTGGGCGCGGGCGGCGGCACCTTGCAGGTTTTCAATACTTCGGGCTCTTTGGAATCGCGCGGCGCCTGCACGCCCGGTCCGGTGGTCTTGCCGGCCGGCATGGGGATCTGTCCGAACGCTGCCATTGCGCCGAGTACGCCTATGGCCATGGTGAGCATGACTGTGGATTTCATAATGTTCGTTCCTTGTCCGCGTTCCAGAATATCAAGATCGGAAACGAGACATGCGGATCGGTCAAATTCGCAACGCCGCCATCGGATCGATGCTCGCCGCGCGGCGTGCCGGAATGTAGCTGGCGGCGAGCGAAACCGTCAGGAACAGCAGCGCGATTCCGGCGAAAGTGGCTGGATCGGTGGCGCTGACGCCGAATAGCTGCGACGTCATAAGCTGTGTTAATGCGAACGCGCCGATGAGCCCGAGCGCGATTCCGGCCAGTACCGGGGCCAAACCTTGCCGCATCATCAACCATAGAATGTCGCTGGGGCGCGCGCCTAATGCTCGGCGAATGCCCACTTCCTGCGTGCGCTGCGCCACCGCATAACTAATAACGCCGTAGATCCCGATGACTGCCAGCAGCAGCGCTACGCCGGCGAAGGATTCGAGCAGGATCATGAGCAGCTGCCGTTGCCCCAATTGCTCGTCGATGCGATCGTCCATCGTTCGGACATTTGCGATCGGTTCGTCGCGATCGAGCGCGCGCGCCTGGTCGCGAATGCCGGTGCTGAAGCGCAATGGGTCGCCTGCGGTTCGGATTGCCAATAGCGCGTATGTGGGCGCGCCCTGCGTGAATGGAACGTACACCGTTCCCGGCCACGCGTTGCCATCCAAAGTTTGACGAATGTTCGCTACCACTCCAACGATTTCGGCGGGCTTGGGATTAATTCCGCCGATGATGAGCCGCTGGCCGATGGGGTCAACACCGCGAGGATAACCGGGCCAGAACTGGCGCGCCAGGCTCTCATCGATGACAGTGACGCGCTGGGAATCCGCACGATCCCGCGCGTTGAAATCCCTGCCGCGCTTCAGCGGAATTTCGAGGGTGCGAAAAAATCCCGGCATAACGCCCCAGATCGCTTCAATGGGCCGTTCATTCAACTTTAACAGTGGCTGTGCGGCGTTCTGGACAGGGGTTCCCGGCTGGGGCGTCATGGGAAGAACCGATGCCGCCACGCCACTGTGGATCCCCGGAAGCGTGGCAATGCCGCTGAGGAGATTTTCATAGAACGCCGTGCGTTTCTGATCCGTGTCATAGCGTAGCGGCGGAAGAGTGATGCGCGCCGTGAGCAGATGAGACGAATTGAATCCCAGATCCAAACGCCGCAAATGAGCGATGGTTTCCACCAGCAGCGCCGCGCCGATCAGCAATACAATTGACAGCGCCACCTGTCCCACCACCAGCAGACCGCGCACGTTCAGCGCCGATAGAATGCGCCTCGGGACGCCTGCGCGGCTGGCTCCTCCGGCAGCTCGCAGCGTGGACATCAGATCGGGCCGCGATGCTCCGATGGCAGGCGCCAACCCAAACAGAATGCCTGTTGCGATGGAGAGCGCCGTCGAAAACGCGAGCACCACCCAATCCAGATGGACTTCGCCGGCGCGCGGAAGATCGAACGCAGTGATCTTCGGAATCGCGCTCAAACTCCAGGCCGCGAGCACGAATCCGAGCACTCCGCCCACGATCGACAATAGAACGCTTTCGGCGAGGAGCTGGCGCACCAGACGGCCGCGAGCCGCGCCCAGTGCCGACCGCACGGCAAACTCGCGCGTTCGCCCGCCCGCGCGCGCCATCAGTAACCCCGCCACGTTGGCGCAAGCGATCAGCAGCACCAGACCCACCGCGCCGAACAGCATCCACAGCGTGGACTTGACGTCGGAGACCAGGTCATCTTTTAGCGCCGTGACTTCGACAGGTCTTGGCTTGGCATCCAGCATGGTTGGATGCGCGAGTGCATACTGTCGCCGAAGCACTTTCATCTCCGCGTTGGCCTGCTCAATGGTCACTCCCGGTTTCAAGCGCCCGAACACGGTCAGGAACGGACTCAAGGCGCGCGATCGCGGGATAATGAGCGGCTCCTCGGACGGCGCGGTCAGCCATAGATCAAGATCGGGAAGTGGAAAGCGGAAATGCGGCGGAAGAACGCCGATAATTGTATATTCCGCCGATGCCAAAGTGGCGGTCTTGCCCACGATGCGCGGATCGCTGGCGAAACGCCGCTCCCACAGCTCGGAGCTGATCATCGCGACCGGTGCGCCGCCCGCCGCATCTTCATCGCGGCGAAAGCTCCGTCCTAACATCGGCCGCATGTCGACGGCGTCCAGGAAATCAGCCGACACGCGCGCGCCCTTTAGAACCTCAGGTTCGGCGCCGCCGGAAAGCGTGAGGTTTTCAGGGCCCACGTACGCGCCCAGTTCGCTGAACGAATGCGCCCCCGCGCGCATTTCGGCCAAGCGCGTCGGCGTCGCACCGCCTCCGATCCTCACCAGACGATCAGCGTCGCGATACTCCAGCGGTTTCAGCAGCACGGCGCGGATCACGGTGAACATGGCCGTATTGCCGCCGATCGCGAGCGCTAACGTGAGAATTGCGGTTGCGGCAAACGCGGGCGCCGCGCGCATGGTTCGCAGCGCATAGCGACCATCCAACCAAACCGATTCCGGAATCGCGGGCTTCAGCATCCATCCTCCATCACCCGGCATTACGCTTGTTCTACGCCGGTTCTAGAACTTTGCCGATCGCCTCCGAGACTGAGCGGTATTGTTCTACTTCCCTGGCGAGTTGTTTTCGCCCGGCGGCCGTGAGTTGATAATATCGCGCGCGGCGGTTGCCTTCGGTCTTGCTCCACTCGCCGGCGATCCAGCCTTGGATCAGCAATCGCTGGAGCGCCGGATAGAGCGATCCTTCTTCCACTGACAGCACGCTCTCCGATCGCTCTTCGATGGAGTTCGCAATCTGGAAACCGTGCTGGCGCCCGCCCGAGGCGAGCGTGCGAAGGATCAGCATATCCAGCGTGCCTTGCGGAATCGACTGGCGTTTCGGCATCACTCGTCCCGCAGCGCCACCATTGGGTCCACCAGCGCCGCTCGTCGCGCCGGGAGCGCAATCGCCAGCGCCGCGATGATCAGGAACAATGCAGCGATCAATGCCAGCACTCCCGGATCGGCCGCGTCGATTCCATACAGCAGGCTGCGGAGCACACGGCCGATCCCGAGCGCGCACCCGATGCCTCCTATCATTCCAAGGAGCACCGGAATCCCGCCCTGGCGCGCGACCAACAGCAACAGATCGCTTTGTTGAGCCCCCATCGCCTTGCGGATTCCGAACTCGGAGTTCCGCTGCGCGACCACTTGCGATAAGACACCATTCAGGCCGACAGCGGATAAAAGTAGCGCCGTGAGCGAGAAAAATCCCAGGACCACGGCACGGAAGCGCGGATAGGCCAGCGTCTTTGAGATTTCCGTGCGCACCGGCTTTACCGGATTGATCGGCACGGATGCATCCAGAGCTGCGATTTGCTCCTGGATCCTGCTCTCGAACGACGGCCCGGGCGCCGGCGCGCGAATCGCAATTTCGAATCGCTGCGGCGCCACTTGCAATATCGGCCGGTAGAGCATGGGCGTGGCCACCAGAGCCATTTCGTCGTACAGCTCTCCATGCTTCAGATCGCCTGCCACGCCGACAATCGTCATCCACGGCATTTGCTGATCCGCCGCGCGTTCCATCCGAACCTGCTTGCCCACCGGATCGGTTCCAGGGAAATATTCGCGCGCCAGCGCTTCGTTGACGATTGCGACGGGTGGCGAGTTCCCGCGATCGGTGGCCTGAAAACTCCGGCCTTCGAGCAGCGGCACGTCGAGCACGTCGAAAAACTTGGGAGTTGCCGAATTCAACGCGACGTCGTGCCGCTCCGAGCCGGCGGGTATTTCGTGCCCTCGGATTTCGAGCGCTTCGTTGGCGGCACTGACAGAGTAGGGTGGAACCGTATCCGTCAAGGCCGCGCCTGCCACGCCCGGCACTGCGTTCAGACGGTTGAGCAAAGCTTCGTAGAAGCGCACGCGCCGAGCCGGATCTTTGGCGCGGGCATCGTATTGGGCGTTCGGGAGCATGGTTTGGGTTCGAAACAATCCATCCGGATTGAAGCCCAGCGGCTCGGACCCCATGCGCAACGCGCTGCGCAATAAAAACCCCGCGCCGATCAGCAGGACGAATGACAAGCCCATTTCGAGCGCCACCATTGTGCTCGCGGTTCGACGCCGCAATGCACCACTCCCGGCGCCGCGCCCAGCCGCTTTCAAGCGATCGATCATATCGGTACGCGAGACGCTGAGCGCGGGAAACAAACCGAACAGCAGTGTCGTTCCGATCGCAAGAGCCAATGTGAACAGCAGCACCGGCCGGTTAATGATTACGTTCGCGCCGACCGTCAGGACGATCGGAGTCGCGAGCCGGAAATATCGAATGGCTCCGTAGGCGATCAAAATTCCGCCGCCCGCGCCGATCGACGAAAGCAGCAGGCTTTCGGTAAGCACCTGGCGGACCAGGCGCGCGCGTCCGGAGCCGAGTGCCGCACGAACGGCGAGCTCCCGCCTCCGTTCGGCTAATCGGGCCAGCAGCAGATTGGCTACGTTCAGCGCCGCGATCAGCAGCACCAGGAGAACCGAACAAAACGCGACTATCAGCGTGAGGTGCAGCGTCCGGCTGGCCAGGAACGTGAACTCGCCATGCAGATCGTAGACTCGGGGTTCGAAATCGTGCCAGAACCCGCTCGGATTTGAGGCCCGATACAACGAAACGATTTCGGCCTGGGCCTGCTCTCTGGTCACGCCGGGTTTCAGGCGCGCGAAGGTGCCAACCGCTTCACGGTCGTTCTTGAAATCCGGTCCCATCAAGCTCCAGATCTGCGTCTCAGGCGGATAGAAGACAAACGCGGAAGGCATTACTCCCACTACTACGCAAGCGCGCTGATCTAACGTGAGGCTTTGCCCGATGATCGAACGGTCGGCGCCCAGTGTCGTAGTCCAGAACGCATGAGACAGCACGACCACGCAGCCGCGGCGCTCATCGTCGGAAATAAAGGTACGGCCCAGCGCGGCGGGAACGCCGAGTGTTTTGAAAAGCGTGGCGCTGGCCGGAATTACCAGTAATTCTTTGGCCGGACCGCGGCCCGTCAAAATGCGAGAAGGGCTCCCAGCCCAGGTGAGCGCGCCGATGCTTTCGAACGAACGGGCATGCCGGCTCCATTCCTGATAATCCGTGTAACGCGTGAAGATCTTTGCCAGACCCTTTTCCCGAATACCGTGGTCCCAGATGGCCACCAGCCGGCCGGGATCGCGATAAGGCAAAGGACGCAGCAGCACGGCATCCACGATGCTGAACACGGCGGTGGTGGCGCCGATGCCCAGCGCCAGCGTTATCGCGGCAATCGCTGTGAAGCCGGGCTTCTTGCGAAACAGGCGAGCGGCGAATCGAAGATCCTGCCAGGTGTGTTCGAGCCATGTCCAGGTCCACGCGTCGCGGCTCGCTTCGATGGCCAGGGGCCGGTTGCCGAATCTGCGTTGCGCGGCGGTAGCGCTCGAAAGCCGTTCGGCGCGCAGTTCCAGGTGTAGTTGGATTTCCTCGGCCAGTTCAGAATGGAAGCGATCGCGCCGAAAGAGAAACAGAAATTTGCGCCAGATTTTCCCGAGCATGCTTCCCTCAGCCCACTAGCATAGACATTCTATGCCAGGGCCGCGCGGATATGCAACCGATCCTGCTAACTGAATTGCGTTTTGAAAAAGATTTGGACGACGCTCACGATAAGCCCGATGCCATTCGCGATGACCACTGGTTTCGCCTTGAGGCGGAGCCCGTAAATGAACCAGAGCAGACAATTGGCGAAATACAGGATGACCATGGCGAACGACACATCCACCATTCTTCTGGTTTCCCAGGCTTGCCATACTTGCGGCAGCATGAGGCAAGTGCCCACTAGGGTAGCCGCATAGCCGACCAGATTCGTCAAACGATTTTCCACCGCATCAACTCTTTTGCTTGACATGTTCGTCAAATCGTCGATGCATCGGGCTTATTGGGGCGCCACTTGCAGCGTGTCCTTCGCGTCTACCTGATCGAATTGCATGGGGAAGCTACGCCCCACATAGTAGGCGTCCCACTGGTCCTTATAATGGCGCGAGAGAATTTGCCCGGATTGCCCGATATCGATGTTGTTCAGCGACCCATCCCAACGGGCCAGATCCGCGATGAATCGCATGGAGGGCCCCAGCAGTTCGGACGTCTGCTTGATGGTGGTGCCGGACCCGCTCATCTCCACCGGCCCGATATTGAAATACTCGCCGATTAACGGAAGGTGGCTACCCACCGGATGTTTGATGGAGAGCAGATTGTAGCGGCCATAATCCCATTTGGCGAGATTGCTGCCCTGTAGTTTCCTGCCCTCCTCGATCCCCGCATCGAGCGCGGCTAACAACGCGTCATCCGGATCCCGAAAAAAACCCTGCCCGCCCGATGCCACGATGCGCTCAATCGCCGCCGGCGCCATATCGGGTTCGTAGATGTCGGGAGCGCCGCGCCAGGCCGCATGCACGGCCGCGGTGCGCAAAGCGTCGTAGGCCAGCGCGATCACCAAGGGCGCCGCGGTCCGCTTTTCCATCTGCCCGTTCCAGGATCGAAGCAACGCAACGGCGCGCTGCAATTCCGGCTGGGCCGGCTTCTTGCGATCGTACGCCGCGACAATCCGGCGGGCCAGGAAACTGGAGAATGCCGAATATACGTCCTTCTCCACGCCCAGCATTTCTTCGGGCTTCCAGCCGGTTCGCGCCAGCAACCGGTCGCGAATCTCGCGCGAGCGGTAGGGCGCGGCGAAATCGCCGCTTACGCGATAAGGATAATTTTCCGGAAACGGATTCTGATTGGCCGTCACGATCCAGCCGCGCGCCGGATTGTAAGACGTCGGCAATTGATCGAACGGAATAAAGCCGTCCCATTCATATTCGCCGCTCGCCCCGTCCACGGGAACATCGCCGTCGAAATTCCTGCGGATCGGAAGCATCCCCGCGGCCTGATATCCGATGTTGCCGTCCACGTCGGCATATACGAAATTCTGAGCGGGGCCCGGGTAGCGCCCCAACGCAGCGGTGAATTCCTTCCAATTGTTGGCCCGATTCAGGTCCAGAAATGGAAACGCGAAGCCGCCCTCTTCGGCCGCCGTCCAGCGCAAGGCCAGCAACCGGCCGTGATCTTCAAACGCCACCGGGCCGTGCCGCGTCACCCATTCGCGGAACTCCACCGGCCGCGCGCCTTTCACGCGAATCCAACTCGCTTCCGGATGCGCCTGCTCCACTTGCCCGTGAAACAAATACCGGCCGGTCCCGGGATCGATTTTTTCGACACAGAGATCCTGTACGTCGAAACCCAGATTGGTGACGCCCCAGGCGATGCGCCGGTTGTGGCCGATAATCACGGCCGGAACGCCGGGCAGGGAAACGCCCGTCACGTCCAGGCCCGGAGCCTCGAGATGCACTTGATACCAGGTGGCGGGGATGGACCATTCCAGATGCGGATCGTTCGCCAGAATCGGTTTGCCGCTGGCCGTCAGTTTGCCCGATACCACCCAGGCGTTGGAGCCCGGCTGAAATTCGCCGCCGGCGCGCGCGGGAAAGAGTTGCGTGACGAGCGCCCGGTCGCCGCCTTCGAGCATGGCCGATTTACGCAACTCCTCGCGCCAGGTGGAGGTAAGAGTGCGGTACATTTGCACCGCGCACAGCAGGCTATCCACGATACTCCAGGGACGCGGATCGTAATTCAAAAGGGTGAACTCAACGGGCAGCGCTTTGCGATGGGTCTCAATAAAATAGTTCACACCGCGCGCGTAAGCCGCGAATATCGCGCGCTCTGAGGGCGCAAGACTCCGCGCGTCCTGCTCGGCGATGTGGCGCATCCGCAGACGGCGGGCCTCGCGATCCAGTTCCAGCGTGGATGCTCCGAAGACCTCCGACAGTTCTCCCGCCGCCAGGCGGCGCAGCACGTCCATCTGCCACAGGCGATCCTGGGCCGTCGCGTAGCCCTGTAGAAAGATGGCATCTTCCCATTGTCCGGCCAGGATGTGCGGCACGCCCCGCTGGTCTCGCGCGATCGTGGCCGGCGCGGAGACCGGCGCCGCGATCCGGCCGGAAGTTTTGGGCAAAACGCGATATGCGACCCAATAAATGACAGCCAATACGAGCAGCAGCAAAACGGCTATGCTCAAGTTGATGTACTTAACGGACCGGCTGAACAGCACTGCGACGATTCTAGCGTATCGCTGTTTCCGCTCTCCGCATTGACTCGGGGCATGGGATATCGTTTTGTCATCCTGGCCGCCGTGCTGATGCTCAACGGCTTTTTCGCTGGCGCCGAAGTCGCGCTGATTTCGGTTCGCAAAAGCCGTCTGCGGACGCTGGCCGAGGAAGGACAGGCCGGCGCGCAGGCCGCCTTAAACCTGCTGGCCAATCCGTCGCGGCTGCTTTCGCTCACCCAGGCCGGCGTCACACTGGCCAGTCTGGGCCTGGGCTGGGCAGGCGAGAACACCGTTTATGAGCTGCTGCAAGCCGTGTTTCGTTCGCTGATCGTGCCGCGCTTTGTACCCGTATGGCACGTGGTGAGCTTCGGAATCGCCTTCCTGCTGATCAGCTATGCGCATATCGTGTTCGGCGAAGTGGTGCCGAAAAACCTGGCTATCGAAAAGTCGGACCGCATGGCGATTCTGGTGGCACCGGTATTAATTGTCTTCTCGCGTCTGCTCGCGCCGTTTACCTATTTCGCCGAAGCGTCGGCCGCGGCGGTCTCGCGCTGGATCGGGTTGCGCTCGGGGCACGGTGGAGGCGGGCATTCGGCGGAGGAACTGAAGCTCATCGTCAGCTCCAGCCGGCGTGAGGGGCATTTGCCGCGCTTCGAAGAGGACGCCATCCAGGCGCTGCTCGATCTTTCCGATTATTACGCGCGCGAAATCATGGTGCCGCGCAACGCCATCGTGTCCATTTCCGTCGACGCCAGCCTGGATCAGGTGCTGCGGCGCATGCGCGAGCACGAATACTCCCGGCTGCCCGTGTATGAAGGGAGCCCGGAACACATTATCGGCTACGTTCATTACAAGGACATGATGCGCATCTGGGAAGAGCGCCGCCTGGCTAATTCCCGCAGACGGCCGCTGCCTCCGTTCCATCTCTCGCGCGTGCTGCGCAAGCCCCTGGTGGTGCCGGAAACCAAGCAGTTGAACGAGCTGATCGACGAGTTTCGCGAAACCCATATTCACATGGCCATCGTGGTGGACGAGTTCGGCACGATCGCCGGCTTGGTAACGCTCGAAGACGCGCTCGAGCAGATCTTCGGCGAGATCGGCGATGAGCACGACGTCAAACGCCCGCGCCCGGCCACCGAAGCAGCCAGCGTGGAAGTAGACGGCGCCATCACCATCCGCGATCTGGATACGCAATATGGATTAGAACTGCCCGGCGACGCCGGCTTTGAAACGCTGGCCGGATTCCTGCTGTTCCAGTTGGGCTATATTCCCAAGTCCGGCAGCACGGTGGAGTACGGGCGGCGCAGATTCACTATCCTGGCGATGGATCACAATCGCATAGCGCGCGTTCGGATCGAGCGGCTGCCTGAAATTATCTCCACGACCCCGCCTTCACCAGCCGAGCAAATCAAGTAGAATGAAGAATACCGACGGGAGAAATATTCTGAAATTGCACGTGTTCTTGTGCGCGGCGTTGCTCTGTACGCTCGCTGGAATCGCTCCTGGCCAGGAGGTTGCGCCCGCAGCCGCCGAACCTGCGCCCGCCGTGGCGGTTGATCCTCCGCAGGCTGCTCCAGCGTCGGTTGCCCCAGCGCCCGCGGCATCGGCTGCCGATCCAGCCCCATCCGCACCCCTTGTACCCGCATCGTCCTCGGCCGACGACAATGCGGCCAACGATCATCGTATCTTCGGCGTGCTGCCGAATTACAAGACGATCAACGATCCCGATCAGCCGTTTGAACCCATCACCCCGGGCGAGAAGTTCGGGCTGGTGGAGCATTACTTCGATCCCTTCACCTTTGTCTTCACCAGCATCACCGCCGGGATCGAACAAATGACGAATGAGAAAGCCGGCTATGGCCAAGGCGTCTTAGGTTACTCGAAAAGATACGGCGCCGATTTCACCGACGGCTTCACCAACGAACTGTTCGTCACCGGCGTCTTTCCCACCCTCCTGCACGAGGACCCGCGTTATTACCGGCTGGGCCACGGCAACGGATGGAAGCGGACCGCCTACGCGCTATCTCGCATTCTAGTCACGCGCACCGATTCGGGCGGCTCGCGCTTCAACAGCTCGGAGTTCCTCGGCAACTTCGTCTCGGGCGCGCTGTCGATCACCTATTATCCCCAAGACGAGCGCAACATGGGCGGAATCTTCACCCGGATGGGCGTTCAGATCGGCTACGATTCCTTGTTCAACCTGATGAAGGAATTCTATCCGGACCTGAAGCGGAAGTTCCGACACCATTAGCCGCTCCGCCGTTTTTCCCGCGTATCTGAGCCGCGCGCGTAAGCAAGCGGTCTTTCGCCTTTTGCACCATCCTGCTAGGCGTGCTTCTGAAACACCAGCACGTCGTCCTGCGTGGACTGCGGCACGATGGACGTCGAATCCACGGTCAGCGTCTTGCCGTCGCCGCTCAGCTTCATGCGGTAACGCACCACATGATCGCCGTGGGTTTCCATTTCCACCAGCGTGGGCCCGTTGAACCAGAACGAAGCCGTGCCTTTCTCCCCGGCGACTTTGCATTCCTTACCATCGGTGGTGCACTTCATCTGCACCTTCTTGGCATCCCCGTCCTCACTTTCGGTGATTTGAATGGAACTGTCGTCTTCATTGATCACCCAGGTGGCGCCGCCGACTTTCACCGTATGCATTTCGCTCTTGGTGCTATCGAACTGCCAGGTGCCGGAAAGATTCGGCCGGTCTTGCGCGCCCAGCGGCAAAGCCAGCAAGGCCAGAGCGGAGCACGCCACCAGAGTAGCTGTGTTGCGCATGGAAAAACCTCCTGGCAGATACTATAGTTCAAAATCAAGTGCCCCGGAAGCCCGCCTCGCCCACCGCCTCCCTTGCGCTCCCGGCCCAGCTTGGCAAATACGTCTAGCGGTGCGGCAAGATATTCCAGGCCACGTGCCTGTGGTGCGGAGTGGCCGTGGTGATCGCGGGCGTCGCTGAACCCAGCGCGAATCCGATCACAAAAGCGTCCCAGTTTCCGGTAATCGTCGGACGGGAAGGGCCGCCGACGCGCGACAGAATATTCGAGCTCGAATAACCGGCCAGATACATGTCGCCGCTCGCGTTGAAATCCACGCCGTAGGCAACCTGCTGGCCGTCGCTACCCAGGTAGCTGAAATAGTCGATGCCGGCCGCGCCCGATTTCGTAGGATCTAATTTCAGGGCGAACGCATCCACGCTGTCGTCGTAGTTGGGCTGCAACGCGCCGCTGGTGGAGGGTAACCCCGGCGATTCGGTGTACCCGGCGACGTACAGCGCGCCGCTGGAATCTTCCTTCAGATCCATCGCGGCGTCGGGTTCGCTGCCGCCGAAATAGGTGGAGTAGACTAGCTGGCCCTTAACCGGATTCAATACGCTGATAAAAGCATCCGTGTTTCCGCCATATTTCGTTTGATAAGCGTTGCTCGATACCGGAAAATTCGAAGACAGCGTGTACCCGCTCAAGATAATATTGCCGGAGGGGTCCAGCACCAGGCTGGTGGCTTCGTCGATGCCGCTGCCGCCCAGGAAACTCGAGTACAGCAGCGCCTTCTCCCCGCTCAACCCTGGATTGATGTGAGCGACATAAGCGTCGCCGTCGCCGCCATACAAACCCTGATAGGGCTGGCCCTGCGCCGAACTGCCCTGAATCCAGATATCGGGTGAGTAGGTCCCACCGGCCAGCCAGATGGTCCCATCCGATGCCGCCGCGATCCCATAAGCTTCGTCCCAATGCGTGCCGCCGATGTAAATGGAATAGAGCAGAGAGGACGTGCCCGAGCCGTTGCCGTCAAAATCGGCGATAAACATGTTCTGCTGGCCGATGAGCGACGTCTGGAAGCCCGTTCCAACCAGCGGCAGATCGGTGGACTGCGTATTCCCCGCGATCCAGATGTGGCCGCTGGAACCCACCGTGATCGCCGTCCCCGTGTCCGTATTCGTGCCCCCGAAGTAGGTGGAGTAAACCAGGCTTTGGCTGGAATTAAACCACATCACAAACGGGTTGGGTCCGCCGCCGGTTCCGGGCAAGGTGGTGAGATAGCCGTTCTGTACCGGGAAATTGCTAGAGCCTGTAGAGCCGGTCAGATACACATCCCCGGCCGGTCCTACATACATCGCGCCGAAGTTCTCGTTGCCGGTTCCACCGATATACGTGACATAAATCACTTGAGCGCTGCCCGAGAGCTTCGGATTCACGATCGCCAGAAACAAATCCTGATCTCCGCCCTCCGTGCTTTGATACGGGGTTCCCGCCAGAGTCAGATCGGTGGCTTGGGTATTGCCGGCGATGTAGACCAGCCCGTTTGAATCATGGCTGACCGCGTAGGCAACATTCTCGTACAAGCCCGCGAAATACTGCGCCGCCACCAGCACCGGATCGATCACCAAGGCTCGTGAGCGATCGTAAGCGCCCAATTCGAATCCGTACGTTCCGTCGGCATTCCTGCGGTATCGGCTGGCCACCATATGCCGTGATCCGTCCGCGGCCGTTTGATAGGCCACCGGGCGTTTTTGGATCAGACCGGCAATCAGATCCCCGTGGCCATCCGGGTGTACATCCGAGCCATCCAGCCGCAGCCGGATGCGTTGCGGGTCGGCGCCCGGATTTACGGTGAGATCGTATTCCAGTTGCCCGGCGTTGCCGTAATAGGCCAGATCGATGCCCGGATACAATTGCTCCACTTCGACGCGCCCATAGTTTGGAATTGCGCGACGCCACTTCGAATGGTCGTTACCCAGGTACAGGTTCGTGGTGGAACCGAGCAACTCCGCGCCTTGCATGTGGGGCGCGCGGCCGGCCCCCTCAAAGCGGAGGCGGACGTTCTTCTGTCCACTGCGTAAAATGGCCTGATTCGGGCCGAACTCATACTGAAAGCGGGTCCCCCGCGCGATAAATCTTGCGCCCGTTCCGGTATTCGCCGCCGCCGGCTCAAAACGCAATGGCGCGATCGAGAGGATTTGGACCGGATTGGTTTCAGCGGCCGCGATAGACGCGCAGGCCGCCATAGCCAGGAAAGGAAAATAGATTTTTAATTGCATGACGAGACGAATGACGCTAACGACGTATCAGCGAACGAAGAGGTTAACGGAAAAATGTAGCACGGCGCACTTGGCCGCGTCTCGCCGTTCCTATCCCGGTTACAAAAGTTGACAATGTTTGGAAACACTGACAATGAGTTTATCGTAACGGAGCCATTCCCCCTAGCGTCAGCTCACTAAGGATGATTTCCACTCGCCTCCTGCAAATTGGCATCGCCGGCTCGGCATGCGCCGCGCTGCTGTTCGCTTCTTCCGACTTTTGGAAGAGCAAGGACTCCTCGCAATGGAACGACGATGAGATCAACAAGATCCTGAGCGACTCGCCTTGGGCCAAAGCCAAGACCGTGCAGCCGGAGCAATCTTACCAAAGGCGGCCGGGCATGGGTCGCCGTGGCGGATTCGGATATCCAGGCGGCGGTTATCCAGGTGGTGGCTACCCGGGCGGTGGATATCCGGGCGGCGGATATCCAGGCGGTGGTTACCCGGGAGGAGGTTATCCCGGCGGTGGCGGTGGTTATCCGCAGAGTGGCGGCGGTTATCCGCAAAGCGGCGGTGGTTATCCTGGCGGAGGATCATCCACCGGCGATCCATCCCAGAATCAGCCGATGAATCTCACCATTCGCTGGGAGAGCGCCGCGCCGATTCAAGCGGCGCTCATGCGGCAGGGCGCCTCGGCTTCCGATGAATTGAAGGCTGTCGCCGGCGCGAGCCAAAAGTATTACGTTGTTGAAGTGCTTGGACTGCGCTTGCCGAGCCAGAGCCAGCGCAACCGCGGCGTGGTGGATGCCGACGATCCTAATAACGGCAACAATGGTAATGGCAGTGACGACAGCGTGAAGCGGCAGAATGACGCCTTGCGTTCGCAACTACTGGACGCCGCGCAGCTCGCCCCTAAAGGCAAAAGCTCGATTTACGCGCAGGATGTCCAGATCGTCGGCCCGGGTGGCATCGACGGGGTGCGCTTCCTGTTCCCCCGCACCGTTCGGATCGCCGGCAACGATAAAGAAGTCGAGTTCATTCTCAACGTCCGGCGCATCAAGGTGGAGGAAAAGTTCAAGCTGAACGACATGCAGTACGAGGGCAAGCTCGCGATCTAGCACTCGCGATCTAGCTCTCATTTGACGCCTCGCCCCGTCGTAACATTCCTCGGCGCGGGACTCCTATCAGCCGTGCTATTGGTTAGTCCCGGATTTTCCCAAAGCCAATCCGGCGTCTCCATATCTTTTGACCGCGTTGTTCTCCCGCCTCTATCCCGCAGAGACATCGATTCCGCCGTACTGTGGCTGCGGCTCAAGAACGCGAGCCATGCTCCGATCCAGGTTTTTGCCGGCGCGTCCGAGGATGGCGCGGAGGGCGTGGAAGTGGTGCACGAGATCGTGATGACGCC
>Ga0335074_10003652_pt1 | contig 21071 bp, 25 predicted proteins | sample Lox_Sample_23_FD_206715 | JGI IMG/M metagenome (GOLD analysis project Ga0335074, IMG submission 206715) | Soil microbial communities from Loxahatchee National Wildlife Refuge, Florida, United States - Lox_Sample_2.3 | ecosystem: Environmental > Terrestrial > Soil > Wetlands | place: USA... | reverse complement strand
CGAGGGTTCAGCGGCTGCGGTCCAGCGTCCCGGGTCAGTCTTCGTCGGCATCGTCGACGATGATATGGCCGAGCTCTGTGACTGTCTCCATGAGGTTCTGGAAGCTGTCGTACCACTCGGTGGCGGTTTCGAACAGGTACATGATGCCGCCGTGAGAGAAGCCAAGCTGCAGGTAGCCGGTCTTGCCGACGTGTTCGGTGAGCTCCTGAGCCTCGTGCAGCTCGGGCGCGTCCTGGTCTGGATAGTTATGGCTGCGGATCTGCTCCATCAGCGTGGCGACGTCCTCGGGCTCGAGCACGACCTCGCTCATGGTGATGAAGGGTGTATTGGCGGCTTTGGCGTGCTCGACGAAGTCCTTCCAGCCGTCATCGCTGTCTGCCTCGAAGATGACGGTGGGGACTTCCTCGGAGACGTATCCGTTCATTCGCCTCATGCCGTGGCCGGCGATGAACGCGACCATGTCATCCTTCACTGCTGCCAGATCATCCAGAACCATAAGGATCTATTTTCGCAGATTGCGGCCGCGGGTGCCGCAGCGCGCCTGGCGCATCCAATCCGCATGTCGAATTACGAGCATCACGTGTTTGTCTGCCTCAACGAGCGGGACGAGACCGCCGCCAGGCCAAGCTGCGCCCACCGGGATTCCAAGACCATTCGAGACCTGATGAAAGACTCCGTGAAAGCGGCAGGGCTGAAGAGCCGTGTCCGCGTGAACCAGTCCGGGTGCCTGGATCAATGCGAGCATGGGCCGGTCATCGTGATCTATCCGGAGGCTGTCTGGTATGGGTTCGTGCAACCCAAGGATGTGGGCGAGATCGTTCAGGAACATCTGGAACATGGCCGACCGGTGAAACGTTTGCAGCTCGCACAGGGATGCGTCAATACGGCAAGCTGTCCACATCGCGAAGGCTGAAGCTGTGGCTGATCACGTGCTAACCTATGGCTGCCCATGATTTTCTCGAAAGACTACATTGGTTATCTTGCGCGGCAGACGACCAAGCATCTGATCGCCGTGAAGATGATCAAGACGGACAAGCCAGACCTGATGAACGAGCGCGTGGCGGCTGCGCTCATCGACGAGCTCGGTCTCGAGGACCGCATCAACGAAGAGGTTCGGGTCATCCTCGAAGCCTTCCAGGATGACATGCTCAAGAGCGGCGCCAGCTATCCGGAGATGTTCAAGAAGGTGAAGATGGAGCTCGCGCGCAAGTACAAGGCGGTGCTATGAGGATCAGCCGCGACAAGCTAAACAAGCTGGCCCACACCGTGGCAGACACGCTGGCTGAGATCGACGAGGTCGAGTTCATGGAAGACCGGAACACGATCCGCCAGGAGGCCCGGAAAGCGCTCGAGACGCTTCTGACTCAGGAGACGAAGATCGACGCGGCGGCGCGGCTGAAGATTGCTTCGCAGCGGCGAATCATCCCTGAAGGGTCGCAGGAGTGGGACATCCTTTACCGCAAGTATTACAACGACGAGGTCAAGAAGCTGGGGCTGTAGGTCGACTGCCACAACCCCGGCGCTCTTGTGGGATCGCTCTATAGTCTGGCCGCGATTGGCTCGTAAGTACAGTAGATCGTGGTGGACCCGTCTTTTTCTGTGACGACGCGGCAGCCGTTCAAGGCGGTTCCGCTGATGGGATGAGTGCGGGGGCAGCCCAGGCTGGCGCAGATTCCTCCTGCGTCCAACGCGGGCCGCGCGCGTTCCGCGGCTTCGCCAGTAACAAAGTGGTTCTTGATGAAATCGGCCCAGGCTTCTTTGGGAATGAAACCACGTATTGTGTGGACCTGTTCCTTGCTGTCGGCCATTGCTATCCTCGTTCTCAGATCTGGATTTGACTGCACGGCCCGGCGGCAGTATAGCCCGGGCGGCGCAAGATGTGATCGACGGTGCTATAATCAATTCATCGCAACAGAGCGTTCTTCTCTGTCGTGGCGATATGGTGTAACTGGTTAACACGTCGCCCTCTCAAGGCGAAGAGTTCGGGTTCGAGCCCCGATATCGCTACCAAAATCTCCAACAAAATAAAGCACTTATAGGCAAATGACAGAGGCGCTGTTGTTTGCCTTGTCTCGTCTGGTGGCCCTTTGGTGGCCCTTTATCAGTTTTGTAGTGCCACCGATTGCGATGTTATGCAACGAGACGTGGAGCACCATCGGAGCACTTGATGGCGACTAGGTGAGCCGTACTCAGAGCTACATTGGCTTCCACAGGATATTCGCTTTTAATTCGCCTACAATCCCGTTGCATGAGGTACTCGAAACGGGCGATCCAACGAGAGGCTGAAGAGAGGGCCAAGCTCGCCGCTCGTCCGCATCAAGTGCTCATGCGCTTTCAGCGATTCGGTCCGGGATGGCAGGTGCGGTTCACCGCGGTAGGAAGCGAGTGGGTCATCCGTGTATGCAGGTTCGCGGACGACCAGAAGATCAGGAGTATGTGGCGAAGATTCGCTGCGCGGAAGATGACGGAGGATGTTCAGGCGTTCGAGTATGCCATCGGACAGGGCACCGGTGCGGTGGAGCTCCGGCTAGGCGATGAGCAGCTCACAGCCCTTAAGCAGGAGAAGCCCCGCCGCTGAGACGGGCACAACGAGGTGGAGAGTTGTGCGGTCGCGATTTCCCACGACGATCCATCAAAAACCGCAGGCCGGGTTTTGTTCAATGAGCGAATTGGCCTGTTGTCGCCAACTGAGAAGTGAACTTGCCGATAACCCGACTTTGCGGGAAGTTGGGGACGCGGAGGTCGCCGCTGGGAGGGGCACTAGGTGCCGGTTTTCAGTTCGGGGTTTAGCGATATGCTCCGCTAGTTCTCGGAGGGCTTCTCTATGTGATCGATAACTAACCTTGGGACCGAATCCTTTCTGCGCTCCAGCTTAAGACCTAGCTGCTCTTGAACAGCCTGGTCCAGTGGTTGCATGGGGTCCATATCATCCGGGGGTCGATCGCGATCCGTGGCTCCTCGGTATTTGAGGACGAAGTCATATTTCCCAGTCAGTCCCGTCTCGTCCACGACCGACGCACCCATCTGGACACTCAAGACCGGCGCTAAATCTTTCATGGTCGCTCCATGCGCGACCCAGTCATAGCCGCGTCCGTCGTTTCGCTGGTAAAGCTGCGGCACCGGATGATCACCGAACCTCTTGATTTCCGCATCAGTGGGCGGAGCACCCGTTGATTCCTGCATTCGTCCTGGCTTTGATACCACCAGCGCGTAGGAATAGCCGGGGCCTTGATCCCAATGCACTTTGAGCTTGAATCGATCAGCCAGCAGGACCTGCATCATATGCTCCTGCTCCAGTCGTTGCTGCTCGGGTGTCAATGAAGCCAGCTTCGCATCGGCGGCAGCATCACCCTTTGCCTGAATAACAAACACGGACGGGACGGGCCATCGAGGCAGTCCCGAAATCCGCTGCCCTCGCACGTCATAAGCGAGCCAAAGTAAGTTTTCGATGTTCCAGTTGGTTAATCGTATCGAACTCTGATTCAGGTGCCCGTCCTGGCTGACGATAAATCCCGCGCCGGACCACCCATCAATATGTGCCTCACGCACGGAGTCGACATCATAGGTCAGTGTGGGAACGTAAGCTTTATCTGCGGTCTTCTGACTCTGCTCAGGTCCAGGGGCCGACTTTAGGGAAGTCTGACCTCCCGCCATTTGGATCATAACAAGCACCAACAGCGGACATAGGGCGACCAATACTATTCTGGCAATTCGAGACATTCAGTTCCTCGGGTGGCAACCAGTTTCGAGATGCGAGTTGCGTAATATATTAGACCGACGTCCGTACGACCAACGTTTCCGAAAAAACGGGATTTTGGGAAACTACGACCCTACACAGTGAACTTGCCGAAAAGCCGACTTCGCGGGCGCTAGGAAGATCACTTCCGCTAAGCCGACATACACCCTCGACGAGTGCATAGGCGATTGGGCTCTCATTCTGAGCAGCTGAGATAATCGGCTGGCCTGCTCTACGCTGGTTTAGGAGCTTCGTAACACCATGCTCGCCAGACTTCTCCTGATACTCCCCATCATGCTACCCAGCGCCTCCGGACAGATGCCCACGTACTCAGTTGCTGGCCCGAACGATAGTCCGTCGATCGTCACTCTGAGACATGAACTCGACTTCGGCAGTGCTGCCGTCGTGAAGAACTTCTGGGATGCTGTACATAAGAGTGGCGCCCCACTTATTGAAGCGGCGCCCGGTGCGACTGACTTCTCTCTGGTCACCTTTCTCTGGCACGGTGACAGCCAGACGCGCAACGTGGTGATCTTCGACGGTGTCGCCGGTTTCGATGCGAAGGATCAGATGCTCCACCTCGAAGGCTCTGACGTCTGGTACAAAACCTACCTGGTTCGCAACGATGCCCGCTTCGCCTACAACCTCTCGCCGAACGATTCGCTGCAATCCATCAACGATGTGAAAGGCGACGACGCGATGCGCAAGCGGCTCGCCATGCTGAAAGTGGATCCGCTCAATCGGCACCGCTGCCCAACGACCTTCGGCGCATACGGATCGGAGTCGTCGTACGTTGAGCTGCCCGACGCTCCGCCTCTTATCTGGAGCCTGCCGGTGGCAGAGAACCACAGAGGCAGGGTCACAATGACCTCAATCCACAGCGCTTATCTCAAGAAGGATAAGAAGCTCTGGGTCTACACTCCAGTCGGATTTAGCATGCCGACGGATTCCAGTAAAGCCAGTAAAGAAAGCGACCGTTACCCGCTACTGGTCGTGTTCGATGGCGACCGGAATGTCGAGTGGATTCCGAAGATCCTCGATGTCCTCATCGCCAACGGGCGAATTCCGCCGGTAGTCGCTGTGATGACGGATGAGTCGGTTCCAGCCGAGCGCAGAGTCGAGCTGCCCTGCAATCCTCAATTTGCGGACTTCCTCGCGAAAGAACTCGTTCCATGGGCAGGCCGCAATTACGACACGACCACCCAGCGTGAACGCACCATCGTCGCGGGTTCCAGTTTCGGAGGTTTAGCCTCTGTCTTTGCTGGGCTGAAGCATCCAGAAGTATTCGGCAACGTGATCTCACTGTCGGGATCGTTTTTCTGGAATCCGGACGGCGCTCAGCAAGGAGAATGGCTCACACACCAGCTTCAGGCGGCTCCAAAGTTGCCTGTACGCTTCTACGTTGAGGTCGGGCTGATGGAAAGCGATTCGATGGAGGTTGGTCCCAATCGCCGCATGCGCGATGTATTGAGTGCGGAGGGTGAGCTCGTTGGCTACTCCGAATACGACGGCGGCCATTCCTTTCTGAACTGGAGCGGCGGTATGGTGAATGGACTCGAATACCTGACTCGTCCGAGCGAGTCGAAGGACAATCCTTCACGCGACAGCTCGGCCAGGTCAGCGAACTGCCGTAGCTTTAAATCTCAACTGTTGCATTCAGACCTTGCCTCTCACTGAGTGGGTATGGAGATTAGTCATCAGAAACGCTCTTGCGTTTACCAACCCGCGGGACACTAGGGTCGAGTCCCAATCTAGGCGCGAATGTAGTTCCCGAAAAAGGGAATTTTCGGGAACTACAGAACGCATCACCCTTGGGTCTGTCAGTTAGTGACAAATCGCCAATGCACTCATGATCATTGATATCGGAAGTCGGCTTGTTGTGAGTTGTCCTGCATGCGCAAAGTTGTTCGAGCCATGCGGCCTCAGGGCAGCAGTAGACTGACGGCATGAAAATTCACGCATGCGCCGCCATCGCCGTCTCGCTCCTCGCAGGTCATGCTGTTCTTGGCCAGAGCGGAAATTCTTTACTAGTACTTTCCAAGCACGATCACACGCTGGCCGTAGTCAACCCAACGACGCTGCAGGTCACCTCGAGAGTGCCCGTGGGCAACGATCCGCACGAGGTGATCGCGTCTGCCGACGGGACGCGGGCGTATGTCTCCAACTACGGCTTCGGTGCGTTCCATACTCTGGCGGTTGTCGATCTCGTAAACGACAAGGCGATGCCCTCCATCGATCTTGGCGCCTTGCGCGGACCGCATGGACTTATATTTCAGGGCGGCAAAACATGGTTCACCGCTGAAGCCGCGAAGGCGCTCGGGCGTTACGATCCTGCGACCGACAAAGTTGATCTGATACTCGGCACAGGCCAAAACCGCACTCACATGATCTGGGTCTCTTCGGACGGCCAGCAGATCGTGACTACGAATGTGAGTTCTGGAACGGTCAGCATCTTTACGCAGGAACCGATTCATATGGGGCTGCCGCCAGGATCTCGGCCACCCGGCGGAGCCGGTTCACCTTCTGGCCCGCCTCCGGGAGTACCGCCCATGCCGCGCACGGACTGGAACGAAACAGTAGTTCGCGTCGGAAACGGATCGGAGGGCTTCGATGTCTCGCCCAATGGCAAAGAAATCTGGGTAGCCAACGCGCAGGATGGCACGCTTTCCGTTGTGAGCCTGCCCGAGAAGAAGGTGCTCGAGACCCTGCAAGTCGACGCCAAAGGAGCCAACCGTCTCAAATTCACTCCGGATGGCAGGACGGTGCTCCTGTCCAGCGGCCCGGAGCTTATCGTGCTCGACGCAACTAGCCAAAGCGTCAAAGCACGGGTGCCCATCGGACATGGCTCCGGAGGGGTTCTGGTGGAACCCGATGGGAAGCGCGCCTTCGTGGCGTGCGGGCCTGACAACTTCGTTGTGGTCATCGACCTGCAAACACTGAAGGTCATGGGCCACATTGATGCCGGCGGCGAGCCGGATGGAATGGCCTGGGTCGAACGTCGGTAGAACTCACTTCAGATGCGAATACTTCCTCAGGTGGGCTTTTCAGCTCTCGCTTGGTGAGATAAGACCTACTCGACTGTTGATTTGATTACCCGACAGCCGACTCGGCTGGAAGACTGTTATCCAAGAGAGGCAGTTCGGCCTCGATCTGGAAGTTGCTTAGTCCTACACCGGCAAGCCTGAATAGCTGTGATGGCTCGAGACCGACGCGATCAAAGAGAGATACAACCAGCTCTGCTAGTTCAGTCGCGCTCTTAGGCATCTGTGTTGGTGTCAGACTCCGTGTCAGGGTCGTGAACTCGCGCGTCTTCAGCTTCAGAACGATGGTCCGGGCTTGCCTGGCGTTAGAGCGGGATGCGTTCCAAACCTTCTCGGCAAGCTGGTGTATTGCAGGCTGAAGTTCAGGCAAGGGAAGATCGTTCGGGAAGGTGTCTTCGGCAGAAATCGACTTGCTCACACGGTTAGCGACAACAGGGTTGTGATCAATGCCTCGAGCCAATTCATACAGTCGTTGGCCGTAACGGCCGAACTGCTCCTCAAGCTCTGTAAGTTCCAAGGCCTGCACATCGCCAATTGTCTTGATGCCAGCTGAGTTCAGATGCTTTTCGGTTACCTTGCCAACTCCAGGAACACGGCCGATGGGTAAAACTCGCAGGAATTCGACAACTTCGTGCGGCTGAATCACAAACAGACCGTTTGGCTTCTTCCAATCAGAGGCGATCTTCGCGAGAAACTTGGTGGGAGCTACTCCGGCCGAGGCTGTGAGGTTCAATTCACTCCAAATCTGGGCACGGATAGTGCTTGCCACGCGCGTTGCGGTTGGCAACTCCATCTTGTTCTCAGTGACATCAAGGTAGGCTTCATCCAATGACAGTGGTTCGATCAGATCGGTGTGTCGGCGGAAAATTTCGCGAACCGCGAGTGAGACAGCCTTGTAACGTGTGAAGTCAGGTGGAATGAAAACCGCCTTCGGACAGAGTCTTTCCGCCGTGATAGCCGGCATTGCAGAACGGACCCCGAACTTTCTGGCTTCGTAGGAAGCAGCGCATACGACCGAGCGCGGCCCCTTCCATGCGACGACAACTGGCCGTCCTCGCAATTCAGGATTGTCGCGCTGCTCAACCGATGCGTAGAACGCATCCATGTCGACGTGAACGATTTTTCTGAGCTGCTCACAGGAAGAAACAGCGGTCATTTCGGAAGACAAGTGGCGCCTCCGCCGCGAACCGATCCGCAGATCACATTGTGGCATATTCGCCCGTTGTTCGCCCACGCTTGCGCGATCCCAAATCTGAGGAGCCGCGCAACGACCTGATTGACCCAAATTCAGTAAGTCCATCATCATTGCAATTCCGCTCATCGTGGCTATCGGCGTTTTGGCTTCGCGCCAGATGCTGATCCCTGTCCGAGCTGCGGATATGCTTCGAGCAACGGATCAGGGATCGGATTCTCCTTCACGCCAAGAAGGCGCTTTAGATCAATGGCGTTCACTGCTGCTTGGCCCTTGTAGTGATTGTTTGTGGCGGCAACGACCTTTTTCGCTTCCCGCCGAATCGGCTCCCGCTCCACCTTCTTCGCCATCGACTTCATCGACTCGGCGATGGGCTCGAGCTCTGCCGGGGTGTACAGATAGTCGTATCGTTCGTCCCGGTTCTTGGAGTTGAACCACTTCTTGTAATTCCGACCGTGCAGTCGCAAATACGCAATCGGGGCGGTCACATAGTCTGTCCCCTGCATCGACGCGCCTAGCCTCGGCTCATCAATGTTGACCCAAGCGGTCTGGTGCTCCCGCAATGCGCCCAATACCCACGGATCGTCCCAGCTTTCATGTCGGAACTCCATCGCTTTCGGGTAGTCCTTGAAGGCATTGAGCACATCGGTGACATGATCCCAGTTGCCTTCCAGGCGTAGTGCTTCGCGTTGCTTGTCTTTTGTCGTGAACTTGAACGAGACAGGAAACTGGAACAGGACAACGAGCAACCGGTTCCGCTCGGCAAGCACGTCGAGGAACTGTCGGCTCTTATCGATATCAGCCCCGCTGTACTTCAGGCTTTCTGCAGAAGTCGGTGTTTTGCATTGGCTCGGTTTGCTTCCCGCGGCATGCGTAAACACCTGGTTCGCCTTGATGGCGAATTCGAAGCCTGGATTTTCCACTGCATCTGACCACTTCTTTGCAATGGCTGGTTCGAAATGGCGGTAGAAGGTGGCGTTGATCTCGCACGTGTTGAAGTAGCGTGACAGATATGTAAGCTCGGGGGTGCCCCCACCGACTTCACGCTTTACTGATTTCGGGTAGACGATGCCTCGCCAGTCTGGATAGGAATAGCCCGAGGTCCCGAGGAATAGTGCGGGCGCGCTTGATTTCGCCATGTCACATGAGACGCTACTCTTCGTCTCTCAGTGCCCGCGACGTTAGGGACGGACCACCTCTCGTGCGTCCTTGTCTTCGCAGACGCCGACGTAGCTCACTCGTCGCAGATGGTCGCCGACCGTCCACTCCTGGTAAGCGCATCTCACAACGAGTTTCGGCTTCACCCACACGCAGCTCAACATCTTGTCGGCCGTGAGGCCCTGACCCCATCGGCCTGGCGATCGCTCGGGAACATTGGTGAACGGGCACCGTTCGGAAATGAGCGGTTCCAATCGTGTATAGAGCTCGCGCCGGGACGCGGAAACGAAGCCGGCCCGAACGCTTGCGCAGAACCGGAGTTCGCGCCCACGGTGGAACCCGATAAATAGTGCGTCTACTCCATTTGCTCCCGGCATGAACCCGCCAACCACGAACTCTTCCGCTTGGGCCAGGCATAACTTCTGCCATGCTCCAGACCGGCGACCTGATTCATACCGGCTGTTCAGACGCTTGGCCACGACGCCCTCAAGCCCATGCTCTCGGACCAAGGCCATCATCCGGCTGGCGGGAATCTGAAAGGTCTCGCTGAGCTGGACCAGATCAGAGATGCGTACCGAATCGCGGAGCAGCTGCTGCCGCTGGTTCAGCGGAAGTGTGCGAACATCCCGTCCGCCGAGCATGAGAATGTCGAAGGCAAAGAAGACCACCGGAGCGCCGGAAGACCTCGAGTTCTGGAGCAGCTGGAACTGGGGCCGGCCTTCGGCGTCCATGGCTACGAGCTCACCATCAATCACGGAGCCAGCCGGAACAGCCGATGCAAGCGCCCTCGTGGTTTCCAGGAACTGAGCGCTGAAGTCGTTACCACGGCGAGAGCGCAGTCGAAACCGGGCACCGTCAATCGCTTGGGCGCGATACCCGTCAAGCTTCACCTCATAGGACCAATCCGACCCTTCGGGTAAACGCGTGACCGCCAGCAACTCCATCGGCGGAATGAAGGTCGGCATGTGCACCGAATGAGGTTATAACGATTGTCGGACCGCTGCTTCGAGTTTCCTATCCCGGTCCACGCGGCACAATCACCCAAAATCAACCAGTGAGCCGCTCTGGATGATCACTGCGGGAAAACCTTCTGAGCTCTGAGGTCGGAATAAGAACTCGTGTGCCGATGCGCCGCGTCGTGAGCTGGTTGTTGGCCACTAAGTAGTCGAGAGCTCGAGCGCTGATGGAGAGCATCTCGGCCGCTTCGATGCGTCCGACTAGGAGCTTATCTTCAGAGGAAATATTCGCTCGTTGAGGCCGCTTGCGTTCTGGAGTTTCCTGGCTGCCCATACGCCTCCCGGTGTCCCTTGAAAAAAAATGCGTACCAAATGCGTCAACTTTCGCCTCCATAGCAATTCCGTGTCCAATACTTCCTCTCTATACCTCTATAGAACGAACTGATGGATAAAAAGGGGCCTTCTATAGGGCGCGACCACGGTTGCTTGCTAACCAATGATCATGAACACACTTAGGCAACCAAGTCTTCATCTACGAACATCTACGATTCTGCATCACCTGAGGTTCGCCCCCGTTTTACGGCTAGCAGAGCGCTAGGGCAGGTGCAACGTGTACGAAGGGCCGGAGTTTCGCGAACTGCGCTCCTTTATTGCGGTCGCCGAAGACTGCAATTTCAGCCGTGCTGCCCAACGGCTCCACATTACGCAGCCCTCTCTAAGCGCACAGATTAAGAAGCTTGAACAGGATCTCAACGTGGTTCTGTTCGAGCGGAAGCACGCCGGTGTCTGTCTCACGCCGTCAGGTCATAAACTGCTTTCGCTATCGCGCCAACTCTTGAGTATGCGCGCGCATGTCGTGCACCATGTAGTACACGGTAAGCCAGGCGCTGATCTACCGTTCCGTCTCGGATTTTCTCCATGGATTAGCCACAAGATGGTGCACGAGGCCATTTCTGGCTATAGAGAGATGGTTCCGGGCGCAGACATCCAACCATCGAGTACCACTTCCGAGCAGCTGTGTGTTCAAGTGGCAGGCAATCTACTCGACGGAGCCATCGTCAATCTTCCAGTGCGGGATCGTGATCTATTTATTCAGCCAATTTGTACCGAACGGTTGCTGCTTTGCATGCGGGCAGATGACTCACTAGCGACATTTGAGAGCGTACCGAAAGAAATTGTCGGCAAGAGGCTCAAGGTGATGTTCGAAAGAAGCCTCCACCCCCTTCTGTATGACGAGATTGCCGGAAAATTGGGAAAGGCAGGCATCGAATTTCATCCGACCGAATTCGCCGCTCATCCAAGCGAAATTCAGTTCTTAGTTAGTGAAGGCCTAGGGTGTGGGATCATGCGCGGGGGCATTCCTCTGATCACCGGTTTGGTCGCCCGACCTGTCGCCGGTGTTTCGCTGACCATCAGGACCGCGTTCATCACTCAACGGTCTCAACAGCGAGCTGTAATCCCACTACTCGCATATCGTGTGGCGGAAGCCTGTGCCGACAGGGTAATTCATGGAACGAACAAGAAGCCGGCCAAACCGGCAGAGAACCTCCCTCTATTTGGCGAACAAATGACAGGCTAATCGCTCGCGGCAAATCACCTCATTGGGAATTTCAATACCCATATAGAAAACAAGTATTGGACGGTGGCATTCTGTCCGCCTAGTGTCTCGGCATATCTCGACTGATGACAGTCGCAGGAGGTGCCGATGTCCCGCCGTATCCGTTCCGTTCAGCTTCCACTCGACACAAGGGTCAGATTCTTAACTACAAAGCGTAAGCTCCTTCACGCAGCTCGCCTGTTCGCGCCTATGGCGATCGCGTTGACTGCTTCCGGCATTGCCCATGCGCAAGGGACGATGGATTTCTCCGGAGCGCAAACCCTCATGGGGACGTTCAAGACCTTCGCCATGTACGCGGGCGCGGTCATCTGCCTTGGCGGTTTGATCTTCGCCGGCATCCGCATGATGACTGGACGGTTTCAGGACGCTATTCCAGGGCTCTTCGGCGCACTCTTCGGCGCCGGTGTCCTGGGTTGGGGTGCGGGCTGGATTGGCTCTCTCACCGGGCAGTCGATGTAGGAAGTGTCATGCATACGACCAAACGAGGAGAACCGCTAGCGATCAATCCGGCTCTGAACCGGGCGAGAACCAAGCTTGGGCTCGAGCTCTCGACGTGGATGGTCATCGTGTTCGTGAGCGTGGCGGTTTTCCTCGTTGGGTTTCGCTTATTGGCAATTCTGAGCTTCCCAACACTCGCCGCGGCCGCGTGGTTTGTCGTCCGCAAACACCCAAAGATGTTTCAGCTCTGGGGTCTCGGCCTCAGCCAGAAGTCCTACTATGATCCGCGCAAATATTGAGCAGCAGAAAAACACGCCGTGGTTCGCCAAAGCCGGAGCCGCCTGCAGCATTGTGCCCATCGCGCGCTTTGTGAGCGAAACCATCTTCGCCCTAAAGGGCGGCGGTTACGGATGTTTGTTCTCTCTTACCGGCATGGACGAGGAGAGTTTGACGGATCTCGAGTTGGAGTCACGTGTCCGCGCAATCGAAGGCGCATTACGTGCATTGCCAGAAGACTCCTGCCTGTACCAGTACACCCGGGTGCTGTCCGGCTATGACATACCGCGGCAAGCCCAATATGAGAACGACATAACGCGCGGGTTCGTTCAGGATCGCGTTTCATTTCTCGAGAAGACAGCGGGATTTCGGCGTGTCGACCTGCATTGGTGCCTGACCATCGAGCCGCCGAAGCTGAAAGCCCTTCAACAGAAGCCGACACAGAACGCCTACGAGACCTCTCGCATGCTGGCAGAGCTCGAAAAGACCGCTGCATTACTTGAGGCCCAGCTCAAGACGGTCGTCGGTCTTCGCCGGCTCAGCAAGAACGAGACCTTTCAGTTCTTCAGCTATCTGTTCAATCTGGAGGATTGGGCCGAGCAAGACCAGCTTCGTAGCGATACCGGCGTAGACCTCCAGATTGTCAAGAATCCAGTCGCATGGCACAAAGACCACCTTCAGGTCGGCAAACAGCATGTGCAGATGTTTTCGCTGAAGACCACGCCGGATGCATCGCGTCCCTGTCTCTTCTCGGGACTGCTCACACTCAATTGCGACAGCGTGCTGTGCACGTCCTGGCGTCCCAAGTCTGCGTCTGCTGCCCGCAGTGAAATTAACGCCCAGGAAAAGTTCATTTCGTTCTTCAAGGTGGGGGTTCTGACGCGCGTAATGAGCGGGCGCGACACCGCAGCGCTCGAAACAGGCGCAGGCGCTCGGGCCGCGAACAGTAAGGTCGACGATCTCAGTGAAGTCGTTCGCGCTCTCGACAAAAAGATTCATGGCGAGTTTTCACTGCGCTTACTGCTCGCGGCCGGCAATCCGGAGCAACTGCGTGACGTGACGCCCGCTGTCCATCGGATCTTTGTAGATGCCCGAGCCCAAGTGGTGGAAGAGACTCTCGGCAACCTGTCCGCGTTCTACGCGATGTTCCCAGGCAATCAGAGGTTCAACGTCTTCCCACTGTGGCTCTCGGAAGACCATCACGCGCGACTTTCGTCTGTATTCGCGCCTAATCTCGGCCATCCACGATCCGAAGATCTCGATGCAGAGTATCTGAATGTCTTCGAGACGCGTGTTGGGACCCCATTCTTTCAGGACGTTTATGTGGAGGGCGTTCGGGTCATGCTCATCATTGGGCCGACCGGGACCGGTAAATCGGTTCATGGCAATCAGATCATCGCGCTGGAACAGAAATACGGCGGCTTCACCTACATCTTTGACATTGGCGCCAGCTATGAAAGCGTCGTCGAATTGTACGGCGGACGGATCGATCGTATCGGGAAAGATGGGCCCCGGATCAATCCCTTCGCGCTGGAACCCACGGAGAGCAACATCAAGTTCCTGTACTCCTTCGTGAAGCTGTTGCTGACCAACGGCGGCGCGGAGTTGGAGCCCGAAGACGACGATGTGATTCACAAGGCCGTGCAGGATATGTACCTGCTTGACCCGGAGAATCGCCGCCTCTCCAATCTGTTTCTGCCAAAGAAGTTAGATCGGTATCTGTCCAAGTGGGTCGGGAACGGGATCTATCACGCCGTCTTCGACAACGTAGAAGATAGTCTGTCGCTCTCGAGACTGCAGTGCTTCGACTTTCAGGGCGTAAACAACGCGCAGTATGCCGACCTGATTGAGCCTTTGATGGTGTGGCTGCTCCGCCGTATCAATGAGGTTCTCTACAATCCTACGAACCTTCGCGTCCCGAAGCACATCCTCATCGAAGAGATCTTCTCTTCGATGAAGAACAAGCAGCTCCTCGAGGGAGCTCTCGCATCGATCAAGACCGTTCGCAAGAACCTGGGCGGTGTGACCCTGATCGGGCAATCGGCCGAAGATCTGGGCGAGAACGCCGATTCGATTGTGAACTCCTGCACATCGTTCCTGTTTCTCAAGGATGCGACCTTCAACCGGAAGCGGTACGCCGAGCTATTCAAGCTCAACGAGCAACAGATCGCTCTCTTCGAGAGTTTGCAGGACCGTGAAGCTCTCTATATCCGCCGCGACGGCCTGACCAAGGTCATCGTGCTCAATCTCGACAGCCGAAGCTATGCCACGTTCTCAACGAAGCCCAAAGACAGGGTCCGCCGGTCCAAGCTGATCGCGAAATACGGGCTTGCTGACGGCATCGCCCGATTCGCTGCCGGAGACGTTCTCTAAGCCCAAATTTGCTGTTCAGAAGAGAAAGGAATTCGCTGTGAAAACTCCCATCGCTATCTTGGTCGCTATAGGCGTAAGCCTCTCTCCCCCCAGCTATGGTTTTGCCGCTACGGAGGCACATCACCTGCTGCCAGGTGCACCCCGCACCGTTACGGTTTCCGAATCGGCAACGCCGCCTGTGGTTCGGGCCGCGCTCCTTCAATCCACCTTGATCCTCCTGCCGGCAGAGGAGAAGGTTGCGACCGTTTTCGGAGGTGACACCGTGGATTGGGTGTTCGACGGTGGCCATGTGGCCAGCCGGTTCATCAGCGTCAAGCCAAAGGTCGCGAATGGTGCCACGGACATTCATATCGTTTCCGACCATGGGAACGAGTACACGCTGGAACTCCAGGAAGTCTCCACAGATGGCGATCCTCATTTCGATTCCAAAGTCTTCATTGTCCCGGGGGACAAAGCGGCAAAGGATCGCTTGGCCGAGCTGCCCGTCTTCGTTCCGGCGGCCGAACTGGATAAAGCCAAGCAGGAGGCTGCAGCCGCGAAGGCCGCCGCCGCCGCGGAACTGAAGGCAGAGGACACGAAGGCGGACCAGTATCGGAGTCAATATCCAGGATCGCTGCACTTCGACTACTCGTGGGATCAAAAAAGGGGACACGAACTCGGCTTGGAGCAAGTCTGGCGGGACGACAAGTTTACCTACCTCCGGGGGCATTTCCAGGAAACGCCTGCGTTGTACGAAGTGAAAGACGGCAAAGGCTCTCTCATCAACTTCGACTTCAGCAATGGGCTCTACACCGTTCCAAAGGAACTCGATAACGGATATCTCGCCATTGGCAAAAAGAAGGTGGAATTTCACCGGGCCGCGGAAGGGAAGTAGCCATGCACGAGCAGAACCAAAACCCGCCTGCCACCGTTCCGCCACAGCGAGAGGCAACCGCTCCCGTTCGCAAGAGCATGCCGGTCGTGATTGCGCTCATCGTTATCGTTGCACTCATCGGGATCGCGAATATCTCGAGTCTGCTGAGTGGCAAGAAGCGAACGGCACCTGTTAGCGCTTTGCCGATGCGGCCGGCGGCGCCGAATGCCCAACAGATCTCGAGCTTCGAGACCCAGCAGCAGCTCCAAGCGCAGCAAGACATTCAAAACCGGCAACGGCAACAGGAGATCGCGGCCGCCGTGGAGCAACTCCACGCGGCGGAAGATCCCGGACCCGAGACCCAGTCCGCTCCACCAATGACCGCCGCACAACGTGCCGCCATCTACGGCGACAGCCCGAACGCACCACAGCACACCTCGAATGCATCGCAGGCCCAGGCCGAAGCGAAAGAACGAGCGCTCGAAAGAGAAAAACAACATCGCGATGCGCTCAACAGTGACACCGTCGCCATCGACTTCGCGCATCCCACTGTCGCTAACCCGACTGCTACCGTACTCGGCGAGCGTTCGCAAATGGTTGAAAAGGCGAGCGCAGAGACCCCGTCCGGCCCGGCAGAGACTGGAGGGGAGCGCCCGACCGTTCAACCGGTTTCTGCTCGGCAGCCGGATCAAGAGACGAAGGGGAGCCCGATGGCGCCCTACGCCTTCGACAACTATGACGGTCAGCTCTACCGCGTCTTCGAGGGCACCGTGTTGGAAGGAGTCGTGACCAACCACGTCGACGGCGGCTTCAGTGGCCCGGTCATCCTTGACCTGACCACAGATCTTTACTCGCACGACCACCAGCAGTTGCTGCTTCCGCAGGGTACGCGAATCCTCGGCTCTGTTCAGAGCGTCGGAGACGCGCAACAACGCAAGCTATTCGTAACATTCCATCGCGCCATCTGCCCGGATGGCTTCTCTCTGGAGTTCGCGAAATACATCGCTCTTGACCAAATTGGCACCACCGGCCTCGCGACCAATGTCGACCACGGATACCTGGAGACCTTCGCGGCTGCTGCGGTCGTCGGCGGCCTCGGCGGCCTTGCCCAGATCGGGAACGACGGCAACGTTCTCTCCTCGTCGACACAGATTCGTAATGGGATTTCGGCGCAGTCCGCTACTGAGGGCATGCAGGTGCTGAATCACTTTCTCAATCGCCTACCGGTCATCACGCTCAAAGAGGGCACACGAGCGCGTGTGTACATCGGAACAGATTTGCTCATTCCGTCTTACGCGGAACATCGCGTCAACCCAAACCTCTAACCGCAGCTCGACGGAGGCACCATGAAGGTCAATCTCAAACGGCGCAAGTGGCTAATCGGAGGGGCGGCGCTTCTCTTCGTGGCCACGCCCAGCTTCGCTTTGTTCGGTGTCGGAGACATCGTCTTCGATCCGACCAGCTACGCAAGCCTGGTATCTCAGCTGACCACGCTTCAGACGCAGTACAACATGCTCAAGAACAACATCACCCATTTTTCATTGAAACAGCAGTGGCAGACCACGCTCACGGCGTTGAAAAATGCCAATGTCGCGAACATGTTTGGCGAAACAGCCGGTATCAGCGTCGCTCTGAATACGAACTCCCCAAGCGCGTCGCTTACCGGTTGGAAGGCTGCGACCGTAGGGCTGAACAGCGGCACTAGCTCCTATCTAACGACTCAGGCCCTGGGTAATGATCGGATGTCGCAGTTGGCGATGGTTGAGCTGTCCGATGCGACTTCTCCTGACTGCCTCACCGCGATCGGCCAGTACCGCACCGCTCGCAGTCAGAATGCTGCCGCTAATAGCTCCTTGGCGGCTCAGGAAGTCGATGGGACCGACAGTACCAACACTGAAATCGAACAGCTAAACCTTCTGAACGCAGCCGAGGCTCAGAAGATTTCCGAGATGCAGTCTCAAGGCACTCTCCAGACCTGCCTAGCTTCCCAGATGACCGTGGCCAACATGCAACAGCGGAATGCCGCGGCTCAGGACCTCAACACCGCCGCGCTTGTGCAGCAACAACGTGCTGCGAACGACGCAAGTGCTTCGAACGAGAGCAACACCTGGCAGAACTACATCCCTTGATCTAGAGGAAGCCATGCTGAGCGCGATCAATACGAAGCTTCTGATTATTATCCTTGCGGCGCTGGCTGCGATTGGCAGCGCCGTACTTTATCAGCGTCACGAATCGGCAAAGGCCACGGCGATTCTTCTGCAACAGCAAAGGGAGGCCGAAGAGCAGAAGGCCCGCGACGAAGCGTTCCGCAAACGAGTCGAGCAGGACCGGGCGCGTCACAATTCGGCAGCTGCCCATGAGGGCAAGACCTGGAAGACCTACGTTCCCTAAACAGCGACATTAGCCTCGAATGAGAGTTCTACCATGCCTTCCGTAGCCGTTCTCGCACAAGCATTGCCGGGCACCAGTTCCGGCGTCGATTGGCTTTATCAGTTCACAAACAACCTGACCAACCTCACCACGCAGAACGGTGGGGCACTGACTCAGCTTGGGCTGACGGAACTGGCATGCATCTCTCTCTTCGTCCTTATCAGTATGGTCGTGCAGTGGAACACCAGCAGCATGACGTTCCGGCTTCATCACGAGCCCTTACACGTGGGCGATCTGGTGAACTTCCTGCTTCGGCTGATCGTTTGCTCTCTGCTCTTGAACTACTGGGTCAATCCGTTTCCCGGCGCGAGCTTCGGAATCAATCACTTCTTTTCGTACATTGCCCAGGCGATGGTCGCGGCCTTCGACCAGAGCTCGCTCGACAACCTGCTCCAACTTCTCAAGACCGCCGGGGACAATACGCCCATACCGTCCTTTACGGCACCAGCACAGATCCTCTGTTATTTCATCGTGCAGGTGCTGCTTGGACTTGCCTCCGCAATCCTGTTCCTGATCAATTGCAGCGCCTTCATCCTGTATGGTGTGACGGCTCTCTTTGGGCCGGTGTTCGTCCCGTTGCTGATGACCAAGATTTTCCGGGCCAAATTCTTTCATTTTCTGGATGTTCTCATCAGCTTCGCGATGATCCGCGCGGTGGCCGCCGCGTTTATTTTCGTGTGGGCCGGCTTCATGAACGGCTTCATCCAGCAAACGTTCAATGGCAACTATTCGATCGAGATGTGGTTAGCGAATCTAATCCCGTGTGCAATGGTCTTCATCGCCTTCATCCTCAACATGCTTTTCATTCCAAGCATGACCCAAGCCATATTCGGCGGTGCGGCCGGGATGGCAGAAAGCATCGTAAAGGTTGGTGGGACAGTCGCATCCATCGCCAAGGTGGCGGGAGGGGCTTAGAAACCTATGTTGCAATTCATTCTCGACGTTCTATTGCTTAGAAGACTCATCGAATCGCGGTTCGTCAGGCGTTTCGTTCTGACCGTGTTCGCACTGCTATTCGCTGTCGTTCTCATATTCACCGCATATCTGTTTCTCACACTCCAAGGAAGGACTTCGGGGCATCATGTCCAGTACCACTCTTCCCATTGAAAATCGCCTCACGCCAGAGGATTCTCTGTTGACCGATGAGATCGGAAACGAGGTCTACGCTTCGCATTATGCAGAGCGCAAAGCGTATCGCTTCGTGATTGGCTGCGGCACCGTCGTCCTGCTCGGATCGTTGGGCATGAACTTCGCACTAGCCCACCGGCCAATCGCGAATCGCTATATCCGCATCGACGAGATGGGGCGCGCTCAGGCCATCGCGTACAGCGACCTGAACTACAGCCCGCGCGAAGGTGAAATTCGTACGTATCTAACGGATTGGGCGAATTACCGCTACACCATCAACCGCGAAACCATTGGGACGAAGTATCCGCTGAACTACTACTTCCTCTCCCAAACCCTGGCCTCACAACTGATGACGGACGACAACCAAAATCACCTGGTGTCGCAGGTGATGGGCGGCCAGATCGAACAGAGCGATGTGGAAGTGAAGAACGTCACGATCACCTCTATGTCCCAGGAGAGCGTCCAAGGCGCAACGATCGCTCGCGGAACCGCCCTAATAGCTGTCGACAAGCTTTATTCGCCTCGGTACTCCCGAGAGCCGCGCAAAGAGCACTGGGTACTCAGTGTTACCTACTACCTGAATCCGAAACAGGTGAGCGATCAAGCCAAGGTCTTTCCGCAATTCGAGACGATCAACCCGCTCGGATTGACCATCACTGAGTTCCATGAAAATCGAATTTCTGTCGACCCGATTGCGCCAGGGACACCGGCCTCAACTGCGGGTAGCGCGGCCTTGCCAACGGCAGGAGGCTCGAGATGAGCTTTCAATTGATTCTGCCGTTCTTTCCGGAAGAGTTGCGCGGCCTCCTGCTTGATCCATCCATCTCAGATCTGATGATCAATGGGGCTACGGGCGTCTACGCCGATCGGGGCGGTGTCGTCGAACACATTTCGCTCAAGTCGTCGTTCACGAACGAGCGCCTTCAGGCCGCGATCGAGCGTGTCGCCCGCATCCTAGGCCAGGACCTCACGAGTCAGAATCCAATCCTGAATACACGCTTGCCGGATGGTTCTCGTGTGGCGGTCGTGGGTGCTCCTTCGTCCATCAATGGACCGACCCTCACGATCCGCAAATTCAACCGCTGGTACACCTCGGATGAGCTCATCGCATCGGGCAGCCTTCCCGTCGATGTCCGCGACACGATTGTGTCGCTCATGCTTGAGAAGAAGAATGGCCTAATCAGCGGCGGAACCGGCTCGGGGAAGACGACCTTGATGAAGGCCTTCCTGGACCACGTTCCAGCGAATGAGCGACTTGTCATCATCGAGCAACCGGCCGAGCTTAAGGTATCGCATGCTAATGCGGTCCGCTGGGAGGCGGTCGAGGAAATTCCGGGGCAGGATGCCATCACACCCAGCGAGCTCGTGGCCGCAGCTCTGCGCCACCGTCCCGACCGGATCATCATGGGCGAAATCCGCAACGAGTGCGGTTATGACCTGCTTCAGGCCATGAATACTGGCCATGGCGGAACCCTCTCTACGATCCACGCCAAATCAGCGGTGGACGCATTGAATCGTCTCTCCAATCTGGCCCTGAGTGCCAGGCCCAATCTGAACCACGGGTTCATGCGGTCGGAGACCGCAGAGGCCATCGACTACGTGTTGCATTGCGAGCGCGACCAGATGGGCCGGCGTCGCGTCCGCGAGTTGATTACGGTGAGTGGTTACGACTATCCGAGCCAAGACTTCCAGACGGAGGAGATCTACCGCGCTTCTTCCGCCTGACGGCATCGCTTCCAGCTAGAGAACTCAACCCGAACCGAGGTCTACCGATGCACCCACATGCTGCCAATCCGGCTGCACAGCCCCACCTGTCTCTAAGCATCTTCAGCATGCCGATCGCGAGCTGCGAAGAGCGCAACGGAGGTAGCG
>Ga0335074_10003651_pt1 | contig 21072 bp, 13 predicted proteins | sample Lox_Sample_23_FD_206715 | JGI IMG/M metagenome (GOLD analysis project Ga0335074, IMG submission 206715) | Soil microbial communities from Loxahatchee National Wildlife Refuge, Florida, United States - Lox_Sample_2.3 | ecosystem: Environmental > Terrestrial > Soil > Wetlands | place: USA... | reverse complement strand
CCCGTCGAGTTCACGACATCCACTTCCACCAGCAGTGTCCGCGTCGCCGGGTCGATCGCGTCCGCGGTTCGCACCAGCGTGCCCTCGAATCTCCGCCCGGGAATTTCCGGCAGGGTCAAGTCTGCTTTGATGCCGGGCTTGGTTGCATGTGAATAAACCTGCGGAACGTTGACAAAGACGCGCAGCTTGTTAATCGCCGCAACATGAAACAACTCGCGCTGCTGATTGGCCGACGACCCGGAATCGATGAGTTGGCCGATATCGGTGTTGCGCGCCGTGACCACTCCATCGAACGGCACGTAGATCTTCTCGAAGGCGACCATTTGCTCCAGCCGCCTCACATTCGCCTGCGCCGATTTCACCACTGCTGCCTTCGACGCCGCATTCTGAACCGCGTTGTCTACATCCTGCTTCGCCACGGAATCGGTTTTGAACAATCCCACGTACCGGTCGGCGGTAATCTGCGCCAGCTTCAGATCGGCTTGATTCGTCGCCAGGTCGGCGCGCGCCTGCTGCAACTGTTGGTCAACCTCAGGGCTCTCGATCTCGGCCAGCAATTGCCCTTGCTTTACGTGCGCGCCGATATCGAAGTACCACTTCTTTAGGTATCCGTTGGTGCGCGCATAGATGGGAGCGTCGATGAATGCCTGGATATTCCCTGGCAGTACGACTTCTTCGGCCGGGTTTGCACGCTGGGGATGCACTACCGTCACGGCTGGCTCCGCTGAGATCGTAGTCTGCTTGCGCAGCGCCTGTCTGGCTCGCAATCTTGGAAGGATGCCCGAGGCTACCAAAGCGGCCACGCCGCCTAACACCACGACCAAAATGAGGATCGACCGAATTCGCGACGCTCGACTGCTCATCCCTTGCGCCTGCTGTGTAGAAGGCTGAAGAACACGGGCACGAAGAACAACGTTGCTACCGTCGCAAACATTAAGCCGCCAATCACCGCGCGACCCAACGGCGCATTCTGCTCGCTGCCTTCGCCGATGCCCAGCGCCATCGGAAGCATGCCAATCATCATCGCCAGCGCGGTCATCAATACCGGACGGAAGCGCGTGAAACCGGCCAATATCGCTGCATCCGCCGGGGTGTCGGTATCAGGCAGTTGCTCCTTCGCGAAGCTGACCACCAGGATGCTATTCGCGGTCGCTACGCCCATACACATGATGGATCCGGTGAGAGCGGGCACGCTCATGGTGGTGTGCGTGACAAACAGGAACCACACGATCCCGGCCAGCGCCGCAGGCAGCGCCGAGATGATAATGAACGGGTCCAGCCAGGACTGGAAGTTGATCACGATAAGCATGTATACCAGCACGATGGAAAACGCCAGGCCGCCGAGCAGCCCTTCGAAGGAGGACCGCATGGTTTGAATCTGCCCGCGCACCACCACCCTCGATCCGCGCGGCAGCCGCTTCGCATTGTTGGCTACCAGCCTGTCGATCTCGCGCGAAACGCTGCCGAGATCCGTTCCTTGCACGCTCCCGTAGATATCAATCACCGGCGCGATATTGTAATGCGAAACGGTCGCCAAACCTGTCCCTCGCTTAATAGACGCCAGGCTGGCCAGAATCTGGCGTGAGCCATTGTTCACCGTAATTGGAATGTTTCGCAGGTCCTGCAGTGAGTCCATTTCGTATTGCGGGGATTGTGCGGCGACGTTGTAGCTCACGCCGTTTCTAGGATTTAGCCAAAATGTCGGCGCGGTCTGGAAGCTTCCACTGAGCGAGACCAGGACGTTGCCCGCGACATCGCGCGCGCTGTAGCCCACCTCCTGTGCCTTTGTGCGATCGATGTTCACGTACAGCTCGGGCAGGTTGAACGGCTGCTGAACGCGCAGGTCGGTAGCTCCCGGAATGAACTTTACCTGATCCAGCAGATTGTCGGCGAACTCGCGGTTCGCCTGCAGGTTTGCGCCAATGATCTGGATATCGATCGGCGCGGGCAGCCCAAAGTTCAAGATTTGGCTGACCAGGTCCGGCGGTAAAAAGTAGAACGTGACGCCTGGAAACTCCTGTTGTAGCTGGCCGCGTAGCTCCGACACATATTCGGCATCCGGCCGGTGCTTCTCGGCAAGCGAAACCAGGATGTCCGCGTCGGCGGTTCCGATCGTCCCGTTGTTGCTGTAGGAGGTGTTCAAGCCGCTGTACGGCAGACCGATGTTGTCGAGAATGTTTACCAGCTCATTGGCGGGCACCACGTCGCGGATTCGCTGCTCCACCAGATCGCAGAGCTTGGCTGTCTCCTCAATCCGCGTGCCTGTCCGGGCGCGAAGATGCAGGCGGAATTGCCCGCTGTCCACTGATGGGAAAAAATCCTGGCCCAGCCACGGCAGCAGAGCGAAGGAAGCGAGGCAGGCCAGAAGGAAGCACACCGCGAACACGCCTCGATGGCGAATGCAGGTTTCGAGCACGGCCCGGTAGCGCGTCCGAACTCTTTCGAAACCGTTCTCAAAAGCGGCCTGCAGCCGAACGAATGGATTTCTCCGATTCGCATGTGCTACCGCTTCATGGTGCGAGTGGCCTTTCAGCAAGTACTTGGCAAGCGTCGGCACGATGGTTCGCGACAGCAGATAAGATGCCAGCATGGCGAACGAAACCGCTTCCGCCAGCGGAACAAACAAATAGCGCGCCACCCCGGTGAGGAAGAACATGGGCACAAATACGATGCAGATGCAGAGCGTGGAAACGAAGGCCGGGACCGCGATCTGCGCCGCGCCATCGAGGATTGCCTGTTCGATCTCCTTGCCCATTTCGAAGTTGCGGTTGATGTTTTCAATTTCCACCGTCGCATCGTCCACCAGAATGCCCACCGCCAAAGCAAGGCCGCCCAGGGTCATGATGTTGATGGTTTCTCCCAGCGCGCTCAGCGCGAAGAGGGAGCATAAAATCGACAACGGAATCGAAATAGCGATGATCAGCGTGCTACGCCAGCTTCCCAGGAACACTAGGATCATGATGGCGGTCAAGCAAGCGGCGATCACAGCCTCTCGCACAACCGCATTAATCGACGCCCGCACAAAGACCGACTGATCCGCAATTGGCGTAATTCTCAGTTCCGGCGGCAAGGTCGCGGCTATCTGCGGCAGCATTTTCCGGATTCCAGCTATGATGTCCAGCGTTGAAACGTCACCGGATTTCAGCACCGTCATCAGCGACCCGCGCTGGCCGTCCGATCGAACGATGTTGGTCTGCGGCGGAAAACCATCTCGCACGTGCGCCACATCGCGCACGTAAATCGTCGCGCCATTCTCGGACTTGATCGGGAGATCGTTCAGCTCGGCGACGCTGGCCGGACTGCCGTTGATCTCGACGTTGTACTCCAAGCTGCCGATCTTCGAGGTCCCCCCGGGAAGGATCAAATTCTGGGCACCAATGGCATTCACTACGTCGGAAGGTCCCAACCCTTTGGCCTGCAAGGCCTGGGTATTCAAATCCACCATGATCTCGCGCTGCTTGCCCCCGTAAGAGTACGGGATCGCGGTTCCTGGCACTGTTACGAGCTGGGTACGAATGAAGTTCTGGCCTAAGTCATTTAGCTGCTGCTCGCTGAGGCCCCGCCCCGACAGCGCAAGCTGAAGAATGGGCACCGTGGAGGCGTTATAGCTGATGATCAGCGGCGGCGTGGTGCCCGCCGGTAGCTGCTTCAACTGCGTTTGAGAGATGGCGGTTACCTGCGCGATGCCCGCGTACAAGTTCGCATGCGGTTGAAAGAAGATCTTCACCACCGCGATGCCGTTCATCGATTGCGACTCGATGTGCTCGATGTTGTTTACCGTGGTCGTCAGCGCCCGCTCGGTGATGTAAACGATGCGGTCTGACATGTCCTGCGGGGAAAATCCCGTGTATTGCCAGACCACGCTGACCACCGGGATATCGATATTGGGAAAGATGTCTGTCGGCGTCCTCAAGATAACGACGGGCGCCAATATGAACAGCATCAAGGATAAAACGACAAACGTGTACGGTCGCCGTAACGCCAGGCGAACGATCCACATAAATTTCTCCTCTGGGCAAGTGGTTCGAAATACTGATTATCGACCACCGCCCATTTCCCGGCCTGCGCCGGTCTGTAACGCGTTCGGTGCTCGCGAATCCAACTCACATGAAAGCAGCTTTCCTGATTGGCCGGATCGTATTCGGCGGTTTTTTTCTCTATAACGGGATCAACCACTTCAAGCAGAAAGAGGGGCTTGCCCAATACGCCGGCTCCAAAAAAGTGCCTTATCCGGAGTTGGCCGTAATTGCTTCCGGTGCAGCGTTAGCCGCTGGTGGCGCCAGCGTCATTCTTGGCGTCAAACCTCAAGTGGGCACTCTGGCCATTCTGGGGTTTTTGGTCGCCGCGTCGCCCATGATCCACGATTTTTGGAGTGCGGAGGATCCTCAACAAAAACAGAACGAGATGATCCATTTCAGCAAGAACATGGCGTTGTTGGGTGCAGCGCTGGTGCTCGCCGGGATTGAAGATTGGCCGCTGAGCATTGCCTCCTGATCGGCTGAAATTCGCCGCAGCAGCCGAGACGCGGATAAAATAGATGACGGCTGCAGGAAGCCGGGCATGATTAAGATCATTACAATAGAGCGGGAATACGGCAGTGGAGCGGCAGCGATCGCGCAGAAGCTCGCGGACCGTCTCGGTTGGAAGCTGTGGGACCGTGACATTACGTGCGACATTGCACGGCGCCTCAAATGCAAAGTGGAGGCGGTCGAAAAGCGCGAGGAGCGGCCGGACCCGGCCTTCTATCGGTTGGTCAAAGTGTTCATGCGTGGCAGTTACGAAGAGAGCTTGAGCGCCGGCAATGTAGAACTGTTGGATGCCGAGCATCTGGCAAAGCTGTTTGAGAAAGTCGTTCAAGACGCGGCAGCGAAAGGCAATTGCGTAATCGTGGGCCGGGGCGCGCCGTATTTTCTGCGCGAACGCGACGATGTTTTCTCCGTCTTTATGTACGCGCCGTACGACGAGAAGATCCGCCGCATCATGGCGCAGGGCAAGAGCCGCGAAGAGGCCGAAGAACTGATCGAGAGAGTCGACCGGGAGCGGGCCGCGTTCGTCAAGAAGTACTTCGATCGAATTTGGCCGCAGCGGGATCTTTATCACCTGATGATTAATACGAAGATCGGCGACGAGGCAGTGATCGATGTGATTCTTCACAAAATTGAACTGCTGGATCGCGTGCCTGCCGGTTCTAATGTTGCCGGGTGAGAACGTTCACTTTCATGGGTGAACTGGCCGCGAGCGGAATCTGAACACGCTGCCCACGGCTCAAATAGACTTTAATCACAGCGGGATCGGCGTAGGCGAGATCGCGGCCATCGTCAATCGCGAGTAGCGTGTACCGACCGGGCGGCACGTTGGGCAGCGTGAACGTCCCGTCGCTATCGCTTTGATCGCGCCGGATGAGATCCGTCCTTCTGATGTCGCTGGGAAATAGCAAGACCATAGCTCCAGGAAACGGTTGCTCATCCCTGAGCGCGATCCCGTCAACGTGGTTGACAGCGGCCGCAGCGAGAATGGACACCTGCACAGCGGAGCCTTCCGGCACTTCGATCGTTCCGTCAGGAGATGGGTGACCTCCGACATCGACAGATTTGACATAGAACGAAGGCCCGTTTGCAAGTTCGACCTGATAACGGCCGGGCGCCACGCCGCTCACGAGGAAAGATCCGTCCGGCGCGACTCCCGGCTGTATGGTCGCGGTTTCATTGGAAAATATAACGGATGTACCGGCGCCTATTGGCTGGCCCTCGAAGATCACATGGCCAGCTATGGAAGAACCGGGGCTGTCGCGGATTGCGAGGGACGAGTCGCCATCGAGATCGGCCGTTTTCCTGGGGCCTCCCTGCTCTGCAACTTCGTAGCGCCCGGCTGGGATGCCTGTCAATTCCTGGCGCTTGCCCGTATCGATGAACGAGTCATTCATAGGAATTGTGAATCCGCCGGGGCCGATGGCGAAAAGCATCAAGCCGGAATTCCGCGTTTCAGAGTCTGGATGCAATATCTGAACGTGCACCGCTGGTTCGGCGCGCAGAGTGATTTCCACTGTGGTAGAGGCGCTTTCGGTGACGCGAATAGGAGAGGCGGCGTTCGGGTCGGTCGTGCTGCCGGAGTAAGTGATCGGGTAAGCAACGTCCAACTCGGAACCAACGGCGGGCTGGGTCACGTTAAAGGCGTTTTGCGCGTACCAGGGCCGCGCTTGAACGGCAATCAGATAACTTCCGGCTGCCAATTGACCAAAATGAAATTCTCCGGATGAGTCGCTCTGTTGCTGGTTTTGGAGATTCGTATGTGCTTTGCCCGAGAAGACGCCGCAGCGGAACAACATGACCTGAGCGTCACGAACCGGATCACCTTCTTCGTCTCGTAGCGTACCGGAAATGGACCCGGTTGGCCTAAGTGGAAATAGGATGTTCTCAGAATTCCGGCCGGGCCCCGTAACGATGGCAGTCGAGTAGCCTTCGGTTTCATGGAACAATTCCGGAGCAGCGTTACGTTTCTCCGCGCTGAGCGAAAATTTCGCAGCGGGCAAATTCTTGAATGCAAAGCGGCCATCCTCGCCGGTAAGGGAAGAGAATTTGAGCGACCTCGCAGTAACTTCGGTTATAGTCACGAGCGCATTTTTTAGTGGCTTATTGCTGTCGCCGATAACTACTGTTCCACTAATCGTATAGGTAGTCTGAGCCGACGAGCCGAATACCAGTAGAAAGTATAGAAGAGCAAGAAGGTTGCGCATCAATTCGCCGCTCTGCCAATTACATCGAGTGTAACGTTGGCGTGTTGATTTGGCGAAAGCGCGATCTGCTGGCCGGAATAATCGCGCATGACTTCCGGATTGGCATATTCCAGCCCGTCGATGCTCGAAAAAGCATAGACCTGGTAATCGCCCGGGCTGAGATCGGTGAATACGTAGCTGCCCGCGGGGTCAAGCTGGGCAGTGACGGGTTGCATGGCGTGCGAAGCCGGGATGAGAAGAACAGTCGATTGGGCATTCGGGTTTGGCTCATGGACGGTTACCTGGAGCACCGCGCAGTCATTCTGCAGAATGGCATTGATGGGCTGCGGTTGCGAACCGGAGGCCACTATCAGATCTTCCCGCGTCAGATCTATGTTCCCGGAGGTCAGCGAAACGAGACAGCGATTGCCCCCGGGAGCGGGAACGAAAACTTTATATTCGCCCGGCGGCACGATGATGACGTGGGGACCGTCAGGTGTGGAAGGCGGATCCATGCCGCCAAATATGCCGCCTTCCCAACGGGGATCTGTCGACTCCAGTTGTATCTGTGCAGGCCCGTTCACTACATTCACTAACACGGAAGGAAGTGGCTGGAGCGCGATGCGGAGGTCTTTCACATCGTGGGAGTCCACAGTTACTGTCTGAGCGGCGTAAAGGCTGTGACCGTCGGCTTGGTTGTAAGTAAACTCCAGATTCCATATGCCGGCGGGAACGAAGGAAAGTGAAAACTTGCCGGATTTCGGATCGAACCGGAGCGGCGCGTTCATCTCTGCCCCATCCGAATCGCGGACGTTCAAAGAAAGCGACGGCACGGCGGGTGCGATGGTACCGGTGATCCGAAATGCGCTGGCCGATGTCAACGTGAAGTCCGCAATGGCCACTTGTCCGGCCTTTACATTCAGTTGTTGCGCGGAAGCAGCATCGGGCGCATTCGGAAAGAAACGCTGCGGGTAGACTTGGGCCGTCGATAGCGTCCCGGGGTCGGACCAAAAGGCCGGACGCGCCATGGTCCTCACGGTGTAAGTGCCGGGCAATAAGTTTTCGGCCCGGTAAGTTCCGTTCTCATCGGTGACCGCATTGCCATCGGGACGGAATTGTTTCTGACCGTTTAAGATGTGCTCGCCTTGGATCTGTATTTGGATGTCGCCGATGGGCTCTCCCTCTTCGTCGACCACGCGGCCCTCGATCTTCGATTCTGGAACCAGTTTCAGAACCACCTCGTTGGCCCCGGATTGGACATTAATAATGAGCCTTGCAGGCGACCCGTTCGAGCAGAATACGTTGGCGCAATCGAAGTAGCCGGGTTTCTGGGCTGCGATCATAATCTGTCCCTGAGGAATTCCCTCCACCTGGAAGCGGCCATCCGCACCCGTGAACACGAAGGAGGCGCCAACTGCAACCAGCGCGCGCCGAATCGGCTCATCAGTCGCGGAGTTGAGGACCGTGCCGCTAACCGTATAGCGCGCGGCGGTTTGGGCCGAGCAGAGCACCGAATAGAACGCGAAGAAGATCGCGAATAAACGCGTAAGACGCATGCCGACTAGTAACATCTTAGAATCCAGTAAAGTGCGGCGGGTTCCAATAAGTTATGCGGCGTAGAGATGTAATACCGGCGGTTCTGGGAATGGCGGCCGGATGGCAGACGCGGGGCGAAACGGGTGCGGCTGCGTTAGGGGGCTGTGCGCTGCTGTTGAACGTGCGAAATGGCCGGACGTTGGTGGCTGAAGGAAGCGAGACGGCGTGCCGGTGGGTTGCTGCACCCGGTTCTACGATGAAGCCGCTGAGCCTATTGGCGCTGCTCGAAACGGATAAGCTCCATGCGGCGGAAGAGTACTATTGTCCGGGCCGATTGGTACTTGACGGCCATACACTCGATTGCTCGCATCCATATATCGGAGAACCCATGAACGCGAGCCGAGCCATCGCCTACTCCTGTAATTGCGCAGTGACGCATTTCGCGCAACGATTCGAAACGGGTGAGCTGGGCCGGTACCTTGTGCGCGGCGGCTTTTGTTCACCGACCAGGTTGCTCGCCGGATGGGAGGCTACGGGTCATGTGGATATGGCCGCTGCAGGCTCCGCATGCCAGTTGCAAGCGCTGGGCGAAAGCGGAGTCGGTGTGACGCCTCTGGAATTGCTGGTTGCCTATCGGCGATTGGCTTTGCGAGCAACTGAGGCGCGAGTGGCACCGATTCTGGAAGGCCTCGAGGGCGCTGTCGAGTTTGGGACCGCTCAGAAAGCACGAGCAGATCGGGTGCGGGTGGCGGGCAAAACGGGATCGGTGATGACTGCTTCGGGCGCGTATGCGGCGTGGTTTGCCGGATTTGCTCCGAGCCGGGCTCCGGAAGTTGTAGCCGTGGTTCTGGTGCAGGGGCGCTCAGGCGGGGCAGATGCAGCTCCCATTGCCGGGCAGTTGCTGAACGGCTACTTCGCGGGTCGAGCTTGATACGAATCCTGATAGCGGTGCTCGCGCTTGCCGCCTTGTGCCGCGCACAGGTGACGTATAAGGTTCGGCTGACAAATGACGAGGGCAACAAAATCGTCGAGCTGCCGGCTGAGAGGTACGTCGCGGCCGTTTTGGCAGGCGAAAGCAGCGTGTTCCGCAGCGAAGAAGCGCTGAAAGCGATGGCAGTAGCGGCGCGAACGTATGCCGCCCGAATGCGTAGAAGGCACGCGACCGAGGGTTACGATTTCTGCGCGACTACTCATTGCCAGCGTGTCAATCTGCAGGGCATCACGGCGCAATTGGAGAGCGCCGCCAGGGCGACCGCGGGCGAGCTGCTGTGGTTCAAAGGCAAGCCGGCGCTGGCGGTATATACGCGTGATTGCGGCGGCGAGACGGAGAACGTTCAGCAGGTCTGGCCGGAAGAACAGGCGCCTTATCTGACGGCACGGCTGGATCCGTTCTGCACACGGCACGGCATCTCGCAGTGGTCATGGTCGGCGCGGCCGGAGGAGATCGCGGCAGCGCTACGCGCTTCACAGTTGAACACCCCAAATGGCCTAACGCGGATTGTCGTGGCGGAGAGAACGGATTCCCGCCGCACAAAAAGACTGGAGCTGATAGGGCGTGATAACCAGACGGCTGTCAGCGCTACCTCATTCCGTTTTGCTGTGGGACGCGGCCTGGGCTGGAACACCCTCCGTAGCGATCGGTACGAGATCGACAGCCGCGAAGGCCGAATTTATTTCCGTGGTGTGGGCCAAGGCCATGGGTTAGGCTTGTGCCAGCACGGCGCCGATGAGATGGGTCTTGAAGGACACACGTATCGAGAGATTTTGGCCTTTTATTATCCCGGTACTGTAGTTGCGCGAACTGGCGCGGGCTTCGATTGGGAGCAGATGGCAGGCGAGGCAGTGACGGTTTTTTCGACAAATCCGGATCGGGACCGGGCGGTCTTAGGCCAAGCGGAAGCACTGAACCGCAGTCTGGCTAAGCGCTTCGGCTGGCTGGAGCCTCATGTGGCGATTCGCGTCTATCCGGATGTCGAGACCTTCCGGAACGCCACGGCTGAGCCCGGATGGATTGCGGCGCGGACCTCGGGGTTGACGATAGATCTGCAGCCGGTAGCGGTTCTTCAGTCGCGCGGCATCCTAACCCAGACACTTCGGCACGAACTGTTACATGTTGCTATCGAACGGCAAGCCGCATCCGGTCTGCCGGTGTGGTTTCGTGAAGGACTCGTCGAATATTTGGACGGTGGCGGACACAGCACGGAAAATCAAACACCCGTCAGCGATGTAGACCTACAGCAGCGGCAGGATAAACGCCGCGCGAGAGCCGGTTATAGCCAGGCGCGGATGCGTACGGCTGCGCTGGTAAATCGCTACGGCGAAGATACTGTGCTCGGCTGGCTTAAGCGAGGCTTGCCTGCGGAGGTCAGAAACTCAAGCGCGAGCAACGCACCCGCGAATAGTAGATAACCTACCCCTAGACGGCTAAGGAAGCTGGCTAGCTGAAGAGCAAACTGCGTGATGTGCGGCACCCAGTTGATTAGCCTCAAAGGGATCCAAATCGCGCAAAACAGGAGCGCACAGGTTTCAGGCCAGTAGAGCCAGCGATTTCGCAGCCCGGGCCATGGCCATCGAAAGCCTCGCCAGCCGCTCAGGGCGACACTTGCGCCCAAGGGAAACAGAAGAGCCGGAACGACCATCCATCTCAACAGCCAAATCAAGACGTAGAAGGAGCGCAGGACGCCCGACGGAGCGACAGGTTTGCGCAGCTTCATGGTTGCGTACGAACCAATAAGGAAGGCACTGTGGCTGAATGAATCGTGCCACCGGGCGAGCAAGCCGTAAATGACTCCGGCAATGATCGCGACGATAAACAACGGTGGCAAATGCCGAAGCGCCGTTCGCGCCGCGCCCGCGAAACGAGAGTCGCTTTCACGATTGAAGAGCACGAGTGCTGTCCCGTGCAGCCACAAGGCGGCGAGAGTAAAGGCGACGATGACGATCACACTCCAGGCAAGGTGGGCAGCGTCGGATTCGCCAATGCCGAGCCAATAGTAGCCGAGCCACAGCAGCACAGCGTTTCCAATGAGGTGCGGCACTGTAATGGAGGCCCAGGCGCGGCTCATCGAACCTCCAGCGTTCGGGCTTCGGTGGTGGCCTGCGTGCCGGGCTGATACATGGGCTCAACCCGCGCCGGGTTGATGTGGAACATGCCGGGGTTGACGACCTTCAGCAGATAAAAATACTGCTGCTGGCCCTCAGGGAAATAAGTTTGAAAAATAGCCATGTGATCGTCGTGCAGCTCGCGGCGGGTGAACCAGTACCGCCACCACGGCGGCTTATCGTTGATCTCGTATAGATTGTCGCGTTCGATAAATTCGGCGCCCGCCGGGATTGGGTCTTCAGCCATCAGATACTTCCAAGTAGAGCCGGTAACGGTCAAGCGGACGGCAATGACATCGCCTTGCGATACGGGACCATCGAGCGGCGCAAGATCGTACGTGATATGCCCGTGCGCGGTGTTTGGCATGAGGCGGAAATAATCGCGCAGAATGTTTAGCGAGATGGCGCCCTCTTTCTCGAGGCGCGCTTCGTTCGAGTAGTGAATCGCGGATACGGAATAGTAAAGCCTTCCCTGCCCCTGGCTATTCACTTGCACCTGATTGGCTCCGGGCTGAAGCTGCGACTCGTCGAGAACAATGTCTTGCAGATCCACAGCGGAATCGCCGTTGAACGAGTGCTGGACAGCTTGCCGCCCGTTGACCGATACGGCAGCCGTGAGATTCGGATGAAGCTCGTTGGTGGCCTTGACGTAATCGATCAAGCCATAAATGACCATGGCCGTCTGCTTGGTGGACGACCACCAGTAGCCTTCATCGCGATGATTGACGAGCCAGAGCGCCGCCTTCGGCAACAGTAGACTGTTCGGGCGCTGGCGACTGAGCAATTTCATCGCATAGGCGCTTGCCTCGGGAGTAACATCCGCTTCGAAATCGAGCATCTCGTCGCGCGTCGCCGGCCACCAGGCTTCCTGGTCGCTCTGGTGGACAGACCGCTCCAACTCGCCTGCAATCGCAGTCGCCCGCGCGTCCTTTACGGGTTCGAAAGCGAGCCCTAGCAGCGCCAGGCCATAGGGTGATAGCTTGGATCGGTCACTATAAAGCTCGTCGAGCAAGCCGCTATTCGGTTTGCCTGCGGCGACCAGTGCGTATGCCATGTAGGCTCCAAGATCGGGTGCGAGATCTTTCTCTTTAACGACGTCGTTTTCGAGCCATGCGACGCCCTTGGAGATTGCCTCTGGCTTGACAGCGATGCCGTCGGCGCGGGCTTCCGACAATCCGGCGACCACATAAGCTGTCATGAAGGGATGAGTTTCGTCGGTGACCCACCAGCCCCAGCCACCATCCTCATGCTGAAAGTTGTAGAGGCGGTCGAGCCCCGCTTGGATCTTCTGGTCGAGTTGGACTTGATCCATGGGCTGTTTTAGTTTCAGTTCGTTGACAGCCTTCGTGACGACGATATCGGGCAGGAAGCTGGACATCGTCTGTTCCACGCAACCATAAGGAAACGATGTCAGGTATTCGAGCGCGCTGAATAGAGATCCCGCGATAGATGGCGAGAGGCTAATCGAGAGCGAGCGGGACCCAGCCACCGCATCGGCAGGAAAGGTGAGGCTGAAACTTGCCGCACCGGAATTCGCGATTGAGCCGCCGCGCGCCTGCCGGACGCTCACGCCGGGCGGGTTGATAGGAAGCTCGATCTCCAGCGCGTCGGATTCTTCGTCCGTAAGCGCCTGCGCCGTGATCTTCGCGTGCCGGACGTTTTGCGCCTTGACGCGCCAGTCGATTTTTGTCTCGCTGCGGTTTGCCACGTCGATGTCTTCTGTAGCATTGGCGGAAACCAGGTCCAGACCCGCCAGGCTGACCGACACGCGGGCTTTCTTCGGCGTCGCGAGGTAGTTGTGAACGATGCCGGAGATAACCACTTCGTCGCCTTCTACAAAAAAGCGAGGCACGGCCAAACGCAAAATCAGGTTCTTGCGCACTATGGTCTTGAGAACAGCGCTCCCGAAGCGATCGCCGGGCGCTACGCCGCGACTGGTGGCTCGCCAAGTGGTGAGCGAATCCGGAAACGCAACGGTCGCCTTCGCGTGGCCGGAGGTGTCGGTGGTGATGTCCGCGGCCCAAAACGCCGTATCCGGGAATGCTTTGCGGATTTTCGGTTGCACAAGACGGTCGGGTTTCAACTGTGCGAGCTGGGAGGGACGGCGCAACTCGGCGAGACGCATGCGGCGGGTGCCCGCTTCGCCGGTGAAATAGAAGGTCAGCGAATTCATGGTAGACACGCTGTCCCAGTCGCGGCCGTAAAAGAAATTCAAGATGTCGGGTGTTTGGTCAGGGCGGATGGCGTATATGGCTTCGTCCACCACGCCCAGGCTGAGATCGGCTTTGGCTACGGGCTTGCCGTCCGCCGAGGTGACGGCGACATCATAGGTAGCAGTCTGGCCCGGCAGATACTGGGCTTTATCGGTGGTGAGCGTTACGGAGAGCTTATGGTCGTCGGGGGGCACCTTCACGCGTTTCTGGCTCTCGTAGATTTCGCCATTTCTCAAAAACTGGGCCGTCACGAAGAAATCGGGTTCGTCATCGGGAGAGACGGTGTATTCAAACAGCGCTGTCGTCTCTTGCGAGCGGATGAGCTTCTGCGAACGGACATCGCGGCTTTCGATTGTGACCCAAACCGGCGTATTTGCCTTACCCGTCACGATGAGAAATTTAGCGCTGTCGCCGGGATGATACATTTTCTTATCGGCGACAATCTGAATTGAGCGCGAGTTATCGCCGCCCCCAAACATGTCTTCGCTTCCACCCGAGACCCAGAAATAGGCGAACGCTTCCACCGTCCGGCCTTCAGGCGTGCGCGCCGACGCCGTGACGCGATAACTCCCTCCTTCGCGTGGCATCTTCAGCGCCGCAGTAGCAAGCCCATCGGAGGCTGTCGAGACTTGCGTTGTGTTTTTCACCTCAGCGGATCGATCGCGCCAATCCCAGGACGCGAGCTCAACGCGCAGAGTCGCGGCGATCGGGTGATTGTCGTAATCGCGGGCTTCGAATTTGAAGTCGCCTGTTGTCGAAGGCTGCAAGACGTAGCTCTGCGGTTCCACGTTGAGCAGGAAACTTCCATACGTCGCGATGAGCCATCCAGTGCCCGAGATCTCGCGGCCAGCCTGATCGGTGACCCGCGCCTCAATCCGGTAACGGTAGTCGATGCGGTTATCCGAGACGGTGGTCGGAACATTGATGACCAGCTTGCCCTCCTCATCCAATTGGCCTCGCGCTTGCGATATCTCTTCACCGGATGCATCATCGAACTGATCGCCTTCCGAGGATGTGTCTTCGTCTGCGTCATACCAGAGCGGGTACCAATAGCGCGCCCGATAGATCGAATAGTTGACCTTGGCGCCATTGACAGGCTCGCCGAAATAGTAACGGGCATCAATCGTAGCTTGAACTGACTCGCCTTCCAGCACGCGGGGCTTGCCGGGAGTGACTCGCACCTCGTATTCGGGCTTCTTGTATTCCTCGACTTCGAAGTTGCCGCCCATCTCGTTTTCGCCAAAACGAATCTGAATAAAGTAATTACCGAGAGTTCCTCCGCGTGCCAGCGCAAACTCGTCATGAATGATGCCGTTGGTGTTGGTTGTGAGCGTTTTCTGATAAACAGCTTTCCCGTCGGAATCCAAGATCTGCACGTCTACCGTTTGGTCCGATGGGATCCGGTAGCCTACGGCGGCCTGCGCGCGCAGAATACCTCGGAAATGCACAGTGTCGCCCGGACGGTACACGGGACGATCGGTATAGATATACCCGGTCAAGGTCTGATTGCGCTGAAAACCCCAGAAGGCCACATCGCCAAACGCGACATCAACGCTATGCGTCGCGACGATGCGAATGTCGTCCGGCGCCGCGGGATTCGACGTGCTCATCGCAGGGAGAGTCGCGAGACCGTCGCTATTCGTTTTGACGATTGCGGGCTCCTGATTGCGAGCCATGACATGAATGCCGGCGTCCGCGATGGGCTCGCCGGTTTCGCGATCAGCCAAAAAGGCGAGGGTGTGGTCGCGGCCGGACTTGGTGAGAAGAACGATGTCGGAAACCATCAAGATGGTGTAGGCGCGTAGATTGCCGTGCACCGCTTCCACCAAAAAGACGCCCTTGCCTTTGGTTTCGAGATCAACCGCTTGCCGGCTCCAGTTAGTTCGATTGAGCGGCTGCACGAAGGAGAGCACAAGCTGATCCCGGTTGAGCACGGGCGCTTGCGCGAAGTAGGTAGCGCGAGATGCGTGTGTGGGCGAGGCATGCGGCTTAGGCAGCAGCTTTGCGAATTGCGCGCGGGGCGATTCGGTGAATTGGCCGCGCAGATTCAGACGAATATTGCGGCGCAGTTCGCGCTTCCAATCGTGAATGCGTTCGATCAGCGTGCGCTTTCCACCAGCCCGAGGCATGCGGCCTCCGAAGCTGTGGCTGTCTTCCAGATGTTCGAAAAACGCAATGGGATCCTTCACTTTGTAGACACGGACTTGAACCGCATCCACATCCCAGGCCGTGAGCATCACCGACGGTTTGTCGTGGGAGCTGAAGGTCCTGAGACTCGAAAGCGTGAAATAGGGCTGTGCCTCATCCTGGCAGATGATCGGCGCGGCCACGGCAAGCGCAATCAGCAAGCGCGCGATAATCCGCGGGGCGGAAGCAGTCGCGGACGGTAGCGCGCTCATGAGCCCGTCCGAAGAATGTTCCATCGAAACACGCCAAGAAAGATTGGATTGGCCGGCACGGGACGCCATTGCGGGTCGGGATAGTGCAACAGTTCGGCCGTCGAAAGGCGGCGAATTTCTCCCGCGCTGCTGGCATTGGGTCCGGTGTGGTAGACGACGTACGCGGCCGGATTGGGAACGGCCCGGCTTGAGGCGATCTGGCTCGGTCCAATGAAGATCATCGTGTGGAAAGGCATATGCTCCGTGGCACGCCGGAAAAAAAGCAGATCGGCCTGCTCGGCGGCAGCGATGTTGCGGCTAACAAGAAATGTGTTGAAGCGATAAAGCGCTTCGGCATTAGCAAACTGTCCGAAGCCGCCGGTCCGGAGATCGGCCGGAAGAAAAGGCCCGGGCCGAAGCCGGAATAGGGCCGGACCCAGAGGCGTATTGGGAAAGCTATATTTGTGGATTGAATCGAGGCTTGGCACCAGCAGCAGGTGTGCGGAATCTGCCCACGCGCTGTCGTGCCGCCGCAGTGCTTCGCGATAAGCATAGCGGACTAGCGCCGCACAGTCGACTATTTCGCCGGGACGCCGCGCCGCCGGTGAAAAATACTGCACCTCGGCAAGAAAAGAGAACCAGTGGAGGAAGGATTCGCGGTCGCTGCTATCGTCGAGCCGGAGGAAGTCGGGCGTGCCGTCGGAGGCAGAATCCGCGAAAGAGAATCGCGGTTCTCGCGTGACGGTGTGATTTGGAGCAGGCTCCCGGTGAGCGGCGCCGCGCCGGGATACCGCCGCAATTGCAACGGCAAGCACCAGAAGCACAAGACCCGAAAGTAAGAACTTGCGGTTAAAGAGTGGAGTCAGACGGGAAGATTATAGCGGAATTGCGTCGCTGTGGCCGGTACGTGCAAGTAAGTGGCGCAATAGGGTCATGTTCAACACCGCCAGTAGCAATAAGAAGACGCCTAGCGCAGCGAACATCAGCGTTAGCGGGCCGAGCAGAGTTACCGATAGAACGTCTAACGGTACGTGCCTCCACCAAGCGAAGACCGCCGGGAGGGTCGAGCGGCCAGCGAATCCGCCGTACAGCGGAATGAGTTTCAACAGGTAGGTGGCAGCCGCGATCCAAGCAGCGATTAGAACAATACCGGCGGCGAGAATCCGCGCGGCTCGGCCACCGCGCTGCATTCCTAGAAATGCGAGCGCCCAGAGACAAGGCAGGATGCATTGCATGTACCAGGGTTCTGCGTTTCGCGACTGGCCGTTAGTGGCAACCCAGGTCACACATGTTTGATAGACCAGGCCAAGGAAGAACGCGCCGCAGGCGAGCAGGGCCCACCGCTCGCCAATAGTAATTTCCCGAAAACGCGACAAGAACAGCACAAACGCCGCGGCCAAGAGGATCAACTCGAGATTCAGCGTGAGGCGCGAAAAAGAAACGAAAGACCAGTTGCCCGTCCATAAGGCCCATCGGAATAAATCGATAGTGCTGGTGAGCCAATTGATGTGAAAAAATGCGTTCGCTGCGCTCGAAAGACTTACACCGGCGATACTTTCCTGGGTGCCGCTCAAGCTTCCGTAAAGCGCCAGGTTGCGCGCGTACCAAAGCGTCGCCAGCGCAACGATGAGACAACCGGACAGCGCCGTTCGACCCTTTATACGCCGCTGGAACAATTGCATGCTGCCGAATGCAACGAGAACGGGTCCAAAAGCCAGGAAATACGCTTTGGTCAACAAGCCTGCGGCTAACGCGGCGGCCACAGCCAAAACATATTTGCGGTGGCTCTCCCGCGCCGTCAATACTAACAATGCAAGGAACCATGTACTCACCGGGATCGCTAGCCAATCGTTGCCGACGTGCGCGATGGACGCCCAAAGCATCTGCGATTCGAATATACAGGCGAGGGCGGCAATGCGAAAAGCGCCGTTTACGCCGAGAGCGCGTAACAGCAAGTTGGCCGCAAAAAACAACCCCACTGAGGAAACGACGGCCACCAAGAGGCGCATCACGAATATTCGCAGTCGCAAATCCATACCGGAGATCGCGGCGTCGATGGGCGCAAGCAGTATATAAGCCGATGGCGCTTGCTGCGCTTCATAGTTGAGGAGATCGGAAGGTTCGCGCTGGAGGGTCAGCGGAAGCTGGGCCAGCGCGGCTAAACGCACTTGGCGTTCCTCGGCGCTGAGATGAAACCACTGTTCAAAGGAGATGCTGCCCGGAAGCGAGTTATGCAGTAACCAGCTCACCGGAACCAGCCGCAGCGATTCGCGAATCTCCTGCGAAACTGGCGTGCGATGCACGACGGGCAAGCGATGGCCGGCGGAAAGCGACTGAACATAACCGTAATGAAACGGCTCGTCGAAGCCCTCCCACAGCGGCAGCACACAGCAGTAGAGAACGGCGTTGGTAACCGTGAGCAGGAGAACGAGCGCAGAACCGGAACGCAGCTTCGATAGAGCCGGCAGCGCCTACCACTCCACTGTCTCGCCCTGCTTCAAGGTCCAGACCTCAATATCGTCTTCCCCGAGCCTATTAGCTAAATCTTCCGGACGGCCAGTCAGGGCGGGAAATGTTCCATAGTGCATCGGGATCACGCGCTTCGGCTTCACGAAACGGGCGGCATGGCAGGCCTGGTACGGGTCCATCGTGAAATGATCGCCGATCGGAAGCAGGGCGAGCTCGGGATGATACAGCTCGCGGATTAGGACCATATCGGAGAACAAGGCCGTGTCCCCGGCGAAGTAGGCCGCGCGCCCGCTCCTCTCAGTAATCACGTAGCCGGCGGCTTCGCCGCCGTACAGCAGTTCGTCGCCGTCCTTGATCGCAGAGCTATGGAGCGCGTGAGTCATGGTCAGCTTCACGAACCCGAGATCGACTGTGCCGCCCTTATTCATGCCGATTGTGTTCTTGACGCCCTTCTTTTCGAGCCACGTCGCAGTCTCAAAAATCGCAACTACCTTCGGCTTGAATTTTTTCGCTAGCGGGATCGCATCGTTGATGTGATCGAAATGCGCATGCGACAGCGCGATGGCGTCGACGCGATCGATCGTGTAGCCCTTCGGATAGGCGGGATTCCCCTCAATCCAAGGATCCATTATCAAGACTTCACCGGATTCGAACCGGAATTCGAACGTGGCGTGTCCCAGCCAGGTGATCTGTGTCATTCCGCTCGATTAGATGCCATGTTGGGTTTGGCTGGTACATCCAGACCGCAGCCGATTTTCGCCAGGCCCGGAATGGACACCGGCATCCTGCCGCTGATCGGAATCTCGCCGAGCATCGCTCTTGCAGCAGCAGTTTCAGAGGTAGTCGCCGTGCTGAACGTCGCAAGGTAGGCGGAAACGTCCGGGAAGTCACGTAGCAGATAAGGGTTGCCGAGCGAAATGAGCGCAACCGGAACCGAGCTATGCACGATTGTGTTCATGAACGTATTGAGCCCTCCCTCGAGCGCCACGCTACCCCGGTTCGCCGCAACGGTTACGAAAGCAGCGACGTATATCTGCTTACAGCGCGACGCCTCAATTGCTATGAACGATAGCACGTTATCTGGAATGCTTGGATTGACGACGTACGCAGTTAGCGCCGGCATGCTGCGGTGAAGCTCATTGAACAGCGCTTCTCCGCGTTGCGAGAACTGTCTCTCGTCGACGATGACCAAACAGGAGCCATCTTTCGAGTCAATCGGAAATAGATGCTTGTCGTCTTTCACCAGCGTGAGGGCTCGGTCCGCGACACTCTGCGCTAGAGGCCCGAGCTTTTGCTCTTCGAGATCGTCGCTGATCGAATCAAGATCCACCACATGCGCGCGAAAAAGGCCAACAGCCCTTTTTGCGGCGAGAATCTTAGCCGCGCTCGCGTTGACGCGCTCAGCGGAAATGCGCTTGCGCTCGACTGCTTGCATGAGGGCGCGGATGCAAACTTCGGGATTGGTGGGCATAAGCAATACATCGGCGCCCGCTTCGATAGCACGGACCGCTGCTTCGCCCTCCGAGTAAAGCGAGGCGAGCCCCTGCATTTCCATGGCGTCTGTGACGATGATGCCGTTAAACCCCAGCTCGCGGCGCAGGAGTCCAGTGAGCACGTTCTGGGAAATAGTGGCCGGCATGTCCGCCGCATCGAAGGCCGGCACAGCCATGTGCGCAGTCATGATGGCATCCACGCCATGCTCGATGGCGGCACGAAATGGCGTTAACTCGACTGACTCGATGCGCTCCTTCGGCTGATCGAGTATTGCCATCTGCATGTGGCTGTCCTGGGCCGTGTCGCCGTGGCCGGGGAAATGCTTGGCGGTCACCAGTACATAATTCCGCACCTCCGAATGCGCGCCTTCGATGAAGGCGGAAACGCCGGCTGCAACTTCCTGCGGGTCCTCGCCAAAAGAGCGCACATTGATGATGGGATTATCGGGATTGTTGTTGACGTCGGCATCGGGCGCAAAGACCCAGTTGACACCCAGTGCCCGGGCTTCGCGAGCAGTGGCCGCTCCGAGCTCCTTCGTGGCCGCGAGATCATGCGCCGCTCCGAAAGCCATCAAGTACGGGAACCGCGCGGTATCGGCAACGCGCATGGATGCACCGCGCTCGAAATCGGAAGCGACGAATAAGGGCGTCCGGGCCAGCCGTTGCATGTGATTGATGAACGCCGCCATTTCAAAAGGCTGCGCGCTGATCACGTTGCCTCCTCGAATGCGCCCTGCGACGATGAAGCCGCCGACATGATCATCACGGATCCAATGCGCGAACTTCCGGTATTCTGCATCCTCTGTAGGAGGGTAGTCGCCATAACCGCGCACCACGATCAACTGTGCGATACGGTCGTGCAGCGACAGGGACCGTAGAAGCGGCGATGTGGCAGGATGCAAGCTCTTGGCTGGCGCGGCCGATGTAGCGTGGCCCGAATTTGCAGAAGCGGCTTCAGAGAGGCTGCAAAACAACGGCACGGCGGCATAGCAGCACAGCAGGGCTCGGGCGAAGACCATTCTACTTACTATAAACGCGCTGTGCGGTGAGGGTACTGTAGAAGAGGAAAATGAATCAGGCTCCGATTACAAATTTCATCAAACATCATTACCGGCATTTCAATGCGGCCACGCTGGTAGAGGCCGCGGAAGGCTATGTCGATCACCTGA
>Ga0335074_10003650_pt1 | contig 21077 bp, 16 predicted proteins | sample Lox_Sample_23_FD_206715 | JGI IMG/M metagenome (GOLD analysis project Ga0335074, IMG submission 206715) | Soil microbial communities from Loxahatchee National Wildlife Refuge, Florida, United States - Lox_Sample_2.3 | ecosystem: Environmental > Terrestrial > Soil > Wetlands | place: USA... | reverse complement strand
TGGAGGAACTGCAAAAAGCGATAACGGTAGCTCAAGAGGAAAAAGTTCCGGTTTTGGAAGCCAAAGCTCTGGTCGTACAGGCCCAGGCGTACGATGCATTAAAGTTAACAGCGGAGGCGATGCAGGAACGAACGATGATACAGCGACTTGGTTTTCCAGTACCAACTAAACCTATGCCGATATCTCCCTTATTACGCAATCCATGATGTTGACGATAAAAGAAAACGATGGCTGAAAAAAAGAGTTATAAATTCAATAAACAGCAAAAGTCGGAAGTTGCCGAATCGGCGCTGCACTCTGGACCATGGCGGACCATACTGGGCGCCGCCACTATTGTCCTAATTACCCTTGCAGCTTATTACCCTCTTCGTCTGGCCGGATATTTATATGATGACTATGTTTGGTTAGTGGGAAATCCTCTGATTCGTTCGTGGTCTGGTTTGGTTTATGTCTGGGTGCGCCATATCGATTTAACCCAATATTACCCAATGGTCTTTGTCGTGTTTGACCTGGCATATCACCTCTGGGATCTTACCGCCCTGGGCTATCATTTTATGAATGTTCTATTCCAAGCGGCTAATGCACTTCTGTTGTGGATATTGCTGGGCAGGCTGGGTTTTAAATCCGCATGGCTGGCCGCCGTCATTTTTGCTATTCATCCCGTTCAGGTGGAAACCGTCGGTTGGGTGGTGGAGATGAAAAATCTTCTCTCGGCCTTTTTTTATTTTCTTACGCTCCTGACCTATCTTCGTTTTGCCGGCCTTACCGATAAACCTACTCTTAAAAAAAAACCTCCGGTTTATCGGAATTATCCGCTTTATGTGCTGGCTCTTGTGCTTTATATATTGGCTTTGTTTTCCAAAACTGACACGTGCACACTTCCCGCGATTGTTTTGCTTTTAATATGGTGGAAACGTGAGCGCTGGTCGGCACAGGACTTCCTCTGGACAGTTCCGATGTTTGTTCTTGGCGCAGTCCTGGCTCTTGTAACCATTCATATCGAGCATACCACAACCGGCATACAGGGCCCGGATTGGCAGTTCACGTTCAGCCAGAAGATTGTCATCGCGGGCAAAGCACTCTGGTTTTACGCGTCAAAATTTTTCTGGCCCAGCACACTCTTGCCTATATATCCACGCTGGCCCGTTGAACAGCTTGGCGGTTGGGAATGGATTTTCCCCATCTCGTTTGCGGCGGTTGCGGCCAGCTTGTGGTTGCTCCAAAAAAAAATCGGCCGCGGTCCATTTACCGCCCTCGCGTTTTTTGGAATTACGCTTTTACCAGTACTTGGATTCATACCCTACTATACGATGCTGTTTTCTTTTGTCGCCGATCACTTTCAATATCTCGCGTGCATTGGCTTGATCGTTCCAACCACGGAATTAATTTGGTATATGTCACTTCAGGTTCCTGCGCGGGCTGGCGAATTATATTCTCTGGTCTCAGGTGTGGTTATTCTTGCTCTTGGATCATTGACCTTCGGCCAAAGCCTGCTGTATCAGTCTCCCCTGGCTTTCTGGCAATATGCACATGACAACAATAACCATTCATTTTACGTTACCAGCATTTACGGAGCGTCGTTATTGGATGCAGGATTCATAGGGCCGGCTCTTGAGGAATTGCAGTTGGCCAATCAAATGCGGCCGGGTTATCGCGCGACAGAATCAGCCCTGGGCATGGCATATCTGGATGTTAAAAAATATGCTCTGGCCGAGAATTATTTTCTTCTCGCCATGCGAGAGGATCCTTACACGACATACAATTTGGACGGAGCTGTAGAGTGTTTACTTGCCCAGCACGAATATTCCAGGGCAATCGAGGTTTTGCAGTTGGGTTTATACTACAACAAGGATTATGCCCCGGGCTGGATCAGTCTGGCTCGATTGTATGAATTGACAGGGCATCATACACAAGCTCTCGAATGTTATCTTAACGCGGTATCACTAGACCCGCGCTATAAAGGTGCGAGTCTTATTATTGGCCTTCCTTCAACATCCGCACCCGCAGTCAACGAACGTTGACCAGTTTTGTCCTGAGTGTAGATTGGAGTAAATTAATGTCTCCTGGCGAGATCGTCAGCCGAAAACAGGCTTATACGCCGATGTAGCTCAACGGCAGAGCAACGGTTTTGTAAACCGTAGGTTGTCGGTTCGAATCCGACCATCGGCTTTTATCGCTTTCCCAGCAACTCCAGCCGCTTTTTCGCTTCAAATTTTCTGATACCACGCACAACAAGGTACTTGGCAAGCTGGGCTTTTCTCGGCCATGTTTTTCCCGATTCCCACAGGTAAATTGTCGGCCCCGATACGCCTATGAGTTTGCCATAATCGCCCGCGGAAAGGCCGAGTTTTTTACGATGTGTACGCAGCCCATCCGCGCGAAATCTGGCGCCGGCTATTTTTGAAACCTCCGGAGCAATTCCAACTCGTTTTTTTTCCTGCTTTTCAAGAAACGCCACCGTTTTCATGGCGCTGGCGAGTTGGCGTTTTAAAGCGGCAATATCCCGGCGATGTTGGGCCGTAAGGCGCCTGGTTTTCCTGGTTAAAGCATTGATTTCACGTCTGGCAAGACGGCGAATCTGATCGTTAACAACGGCAATAAAGGTCGGCATACGCACAATTTCCCAAAACAACACTTATTTTTATTATCAACGTTTCATCATTCTTCACAATAAAAATTCTGCCTGCACCAGCGCACTTTTATATTTTGCGTGCAGGCTCCGATAATACCTTGTCCAGATAAACTTCAACTTTTTGAGCCCAAAGTAAACCATGTGCCTGCAATCCCTTTGCGTTCATATGTACGCCGTGCCGGTAAGCGGACCCCAGCGTGTCGGTATCCGGGCCGGGCAAAGCAACCCCGGAATCCCAAAGTGCTTTTTGAGCGCTGCGAATTGGTGCATTGGATGGATCACTCGGGCTATGATAGGTTGCCAGTGCGACAAACCACGGAAAAGTCCAACCTGCCTGCTGCTGCGAATCGTGAATAATTTCGGTCATAAAGTTGGTGTATTGCTGAGGGGTTATGGATTGCGGCTGCTGATTGGCATCGGATTCTCCCTGGTGCCACAATACAGCGCGGAACCCATGCGGACCAAGTTCCTTGATGCGCTCCATAAGACCGTTAAATAATTCGCCCGTCGATTCATATTCGTGCGGACCAATCTGCCGGCATGAGCGCATGGTAGCAGGTGCAATATCGAAAGTTTGTCCCTGCGGCAGCCACTGCCGTACGCTTGTAGCGCCGCAACCAGTTGAAGCAATGCCGATGGGAACGTGGTATTTTTCCGCCAGAGCATCTCCAAAAGCCGGAATGAAGCTTCCTTTTTTGCTGCGATCCTGCACCCCGGGTTGCGGATCGTTAGCCGGAACCCAGGTGCGACCATCGAAAGATGAAACCAGACCAGAGACGGATTTCTGAGGGAACTGCCCGTAATTGGTCGAATTGGATTGACCGGAAATAACAAACACCTCCCCTACGCCAACTTGTGCAACAGTTACCGATGATTCGACGGTTTCATCCGGCAATTGCGCCTGAATATCCAACCGGTACCATCCACCGGCGGGCGCCTGGATTTTCTCACGGAAGGCGTGTGTGAATGAATCCACGGCAATCGGCCGCCAATTCGCAGCTAACGCACCCTGAAGGGGTTTGCCGGAGAACAGGTAAGCCAAGTGACCCTTAAAATTTCCTGCCACCTGCCCGGCGATCAGAATGGAACCTTGTGTCAGAGTTTGCCTTTGAAAAACCTCGAGATTCAACGGGGAAATAAGCAGGATTTTTACCATTGACGGCTGAGTTTGTTGGGCCATCGACGGCGTCGCAATAATTGAGCCGAGAAACAAAGTAAATAAAATCAGACTCAAAGGGACGGGTTTTAATTTCACAACGAAGGTTCCGAATACAAACAATTTAGAAAATGATTTTCCGCCAAACGTCTATTTTACGGTGAATCATCGAGTTGCTCAATTTCCGGCTCTTCCATCGGTTCCTTATGCCACAGCTTTCGCCACAACGCCCGAACCGGCGGGAAAAATGCGTATAGATAAATGACCACCAGCACCATTAATTGCGGCTGCCAAAGCACCAACCAGAGCGCCAGCAGCAGGAAAACAACAAGCCTCACCACGTGGGCAAACGGCCGGTACCGTCTGAGGTATTGATTAATAACGTGATCGTAACTGATCCGGCTGACCATAAGCGCGGAAAGCAGCAGGGTAATCAGCGGTAAGGCATAGGGAAACACGCTTTTACAAAACATGACTACGCCTGGCGGCACGTTAAATGGTAATACGTGCGGAGATCCGGCCTGAATCGCTCCAAAGAAAATAACGCTGGCAGCGAGGACGCCGGCGGCGCCTGGTGAAGGCAATCCAAGAAAAATCATGTGTGAATCGGGGTCATGGGTATTTGAAGTATTAAACCTCGCCAACCGCAACGCCGTGCAAGCCACGTAAATAGCCGCGGCAACCCAGCAAAATCTTCCTTCCAGATTTTCCGCCATCGGCCCGACTATTGCCGGCATGCCGGTATCGCCCGCGGAAAGAAGATAAAAAATGACTTTTAAACTCAAAAATGCCGGCACAATTCCAAAGCTAACCACGTCGGCCAGAGAATCCAATTCGGCGCCAAAATCGCTGGTCGATCGCGCCAGCCTGGCCAGGCTTCCATCCAGCATGTCACAGACCATAGCCGCAAAAATCAGATACGCGGCCAGTGAAAAATTAAATGGTAAAACACCAAGTGCTCCGGCAGGAACGTCCGCGGAGGTGTAAACCAACGCGGCAAAACCGCACAACAGATTGCCCAGCGTAAGCAACGTGGGTAAAACGGATATGCTACGCCGCTTTCGCTGCGCAGGTTGTAATGGCGGTTCTCTAAGCCAATTTTTTTCGCTATATCCCATGAATTTACCGCATTAACCTCAAATCAAGACCACACAATTGTAACCATCATAACAATATCGTCTCTTGTTCCAATACATCTATGATCAATTTTGACAATAGCGTTTGATGGACACATGATTGGGAGAATGAAAAAAAACGAAGATTCTTACGATTTTTCACAACGGTTATGGGATTCCGGCCAACGGTTGCTGATCGCCGGGCAATATATGGCGGCACGAAGAGAACTCGAAGCGGCCGAGCAACAGGCTTGGCGCCGCCGCGATGCTGTTTTGTTGTCCCGAATCTATCTGCCGCTTCTGGAGGCCTGCCGACAGATTCGTCAGCAGGCGTCTGGCGCTCTGATCGTTATCGCCGAACTCGATCAACCATCAAAACGATTCATTCAGCCATTGCTTGATGCCGGTCAGGGAACGCTGATTTGTTCTGGACGCACAGCAATGCAGGTTTGCTCTCGATTGATGTTGATAGCCAGACAAAACGGGCTATCGATCGAAACTTTGCTGCTCGGGCAAACAAGCGCGGAGACAAGAATATACAGCCTTGGCGCGCCGCACTACGCCGCAGGTTTGCCGGTTCTTTGGTCGCGCGATTTTTCCCATTTGATTGAGCCGGCAAGTCCCGAAAAACTTATTGTTCCGCTTCCCTGGCTTGGCAGCTATCAACCCGGTAATCCAGCGCATACCGTGGCGCGCGAATCGCTTTTATTGGCGTGGGAAGCCCTGGCACTCAAAGAAATTCCGGAAAAAATCGAATCTCTTGGATTATGGCAGCAGATGGATGTTTTGCGTTCCATTCGTCCAATTGATCCCGCCTGTGAACCCGTAGTTTTGCGTTTAATAGCACTGGCTGAACAAATCAGCCGCAGGGTTGAATCCTGTTAAAAATGATACCTAAGAGACTAAATATCATGAGCAGACCACCTTTGTATTCGAAATTAAATGCAAACCTTTGTCGCATATAAGAATAAAAGGCCTTAAGATTAATAATTTATAAAGAAATCCATTTTACGCCCAACCCTGGGGACAACTTTACATTTTCTTAACACAACCTACCTGATTTATAAATAATCATGTCTTATATTCTTTGCACTGCTATCATTGCAAAGCAAATTTTTATTGTTGATACACGAGGGAAAGAGGATTACACGCATGAAGAAACTTCAGTGCCGCTCCGCCTTACTTGCCGTTGTTTCTGCTGCCGCTGCGACCGCTGTGATGGTTTCTTGCCCAACCACCGCACATGCCTCAACAGTAAATCTCAGAATAGCTACTTACAACATTGAAGCTGATATTGACAACGATACCGGTCCGCTTCCGGGACTACTCCCTGTGTTGGAGGGAATTGGAGAGGAAACGATCGGGAGCGATGCGGCACAACCCGTCGACATACTCGCCTTGGAGGAAACCACCAGCAAAACGGACACAATAGACCCGATTATAACTGATCTCAATAATTTCTACGGTTCTGCAGATGTCTATGCCACCACACCCTCCAACTTCGAGCTATCGACGTCGGGTGGTGTTGTCGACGACGGCAATGGTCCCAATGACATAATCTATAACTCCAGTGTATTAAATCTTATCTCTTATACCGGAGTTGGATCGCCTGGAGGGTCGGGTCTTAATGCTGGTTTAGACCGGCAGATTGGGTTATATGAATTTCAACCCATAGGTGGCCTGGCATCGAGCGACTTTTATGTTTTTGTAAGTCATATGAAATCAAGTTCAAGCGGAAGCGAAACAACAGATGAAACTGATCGTAATGATGAAGCTCAGATTATCAGAAATTATGAAGCGGCAAATCTTCCATCCACAGCTCGTGTGCTTTATACCGGAGATTTTAATGGCGATAGCGCCACCGATTCCTGGTTTGCAACCCTGACGAACGCCAGTCCTCCGACAGGCCCTACACAGGGAGGAGCTTTTGATCCGATCGCAACGACGGCTGACACGGCCAGTACGGAAGACTGGGATGAAAATTCGAATGATCAAGGGAATGGCAATAGCATTCTTACCGAATCCGATACAGATATTCGTTACCGGGATGACCTTCAACTTATGACGCAGAACGTGCTGGACGATCAAGCTGGGGGACTGGGATATGTAAACGGTACGTATCAAACATTTGGAAATAATGGAACCCAAGACCCTGAGGGAACTGTCGCAAATGAGACGTCTTTGCCGGGTTTGACCTCTTCCGAAAGCTCTACAGTCATCACCAATATACCAAAGGCCAGCGATCATTTTGCTGTGGTGGCGGATTACACCGATGTTGTTCCGGAGCCAACATCGTTGGGTCTTATTGCTTTTGGTGCAGTTGGATTGTTACTGCGCCGCACAAAAAAGAACGCCTGAATCTATCAACCACTGCCACAGTGTTTTCGCCAAATATCGCGGTAGAACACTGTTGAACTTGAGGCGATTGGCAATATAGGATTGCCTCGCTCATGACTCAACTCACGACCCAACAGACCTTCGAGTTGGCGATTCAGCACCACCAGGCCGGGCGGTTGCACGAGGCCGAGCAGCTTTACCGGCAAATCCTGACCCAAGAGCCAAAACACATCCACGCGATGCATCATCTGGGAATGCTTGCCCATCAGGCCGGACGCAATGACATCGCCGTGGATTTGCTTCGTCGCGTCCTCACCTTAGCCCCGAACTGGCCCGAAGCCCACTATAATTTTGGCATTGCCCTGAACGACGTGGGACAGCTTGATGAGGCCATCGTCGCCTATCGCCAGGCCATCATGCTGCGACCTAACTACGCCGAAGCGCACAACAATCTCGGCAATGCCCTCAAAGACAAGGGACAACTCGACCAGGCCATCGCCGCCTGTCGCCAGGCCATCATGCTGCGGCCTAACTACGCCACCGCATATTGCAACCTCGGCATTGCTCTGGCAAACAAGGGACAACTCGACCAGGCCATTACCACCTTTCGCCAGGCCATCGAACTTAAGCCCAACTTCGTCCAAGCCCACTACAATCTCGGCAATGCTCTCAAAGACAAGGGACAACTGGATGAGGCCGTCGCCGCCTATCGCCAGGCCATTGCGCTTAATCCCGACAATGTCGAAGTCCACAATAATCTTGGCAATGTCCTCAAAGACAAGGGACAACTCGACCAAGCCGTCGCCGCCTATCGCCAGGCCATCGCGCTCAAGCCTGACAACGTCGAAGCCCACAGCAATCTCGGAAATGCGCTCAAAGACAAGGGACAATTCGATGAAGCCATCGCGGCTTATCGCACAACGCTGGCGCTTAAGCCCAATTACGTGTTCACTTACTGCAACCTTCTTTATTGTTTGCACTTTCATCCCGGCTATGACGCCGGGGCGATTTACGAGGAACACATCCGGTGGGATCGACTGTACGCCGCGCCGCTGAAACAATTTATTCAGCAGCACGCCAATGACCGTGACCCGGATCGCCGTTTAAAAATCGGCTATATCTCGCCCGATTTTCGGGAACATTCCGTCTCATACTTCATCGAAAATCTCCTGGCGTCGCATGACCCGGATCAGGTGGAAATATTCTGCTATGCCGAGTTGGCCAATCCCGATCAGGTCAGCAGGCGTCTGGAATCCAACTATATCAAGCTTGGTCATTGGCGCCGGATCACAGGCTGCTCGGATCAGCAGATTGCGGATATGATCCGTAACGATGGGATCGATATTTTGGTCGATCTGGCCGGTCATACTGGCGGGAACCGGCTTCTGGTTTTGGCTCGCAAGCCCGCTCCAGTGCAGGTGACCTGGCTGGGTTATCTGAACACCACCGGCCTGAGCGTCATGGATTACCGCTTCACCGACGCCTATGCCGATCCCCCGGGCGCGTCAGAAGAGTTTTATACCGAGCAACTGGTACGATTGGCGCCGACGTTTCTGTGTTATCGCCCGCCGGAAGCAGCGCCGCCATGCGCGCCCACGCCGGCATCAGACACGAGATACATCACCTTCGGCTGTTTCAACGCCTTGGCCAAGATCAACCGGGATGTGGTGGATTGTTGGGCGCAGATCATGCGGCAGCATCCGGAATCTAAACTGCAGGTCAAAAATAGGGGATTGTCGGATGCGGACGCCCGCCGGAGGCTCCAGGAAGAGTTCGCCGCCCGCGGCATCGATCCGAAGCGGCTGGATTTACGCGGTCACATTCCTTCAACGATCGAACACCTCCAACGATACAGCCAAATCGATATAGCACTGGATACGTTCCCCTATAACGGCACGACCACCACTTGCGAGGCGCTTTGGATGGGGGTTCCGGTGGTAACATTAGCCGGTCAAATGCACATGAGCCGGGTGGGCGTAAGCCTCCTTTCGAACGTGGGCTTACTGGAACTCATAGCCCAAACACCTCAGAAGTACGTGGAAATAGTCGTGCAACTCGCCGGCGATTTACCGAAACTCAGAGAACTTCGCCTAACGCTGCGCCGGCAGATGGAACAATCGCCATTAATGGACGCCCCGCGCTTCGCCCGGAACGTCGAGGCGGCCTATCGCGATATGTGGCGCAAGTGGTGCGGCGGCGGCGGCGAGAAAATAGAAAGTTGAAAGTAGAAAATAGGGCACGGGACACTATAATCAGTGCCCTGTTCCCTGTACCCTAATATGCCATGGCCGCCAACGATCCCAAAAGTACCGTGATGCCGCTGCAACAGGCCTTCGAACTGGCGATGCGGCATCACCAGGCCGGCCGGCTCTCCGAAGCCGAGCAACTTTACCGGCAAGTGCTTGCCCACCAGCCCAACAATGCCGACGCACGGCATCTCCTGGGTGTGATCGCGTACCAGACGGGACACAACGACCTTGCAGTGGGTTTGATCCGTCAGGCCATCGCGCTTAGGCCGAGCCATGCCGCAGCCTACTTTAATCTCGGCATTGCTCTGCAGGCCAAGGGACAATTCGATGATGCCATCGACGCCTATCGTCAGGCCATCACCCGGAAGCCCGATTACGCTGAAGCGCACAACAATCTAGGCAATGTCCTAAGAGACAAGAGACAAGTGGATAAGGCTATTGCCGCGTATCGTCGGGCCATCGAACTGAATCCCAATTACGCCGAAGCCCGTAGCAATCTCGGCAATGCCCTCAGAAACAAGGGGCAACTGGATGAGGCTATTGCCGCTTATCAGCGGGCCATTGCTCTGAAACCCAACTACGCCGAGGCCCACAACAATCTCGGCAATGCCCTCAAAGACAAGGGACAATTGGATGAGGCTATTAGCGCATATCGGCGGGCCATTGCTCTGAAACCTGATTACGCCGAGGCCCACAACAATCTCGGCAATGCCCTCAGAGACAAGGGACAACTGGATGAAGCCATCACTACCTGCAGCCAGGCGATCGTGCTGAAGCCCAATGATGCCGAGGCCAATTACAATCTTTCTTTATTGCTGCTGCTGCGAGGGGACTTTCAACAGGGCTGGGAAAGGTATCAATGGCGATCGAGATGCGCGAATTTTCTCTCCCTTCGGCGAAACTTCACTCAACCGCAGTGGGACGGCAGCGCCCTGGAGACGCGCACGCTTCTCTTACACACCGAGCAGGGCTTTGGTGACGCCGTTCAATTCATCCGTTACTTGCCCCTGGTGGTCCAACGCGGCGGGAAAATCATCATCGAATGTCAGGCTGCACTCCAACGGCTGTTCCGGACTATGTCTGGGAAATGCCAAATCGTGGCTAAAGGCGAATCCCTGCCGGCCTTTGATCTGTATTGTCCTCTGCTCAGCCTGCCGCTGGTTTTCGGCACGACGCTGGAGAATATTCCCCAAACTGTTCCCTATCTACATACCGATGTGCAGGAAGCCAAAAGGTGGCAAGACCGGGTGAACGAGCATTCTCCGGGCTTGAAAGTGGGCTTAGTCTGGGCGGGAAACTCAACCCACAAGAATGATCGCAACCGTTCGATGAAATTGTCGAGTCTGGCTCTGTTGGGGCAGGTATCTGGCGTACATTTCTTTAGCTTGCAGAAAGGCGAGGCGGCTGCCCAGGCCAGAACTCCGCCGGCTGGTCTCGAGCTTGTCGATTGGACCGACGAGTTAAAGGATTTTGCCGACACCGCGGCGTTAATCGCCAATCTGGATCTGGTCATTACCGTGGACACAGCCGTGGCACATCTGGCCGGGGCGATGGGCAAGCGAGTTTGGACGCTGCTCCCATTTATCCCTGACTGGCGCTGGATGTTAGGCCGGGAAGATAGCCCCTGGTATCCTACGATGCGATTATTCCGCCAAGGCATCAGGGGGGATTGGGACGGCGTCATCAAACGAGTGGTCCACGCCTTGTCACTTTGGATTAAGAATCACGCCTGATCTTTCAGAACCTTCTATCGTGCCAGGCGAGTTAAAGGGACGGGCATAGGTAAAAAATCAGCCGCCCATCCGGGGCGGCTGATCTGGAAAATTAAAATCTTATAAGCTTTTGTGTGCCTAACCGCTGCGCCAGCGTCGCCGGCGGCAAAGGGCCAACATCCCGCCCACGGCCATAAGGGCAAGTGGTCCTGGTTCGGGCGTTATATCAATGGGAATCAACTCTGCCTCGGCACTGGCCCCGGAACCAAATACATCCACAAAGCCCAAAATGCCTACAGGAGAACCGGTAAGCCCTATATTGGTCCCATATAGATTCACATTGGGGACCGAATAGGAAGTAGGCCAGTAGAACAGAACCATGGAGCCGGTAGCGTCTGTAACTGTAAGAGTCTCGTTTGTGATACCCCAAGTAGAGGGCAGGGTATTAGCGCCTGCGGAAATTGTGACACCATTAAACCAAAACAAATATCCAGCTACAGCGCTTCCGCTGTTGGCATAGTAATTTATTGGCGGAGCGCCAACAGGCAGCGTAGTAGTATTCACCTGCGTAACTGTCGCTGAAGTAATCGTTGGAATTGCATTGTTTTGAGAATCCACGGTAACGGAGGAAAGGCTCTCCTCCTCTGGAATCTGGTCATCAGGGTACCAGTCACCCGTCATCTGAAGCTGGTCTCCGACAGTTGGCGTATAGCTGTCTGGCATTGTTCCATAGATATCTGCTGATCCTGTACCATCATTGGCAAAATAAGCCCATTTAGTATAACTCTTACCATTAAACGTACCGGGCTGTGAGAGTATAGAGGTAACAACCAGATTACTCTGATCACCAAGCGTGACACCACTCGTCTCGCCTTGGCCGTAGTTACTTTCTGCATAATCAATTGTTACGCCGTAGGCGGGCGCCGAGGCCAAGGCTCCAACCCCAATTCCTGCGGCAGATGCCGCAGCCGCAACTAGTGAAGACATCAGTTTCGTTTTCATGTGACTCCCTTTCTTTTTAGTATCACAAGTATCACAAAGGAGAAATCTATAATTCCAAAGACCGGTTCTTTCTCACCCGATCAAGGCCAGCACACCACACAGCGTACAGGCAACAACTTACTAAACTAAACCTCTTACTCACCGCTGACCGGAAGTGGCTATCTAACTAACTGCCCACAGAATCCGGTGCTTTCGCTTTGCGTACTTTGCCTCCCTCCACGACGGAAGGCAAAAGAAGTATGACACCGAATTATTCGGACTATCTAAATAGTGTGTTAATGTTTCATGAAGCCCGTTTTTCACGGTTCGATAAATTACCAACATAATGCCGCTATTTAAGCTGATTTTTAGTTTTTAGCTTATAATAATAGGCAAAAATATCTGCATGTGGATCAAATTAACGTGAGGGTGAATTTTTGTTGGGTATAAAAATATTGACTGGAAAATCGTTTCTGCTGCATCGATACTTAATTGGGGGTTTATTATGAACCCTGCGAATTCCGCGGCGTAATGAAGGTAGAGCCTGATGGCCACCGACGAAAAGTTGTTGGGCGATTTCGTCAAAGGTGACGAGGCGGCCTATGCACAATTGGTTTCGCGCTATCAACAGGAACTTTATGGTTTTCTGCAGCGCTTCGTGGGCGACACCGCTGTTGCGGATGATTTATTCCAGGAAACTTTCATTCAGGTTTATCGCAGTGCGGCAAAGTTTGATACGTCGCGCCGGCTCAAACCGTGGTTATTTACCATCGCCGCCAATAAAGCCCGCGATTATTTGCGCATGAGCCAGCGCAAAACGATTCACTCTCTGGATGGGACCGGAGGCCATCAAATGCAGCAAACGGCTTTGCTTGATATTCTGGAAACACCAGGTAAGCCGGTGCCGGAAGATTTGATGCAGACCGAAGACGCCGAAGCTGTTCGCAAAATTGTCTCTCAGATGCCGGCGATGTATCGGGAAGTTTTATTGCTAAGCTATTTTCAGCACTTTGCCTACAAGCAAATTGCGCAAATGCTCGATATTCCGCTGGGAACGGTAAAGAGCCGGCTGCATGCGGCGCTGGCGTCTTTTGCTGAATTATGGCGGGCACGGCAAAACGGCAAAACCAGCGCCAATTAAAAACCAGGTGGTCAGCGCAGGGTTGTGAGCTAAAAGAAATGAACGACCAGAACGACATTCCCGCTTCTTCCGACAATGACGCGCCGCGTGAACCCACGCGGTTAACCGTTCAGGAAGCTGCTTATGTGGATGCTTTGCTCGCCCAGGGTTCTGATCCAGGCGCCGATTTACCACCCGTTCCCACCGGTCCGGAAGCGGAACAACTTGCCCGCATCCGTAATGTTTTCCAGGCGTTGTCTAAATTACCCGAGCAACCTGCACCAGCGGATTTATCCGCACGAACGCTGGCGGCAATTCGCAAAAATCGGGTTGACCCGCATGATCTGGATACTGATTTGCATACTTTAACCCCAGGTTCATCGGTCCTGCGTCATCCAAAAATCTCCTGGGGTCGAAAAAACGCCGACGTTGCCGTGATGCTGGTCGCCGCAAGCCTCATGGTGGTGGTGCTTATTTTCGGTTTGTTGCAGGCGCGCGAAAAAGCCGTTCGTTACGCCTGTCAGGACAATCTCGAGCACATAGGTTCAGCATTGGGCCAGTACGCCGTGGTTTATGCCGGCATGTTGCCGGAAATTGCCCCGCCGCGGGATCGCAACTGGCTGCCGCCTGAACTAACGCCGGGCGAGAAACGTTCACCGGATGAACATTCAAATCTGGCGAATCTTTCTCCATTGGTACAGGGACCGACGCCGTTTACCAGTTGGGATCGCTTTGTTTGTCCGGCCGTGGGGCTGCCTTCGCGAATCGACTCCCTGCGGGCGCAATGCGACAACAGCAGCTATAGCTATCTCGACCAATTGGCCAGATTCCACCATCGATTCAACGAAGCCGGCCAGATCGCGGTTCTCGCCGATTGCAACCCGATTTTTTCAGGTCATCACATTACGTCGGGAAATATTAATTCATTCAATCACGACGACGGCGATGGACAAAATATTCTGTGGGATGACGGCAGCGTCGACTGGGTCACAACCCCTGACGTCGGACCGGATCACAATGATATATGGACCATCGGCGATTCTTCGCACATCGTTTATACCGGCTTTGAAGAACCGCAAAACCCCGATAATGTCGTACTGGTTCCTTAAGCCGTTTTATCCCGAATTAATTTCTTGCGTGCGCCAGCGCCGCCGCTTAGGCTTTCTGCTGACAGCGGCATAACATTATAGATAGCTGCTGCGGGAGCCAAGATCATGCAAATGCGCCAATTGGGAAGAACTGGTCTGGAGGTTAGCTGCATCGGGTTGGGCGGCATGCCCCTGTCCATCAGTGATGATCGGCCTTTCGAAGCGGACGCGATAAAAGTCATTCATCGCGCCATCGATTTGGGGGTCAATTTCATTGACACCGCCGATGCCTATTGCCTCGACGATTTGGACGCCGGCCATAATGAACGGCTGATTGGGAAAGCTCTTTCAGAACTGCCTGCGGCCAAACGCCAGAATATTTACGTTGCCACCAAAGGCGGGCTGGTGCGCCCCGGCCGGCGCTGGGAGCCGGATGGTTCTGAAAAACATCTCCGGGAAGCGTGTGAAGCATCACTGAAAAACCTCCGCACTGACCGCATTACGCTTTATCAACTTCACCGTATTGACCCCAAGGCGCCGCTGGCGGAAAGCATCGGGTGTCTGAAGAAACTGCAGGAAGAAGGAAAGATTCGCCATATCGGCGTGAGCAATTTTTCCGTCCTGGAACTCCAGCATGCCGAAACAATAGCTCCGATCGTCAGCGTGCAGAACCAGTATTCACGCAAACATCGCCAGCCGGAGACCGACGGGGTATTGGAATACTCGCGCCAGCGTGGGATGGCATTTCTGCCCTGGAGCCCGCTCAATGGCATTAAGGGCTCCAAATCACTTGGCGCCCACGAGCCGTTGCTGGAAAGCCTTGCTGTGGCGCATAATTGCTCGCCCCAGCGGGTGGTTCTGGCGTGGTTGTTGTCCAAAGGGCCGCACGTGATTCCCATTCCCGGCGCCAGCCGCATCCAAAGTGTTGAAGATTCCGCTCGCGCCGGTGATTTAAAACTTCGGCGGGAAGAAATTGAAGCGCTCAACGTTTAGACTTTTTTGAGCAGTTATTAAAGGCTTCTATTCAAACTCTGGGCTTAAGAACGGCTTTTTCAGCTTGAACACAAATCTTTTTGAAGGAGTTCCGCCATGAGAAAAAGTTGCTTTGCAATTACAGCGGCGGTTTTGCTGCTCGGCGCGGCGGCTTTACTAATGGGTGTTCATAATCGTATTTTCGCCGATCAAGTTCAAACGCCCGCAGCCAATGCAGAAGTTTCGACATCGCCGTTGGAGCTGCTAATGGAGGGCAACCAGCGCTTTGTGCAGGGAACGGCCCTGAACATGGACCGAGACGACGCCCGCCGCGCCGAACTTCTGACTGGGCAGCAACCATTCGCGGTTATTGTCAGTTGTTCTGATTCCCGCGTTCCACCCGAACTGGTTTTTGACCAGGGGCTCGGACGGCTCTTTGTTGTTCGTCTGGCCGGCAATATAATTGATTCCGCCGCGGCGGGCAGCGTGGAATATGCCGTTGAGCACCTGCATGTCCATCTGGTCCTGGTGCTGGGTCACGACCAATGCGGCGCGGTGAAGGCGGCTATACAGGGTGGATCGTTTAGTCCGGAACTTCAATCGGTGGTCGATGAAATAACGCCCGCGGTCCAGAAGGCCAGAACGCTTGGCGGCGATCTGCTGGAAAACGCCATTAACATGAATGCTGAACTGCAGGCGGATAAGCTCAGCGAGCTGCCTGCTTTTAAAGATGAAATTAACCAGGGGCAATTGCAAATCGTCGCGGCACGGTATGAACTTGAGTCCGGAAAAGTTGATGTACTGGGAACGATCCCGGCAGAATAAAAAACGGACTGCTGAAGTTACGGAAATAATTTAACGCGTGTCGCGTTGGTTGTCTCGGAGACTAAGTGAACGAAAAATCCTCAGATACACAAGATTCACAGGTCTGGTTCTCGAGCCTCATCGACGATTCCGCAGGCGTGATCACACAGCTCAAAAACCAGATCCCAACGATTCAACAGGTCGCTGAAACCATTTCCGACGCCCTTCTTTCCGGCCACAAACTGCTTACCGCCGGCAATGGCGGCTCCGCAGCAGAGGCGCTGCATCTGGCCGAGGAACTGGTCGGCCGTTACAGCCGTCCGGATCGCCGGGCTCTTCCGGCGATTTGCCTGGCCGCTGACGCCACCACAATTACCTGTATCGCCAACGATTGGGATTTTTCCAGTGTGTTCTTCCGCCAGGTTGAAGCACTCGCTGCACCGGACGACATACTGGTGGTTTTTTCCACCAGTGGCAACAGTGAAAATCTGATTCGTGCCTGTATCGCCATGCGCCGGCTCGGAGGAAAAACCATTGGTATATTAGGCCGGGGCGGCGGGAGGAATCTGGCACAATGCGACTTTTCCGTGGTTGTCCCCAGCAGCCGCACTGCCGCTATTCAGGAAGCCCAACAGGTGGTTGTACATTTAATTCTGGAACATGTCGAGCGGGTTTGTCCGTAAAGCCAACGATGTTTTTATGCAATTCTTTTGAAAAACTTTTCCCAACCGCAGGAATTTCGCTCTCCTCGGGTTTTGCATCAGTTATGGAACTGTATAAGGGGAACTGCCGCCCATAAAAGTCTTCTGCACATCTGTGGTTGCTTCATTGGTCCACGTGGAGGTATCGATGACGGTTCCCGACGGCGCCCAGTAAACCGGATTGCCTGAGTCCAGATCGTGCATAAGCTGTACGTGGCCGTCGTAAAAAAGCATGTTCATGGCGAAATTCCCGGTTTTCGGATCGCCGCCGTGCCGGTAGGCATATTCGCGCGCATCAACCATTCCGACTCCGCCGCGCCTGTTGGTTTCAGTCTCGTTGGCGGGCGCCCGGTCGCGATTCCACGAATCGGAATAGTAGGAAAACGCCCCTTCATCGGCGAACGGGCTCCATTCAATGCTCGCATCAGGATCGGTGTCTATCTCCGGCGTTTGATTCGTTAAAGAAGAAGCGCCGCCGTCGGCGCAAAAGACTTTCTGGGAAGGTTGGCCCACGTTGTTGATGTTGGGAAAATAGGAAGACGGCAGTCCCACGTATTCAAAAGTGCATATATTTTGGAGGCTATCTTTGTCATCGTCAGCTGCGGGGTAACAAAGGAATAATCCCGCGGCACAGTATGAAATCATTGGTCCGACAGGCAATGGCAATGCCGAATAGGTCGCTGGACCGTCACTTGGACTTGGATTAAGACCGCCCTCTGGCGTTGCCAAAAATTGATTCGACGGACAAATGAAGGGTTTAATCGCGTTTTGCAGCATCCACCAGCGGAGCGTACAATCTCCGAGGGATGCGGCCAGTGGGTCATTCACTGTCGACGAAAGAGAATAGCCATCTGATACCAGACCTGTTATCAGCGATTGTGGGAAAATGCCGAGGCTTCCCGTCGTCGGCTGCTCAAAAGTATATCCCATTTCTTCGGCCAATGGCGTCTGCCAATCATATTCAGAGCACACGTACGGATTATTGCTTGCTGAGGCCGTGGGCGAATTTAAATTATCATTTTGGTAAATGTTGCTCCAATAAAAACTGCCGGAGGTTGCGGGGCTGCCCGGTATGGCGCCGTGCCATTCAGTCAGATAGCTGTTCAATGCCTGGCCGATGGCGTGCAGATTAGCTGCACACGCCGTAGCCTCTGCCGCCCGCTTGGCGCCGGCCAGCGCCGGCAACAGCAGCGCAATGAGTAACGCGATGATGGAAATCACCACTAATAGTTCAATCAATGTAAATCCGGCTCGTCTTTCACCCCGCCTGGCGCGGTGGGTTTTATCGAAGCGCACATTTACAGTGGCTTGATCTTTTTTCGCTTGCCCTTCGAATTTTGTCATGTCTGCAGTTCGCATATCTCAATTCCTTCCATGGAGCCAATTCTCCATTTCTAAAGGCCAAAAACTTTGCACCGGCCTCTCGTCAGCGTCCCCCTTGATCGGGCATCGGATCCACCTGCGCGTCGCCGTCAGTATCCGCATTTTGTTGTGCCAGCTCGGCATAATATTCTTCCTTCGTCGGCGGCGGCTTGCTGCCCGGCGCCGGCATTCTTTCACCCGGGATCACCAACCGTCCGGATATGGGAGCAAAAGTCGGGCCGGGTTTGCCGATCCAGCTATTCATCAAAACTGGTTCAGGCGTCTGAAGTATGGTTCCATCCTTGCTCCACCAGGAAAAATCCGCCGGGTAAGCCGTATTTTTCCCGGTAAAGGGCGAAAGCACCGGAATCATATCGCCAATATGAAGTTGATAATGAAAAGTCTGCCCGGTTACTGAATCGATGAATAATGGCGCATCGGAAAAACTTTGGGCGTCGCTTTTTCCAAAACTGTGCATAAAAGACACAAAAGCGAAGAGGACCGCCACAACAAACAGCAGCACTCCCGCATAACGGCCGATGCCGGTCATAAAAAAGTCTTGTATTTTCTTAAACAAAGTTTTACTCCAAACTTCGGGTTAGATTTGCTCGCTGAATATATACAACAAAACTATAAGGTTTAGAGGTTACAAAGCAAATTATTGTAGAGCAAATCCCTTGCCCTACTATGCTTTCAACAATGCGCGCAAACCTTCCTCAATTTCCGAGGTATAACTTAAACAACAAAATTTAATAATACATTGTACTATTGTTAAAGTTTTGATAGGAAATGGTTAGCACCCTTACATTCGCAAATGCACATAATGTCCCCGCACAATAAGTAGGCACTAAATCCCTAACGTGGTGTGTCACAAATGCATATATTACTTCAGCACAATAAATAAGCGCCAAAGACTTAATAAAACATTAACAAAATCATTCCTTCCTCTTCACATACGCACGCTAATCTTTGCTTGCGTTTGTTTGGAACACTCTTTGCTATCCAGACTAAATAAAATAAGTCGTTCCTCGCATGGTAGCCCTATAGTTGGAACACACATAGGGTTTGTATTTTTTAAGGAGAGACATTTATGGACAGGAAACATCGCAATCTGTTATTGTCGAAGTCGCTTATTTCTGTGGCCGCGGCCCACGCTGCCAGAACATTTTTGAACAATAAAAAACGCCATCTATTATTATTGGCGAATGGTTTCATTTCCGCCGCCGCCTTGACCGCAGCGCCCGCATCCAGTCAGGCCTACAGCGCTGGTTCGATCGGGTATGCTGAAGCTCAAGCCAGCGGTACTTATGTGCAAATCGGAACCGGGGGATACACCGCAACCATTACCAGTGTACTCTCGCAAGGCGAACTCAATGGCACCGCTGCCTATTCGATCAGTAATGGCAGCGGATCAACCTATAAAGAATGGTCGTTTATCGTCAGCGACGGTACAGGATCGACTGATATTTATGGAGCATTGCCCAGTTATAGCGTTGCACCGGCTGCGGGAGACACGGTTGAAATAAGTGGCACCTTCGCTCCATTCGACGGGAACCCGGAAATTGAGGGGAGCTCCTCCGGTTCACCTTACAGTTTTACAGGTGGACCCACAAGTTCATTTACTATACTTTCTACCAACCCCAGTTATACGAATACCCCTCCGGTTGTAACCATCCCAGAAATAGACACGAACAATGGATCCGACACGATTTGGGCGGGAACACCGGTGCCTAATGGACCTGCAAACGCGTGGTATTTGTTTACTCTGGACAATGTCTACCTCACCGGCGTTGCCTCTGGCATAACAACATGGGGAGCTACGGACGTGACCTACGAGGTACACGACAATAGTAATAATAAAATGACTCTTTTTTATTATCCGAAGGATTATTCTGTGGCAAATGAAAATCTCTATTCGGCCCCTATCGCGAATAATACCGAAATGGATATAACGGGCTATGTTGATTATTTTAGCAGCGGTGACGAGTTTGTACCAATTTCCGCCACAGAAGTCACGCCGCCGAGTGGTGGCGCGCCTGATGCAGTGCTTTCAGTGTCGAGCGGTTCGGGTACCGGTGGTGGCACTCTGAGTCCCGGCACCAGTGCCGGCTCCTATTCGATGGATCTCGGGCGCGTAATAGCTGGTACCACCGTGACTAAAAATATTAACGTCACAGCTACTATCCCTGAGCCATATGCGTCTAATACATCTGGGGTGTTTACCCTAACTGGGACTGGTTCAGCGTCTCTTGCCAAACCTCCAACTCCCGGAGGCTTCCCCGGCACCGGCGGCGAGACTCTTCAGGCTGACATTCAAGCCGGTTCAAGTTCCGGCACTTACTCGGTTGCCGTCGGCCTGACCTCATCGGCCAGTGATGCCGGCTATCCTACAAGCATTCATCCCTCCGTCGGCCCCGCGACGGTAACCATCACTAACAATAGCGATCCCTCCAATGGCGGCGGCACAAACCCCACTACCTTAAGCATCGCTGTGACAGCCGATCAGTATGTCCAGAATCGGGATGTCGAGGTTACCGCTGCTACCGGCACCGGCACAACTGCGGCAGCCCTCGTAATCAGCTCAGAGGGTACAAACGTTGGTTTTGGCAATGTCCTTGCTCCCACGGGTACTTCTGCCAACTCCTACACAGCGCAACTTACGCTTTCCACCACGAATCCTGTCATTACTGCAGACGGTGCGTACTCCAGCCCGGGAGATGAAAGCTATCATAGTCTTACGACGATCGCTTTGCCCTCAGGTTCGCTATCCATAAACTCCTCTGGGATCGACGATCTTCCCTCAGAAGAAGACGGTACCTCTGCTATGGTGGACATTCCCACAAGCACC
>Ga0335074_10003648_pt1 | contig 21087 bp, 14 predicted proteins | sample Lox_Sample_23_FD_206715 | JGI IMG/M metagenome (GOLD analysis project Ga0335074, IMG submission 206715) | Soil microbial communities from Loxahatchee National Wildlife Refuge, Florida, United States - Lox_Sample_2.3 | ecosystem: Environmental > Terrestrial > Soil > Wetlands | place: USA... | reverse complement strand
AACGCGATCAGCCCGGACACGCTCGCCACCGCCTGGGCGCGGCTGATCGACACGCTGGTCGGCGGGTCGCTCGGCCTGCTCGCCTATGCCGTCTGGCCGACCTGGTCAGACACCACCGCTCGGCAGGCGCTGGCCGAGCTCGTCGCCGCCCATCGCGCCTACCTGAAAGCGATTCTCGCCGCGTTCATCCAGGGGCGCCGGCCCGATGAAGCGCAGATGCGCGCGCTCAGCCGCCGGGCCCGTCTCGCTCGCACCAACGCCGAATCGGCCGTGGCCCGCTCGCTATCCGAGCCCGAGACGCGCCGGATCGACGCCGACCAGAGCCAGGGCGCGCTCGCCACGCTGCGGCGGCTGGTCCAGGCCGCGCACGTGCTGAGGCTCGACGTCGAGGAGGACCGCCCCCAAACTGCGCGGCCCGCTCTCAAGCCGCTCGCGCAGGGCCTCGACGTCATGCTCGAGCGGGTCGAAGCGGCGCTCCCAGCCTCGCCGGAGGACGCGCCGCCGGCGACGGCATTGCCAGATCTGCGGGCGCGTTACGTCGAGTTCGAGCGCACCCTGGGCGATGAGAAGCCGGGTCCCGGCGGCGCCAACGCGGGGGCCTCGGGCGACACCGAGGATCTGCTCGTCGAACTCGACGAGATCGTCGATGCCGCCAACAGCCTGGCCGAGGGGTTCGGGCTAATGCCCGGCGCCGAGGTGCCGGCGGAGGCGGGCTCGCCGGCGTGAATGCGGCGTTGCGCTTCGGCGGCCCTAATTAGGGTACCCTAAGCACCGGATGGCTCGAGGTCCGCTTGTCAGCCCCCCCGCTGCCCCGTCGCGGCCCGCCACGCGCCGCCGCCCCGGCGAGCGCGTCGCCTTCTACGTGTGGACCGGAGTGGCCCTCGCGGTGGCGGTCCTCGTGGTGGTGCTCGGCTGGCATGCTCGTGGCGGCACCACCGACCCGACCCAGCTTCCCCCCGGGCACCGCCTGAGCGGCACGACGGTCGTGATCAACAGCGCGATCCTCGTCTTCCGCGAGGGGCTCGAGACGATCCTCGTGCTCGCGGCCGTGACCGCCAGCTTCCTCGGGGGCAACCGCGTCTACCGGCGACCGGTGGCGGCCGGCGGCGCCGCCGCGCTCGGCGTCGGCGTGGCCACGTGGCTGTTCGTGGTTTGGCTCATCGGACGCTTCCACGGCGGCGAGTTCGTGGTCCAGGCGGCCACCGGGATCCCGTCGCTGATCGTCCTGCTGATCGTGATGAACTGGTTCTTCCACAAGGTCTACTGGACGGGCTGGATCTCCCACCACCACAAGCGCCGGCGCGGACTGCTGTCGGCCGATCCAGACACGAACCGGCGCCGGCTGCTCCTCGGGCTGGCGCTCCTCGGCTTCACCTCGGTCTACCGCGAGTGCTTCGAGGTCGTGATCTTCCTCCAGAACCTGCGGGAGCTCTATGGCTCGAGCGTCGTGCTCGAGGGCGTGGTGATCGGACTCCTGTTCACCGCCGCGGTCGGCGTGCTCACGTTTGCCCTGCATCAGCGGCTCCCCTACCGCCGGCTGCTGATCATCACCGGCGTGATGCTCCTGTTCGTGCTGCTCGTGTCGGTCGGCGAGGAGGTCAACGAGATGCAGCTGGCCGGCTGGATCGGCACGACCGCCGTTCCGGGCCTGCACATCCCGGGCTGGATGGGGACTTGGTTCTCGCTGTTCGGCAACTGGCAGACGTTCGCCGGCCAGTTCCTCGCGCTCGGGCTGGTGATCGGCTCCTACGTGCTCGCGCAGTACACGCGCGTGTGGCGCCCGCGCCGGCGCGGCGAGCAGCCCGCGCGGATCGCCGATGCCCCGCCGGAGCGGCCCGCCGACCGCGACGTTCGGCACGCTCCGGTCAACGCGCTCGCCTAGACCGGGCCCGGCTGACCGGCCGGTCGCGACCTGCTTAACCCGACATTTCGCTCCGGTCGCGCCGGCGGTGTCGAGTTGCGCATGTCCCAGCTGCGTAGTTCGTCACGGCCTTCCGATCGGGCGTCCGTTGTCGAGTAATGCAGGTCGTCACGCGCCGTGTCAGCCGAGGGCCGGTGAGCGTCAGACCAGCGAACGCGCCGGCCCGCCCGCTCGGGCCAGCTTGCGCCGGCCGGCGGCGTCGAGCACCGTCTTGCGCAGCCGCACGGCTTGCGGCGTGACCTCGACGCACTCGTCGGCGCGCAGGAACTCGAGCGCCTGATCGAGCGACAGCTCGCGCTTGGGCACGAGGCGCACGAGCTCGTCCGCGGTCGAGGAGCGCATGTTGGTCAGATGCTTCTCCTTGGTCGCGTTCACGTCGAGGTCCTCGGCGCGGGAGTTCTCGCCCACGATCATGCCCTCGTAGATCTCCTCGCCGGGAGCGACGAACAGCGTCCCCCGCTCCTGCAGGTTGAACAGCGCGAACGCCGCCACCCGGCCCCGCCGATCGGCCACCAGCGACCCGGTGGGACGGGTGCGGAGGTCGCCGTGCCATGGTTCCCAGCGATCGAACACGTGATGGACGATTCCCGTGCCCCGCGTCTCGGTCAGGAACTCGGTCCGGAACCCGATCAGGCCTCGCGCTGGCACCAGGTAGTCCATCCGCACCCAGCCGGTCCCGTGGTTGACCATCTGCTCGAGGCGACCCTTGCGCATGGCCAGCAACTGCGTGATGACGCCGACGTAATCGTCGGGCGCGTCGATGCTCATCCGCTCGACCGGCTCGCACAGCCTGCCGTCGATCTCCCGGGTGACGACCTGCGGCTTGCCAACCGTGAGCTCATAGCCCTCGCGCCGCATCAGCTCGACCAGAACCGCGAGCGCCAGCTCGCCCCGGCCCTGCACCTCCCAGACGTCGGGCCGCTCCGTCTCGAGCACCCGTAGAGACACGTTGCCGACGAGCTCACGGTCGAGCCGCGCCTTGAGCTGCGAGGCGGTCAGCTTGTCGCCGTCCTGGCCGGCCAGCGGCGAGGTGTTGATCCCGACCGTGACCGACAGCGACGGCTCGTCAACCGTGATCACCGGCAGCGGGCGGGGGTCGTCGGCCGCCGCGAGGGTCTCGCCGATGGTGATCTCGGGGATGCCCGCCACCGAGATGATCTCGCCCGGGCCGGCCTCGTCCGCCGTAACGCGCTCGAGCGCCTCGGTCACGTAGAGCTCGGAGACCTTCACGCGCTCGATCCGGCCGTCCGCCCGGCACCAAGCGACCGTCTCGCCGCGCCGGATCGTGCCGTGGCGGATGCGGCAGATCGCCAGCCGCCCGACATACGGCGAGGCGTCGAGGTTCGTGACGTGCGCCTGGAAGGGATGCTCCGGGTCATACGACGGCGGCGGGACGTGCTCGATCAGCAGATCCAGCAGCGGCCCGAGATCGGGGTGGGCGGGGGGTGGACGGGTGGGTTCGAAATCTTCGGGATCGAGCGACGCCCAGCCCGCCTTCGCGTTCGTGTAGACGATCGGGAACTCGATCTGCGACTCGTCCGCGTCGAGGTCGAGGAACAGCTCGTACACCTCGTCGACGACCTCATCGATCCGTGCGTCCGGACGATCGACCTTGTTGACGACGAGGATCACCGGGAGGCGCGCCTCGAGCGCCTTGCGCAGCACGAACCGCGTCTGGGGCAGGGGGCCCTCGCTGGCGTCGACGAGCAGCAACACGCCGTCGACCATCGTCAAGCCGCGCTCGACCTCGCCGCCGAAATCGGCGTGGCCCGGCGTGTCGACGATGTTGAGCTTCACATCTCCGTAACGAACCGCGGTGTTCTTGGCCAGGATCGTGATGCCCTTCTCGCGCTCGAGGTCCATCGAGTCCATCACGCGGTCGGCCACCTCCTGGCCGGCGCGGAACGCCCCCGATTGCCACAGCAGCGCGTCGACCAGCGTCGTCTTGCCGTGGTCGACGTGCGCCACGATCGCGATGTTGCGGATGTCCTCGCGTAGCGCCATATGCGTATGACGATAGAAGCCTCCGGAAATGTCACAAACCGACGCTCAGAAACGTCATAAGCCGAGAGAACAGCTTTGCTAAACAGTTAATGGCCGGATCGGGTGACCCCGCGGTGGGAGGGGCGCAGGTCACCACCCCGAGGGCCACGACCAGGGAGTTCCGAAAGTGCTGAAAGTCACACGCTGGTGCATCCACCACCGCCGTCAGGTGTTCGCCGCCTGGGTCGCCGTCGCGGTCCTGACCACGATCCTCGCGACCGCCGCAGGCCGCAACTACGCGACGAACTTCAGCCTGCCCGGAACCCAGTCCCAGCGCGCGCTCGACCTGCTCAAGAAGGAGTTCCCGGCCCAGAGCGGCGACGTCGACACGATCGTCTTCCACACCTCGAACAGCACCATCGACGACCCGGCGGTCCGCTCGGCCATCGAGCAATTGCTCGGGAAGGTGAAGAACGACCCGCACGTCGTCTCGGTGCTCAGCCCCTACGGCGAGGCCGGCTCGGTCGAGATCTCGCACGACCGCAGGACCGCGTTTGCGACGATCAACTACGACAAGCCCTCCAACCAGGTTCCGAACGACGCGGGCAAGCCCGTGCTCGACCAGATCGGTCACGTGCACATCCCGGGCCTGAAGATCGCCGCCGGCGGGCAGGTGATGGAGAACGCGGAGGGATTCACCGTGGGCCCCGCGACCCTGATCGGTTCGATCGCCGCGCTCGTGATCCTGCTGTTCACGTTCGGCTCGCTGGTGGCGGCGGGAATGCCGCTGATCACGGCCGGTCTCGGCCTGATCACCGGCGTCGCGTTGATCGGGCTGGCCACCCACGTCACGAGCATCCCGAACGTCTCGACCGACCTGGCCCTGATGATCGGCCTGGGCGTCGGTATCGACTACGCGCTCTTCATCGTCACGCGGTTCCGCGAGAACTACCTGGGCAGTGGCGATGTCGAGCAGTCGGTGATCGACGCCATGGACACCTCGGGTCGCGCGATCCTGCTCGCCGGCACCACCGTTGTGATCGCCCTGCTCGGGATGTTCGCCACCGGCGTCAGCTTCCTCTACGGGCTGGCGATCGCCTCCGTGTTCGCCGTGCTGATGACGCTGTTCGCGTCGCTCACGGTCCTGCCCGCGATCCTGTCGCGCTTCGGCGACCGGATCGTCCGGCCGCGCGCCGAGCGCCGGCGCCTCTTCTCTCGCCGCACCGCCGTCGCCACCAACTCTCCCGACGCGGTCATGAAGGCGCATTCGCGGTCGCGGTGGCGGGAGTGGAGTCGGACGGTCCAGAGGCGGCCCTGGCCGCTCGCGGCGATCTCGCTGGGCGTGATGGTTGCCCTGCTGCTGCCGGTGTTCGCGTTGCGGCTCGAGTCGAGCGACGCCGGCAACGATCCCTCCGGGACGAACACGCGGGAGGCATTCGACCTGCTGGCCCAGGGCTTCGGGGCCGGATTCAACGGTCCGCTGCTGATCGTGACCGAGCTCCCCGACCACAGCAAGGCCGCCCTGCCGTCGATCGAGACCGCGGTCAAGCAGACGCCGAATGTCGTGGCGGTCACCCCGGCCCGGGTCTCGCCGTCCGGCGCCGTGGCCGTGTTCGAGGCCTATCCCGGCTCGGCGCCCCAGGCGGTGGCGACCACCGACCTCGTCAACCACCTGCGTAACGACGTACTGCCGCCCGTCGAGCACGGGACCGGCGCCACGATCCTCGTCGGCGGGTTCACCGCCGGCTCGATCGACTTCTCCCATGTCCTCTCGAACAAGCTGCCCCTGTTCATCGGGATCGTCGTCGTCCTTTCCGCGCTTCTGCTGTTCGTGATCTTCCGCTCCGTGGTGATCCCGATCCAGGCGGCGCTGATGAACCTGCTCAGCATCGGAGGCGCGCTCGGTGTGACCGTGCTCGTGTTCCAGGACGGCTGGTTCGCCAGCGTCATCGGCGTCGAGAAGGGACCGGTCGAACCCTGGATACCGGTGCTCATGTTCGCGGTCGTGTTCGGCCTATCGATGGACTACGAGGTGTTCCTCGTATCACGCGTGCGCGAGCAGTGGATCCGCCGGCGCGACGCGTCCGAGGCCGTCGCCGACGGGATCGCGTTCACCGGCCGCGTCATCACCGCTGCCGCCGCGATCATGATCTGCGTCTTCCTGTCGTTCATGTTCGGCAACGAGCGCGTGCTCAAGGAGTTCGGGTTCGGGCTGGCCGCGGCCGTTCTCCTCGATGCGCTCGTGGTGCGCTGCGTGCTGCTGCCGGCGGTGCTCGAGCTGCTCGGGCCGAGGACGTGGTGGCTGCCCCGCTGGCTCGACGAGCGACTGCCGCACATCAACATCGAGGGCACGGGCGCGCGCGAAGAGCTGGCAGCTCGGCGCCGGCCGCCGGAAGCCGAGGAGCCGGCCGAGCGCGAGCCGGCGCCGGTCTAGCTCGGGGTTTTTAGGGCCTCGCTTCGCTCGGCGTCCGTGGGGCCGGGCGGGCCCGTCCGGACCCGTTCGGGCTGTCCCCGGGCGCGCCGGCGCCACTGCGCGGATAGGCCCGGAGCGTGCCGATCAGCTCGGGGTCCTCGCCGGCGAGCGCCATCCAGGCCGCGCGCATGCCGTCGGCGGCGGCGGTCTGAAGCACGTGCTGCCGGGCCTCGAGCTGGCCGATCACGATGGCGCCGGCCGCCGGCCGGATCACGCATACCGCCGGCGTCTGGCCGGGATCGGCCGCCTGCGCGGCGAGCTCCGCGTTGAGGGCGTCGTAGCGGGCCGACCGCCTCTCGCGCAGCTGGACCAGGTCGGGGTTGATCGCTCGCAGGTAGCGGTCGGTCAGCCTGGCGACCAGGGGTGAGAGCGGCGTGTGCTGCACGCCGTGGGGTCGGGTCTGCAGCACGAGCAGATCGGTGGCGGTGGTGCGGGCGACGTGCACCGGGATCGCCTCGGCCAGCGTCGCGTCGAGCAGGCGCCGGCCGCGGAAGTCGACCGGCCCGCCGGCGAGCCAGGGCAGGCGGCTGGAGGCCCTGAGCGCGCAGCGGATGTCCTCTGGGCCGGCCAGTTCGGTCAGGTTGACGATCGACGCCCGATCGGCGTCGGTGGCCGTGCAGTGAAGCTCGATCCCGCTCTGTGGGATCGCGTCGAAGCGCAGCGGCCGCTGCCGCGTCCATACCTGATTGACCACGTGGTCCATGTCGAACGCCGGTCGGCCGCGCAGCGGACGCAGCCGGCTCACGAAGCGCGGATCGCCGAACCCGTAGCCGTACAGCGTCGCCAGGTAGGCGGCCTGGCCGGCGAGCAGGAAGGCGGCGTTGAAGGCGCCGGCGGAGGCGCCGTGCACCTCGTCGAAGGCGTCTCGCAGCCCGAGCTGCTCGATCGCGGTGGCCATCCCGGCCGAGACGACACCGCGCATCCCGCCGCCCTCGATCACGAGCGCGACCCTCCGCCCGTCGGTCCTCGCGCCCGGCCGCGAGCCCTCCTCGCGCCGGCGCAGCACCGTCTGGACGACCGGGTGGTCGCGGAGGTCGTCGGTCACGACCGACGCGGGTCGAAACGGGTCGGGTGAGAAGCGCCTGGGCCGCACGAGCCCGGCTAATCGTAGTTGCGCATCGCCGGCGCGGTCGCGAGCGGCTCCTCTTCATCGCCGGCGTGGTCGCGAGCGCTCCTCTTCATCGCCGGCGTGGTCGCGAGCGGCTCCTCTTCATTGCCGGCGCGGTGGCGAGCGGCTCCTCGGCATTGCCGGCGCAGTCGCGAGCGGCTCCTCTTCATCCCAGGCAACTCGCCACTCGTCACGCCCCGCGGCGCGAGCGACGAGTTCACCGCGCTCTGGCCCGGGGAACGACCATTCACCGCCGGAGGGTCGGCGAGTGACGACTTGTCCGCCCTCGCCGGTCGAGTGCGGGCCCGGAACGATCCCCTCCACGCCGCTCGCCGCGCGCCCGCCGCCCCCAAACGCCAGCACTTTCCGAGCACTTCGCGACACCTGTAACGAAGATCACAGGAGGGGGTACCACCCCCGTAATGCAGTTCCGCCGTAAGCGCTCCCGCAGGCGCCGGGTTCTCGACGCTGCCCGCGCCGCGCCGGCACGCGGGCTGGACGTCGCCCGCGCCGCCCCCGAGCGCGGCCGTCAGCTTCGCGCCGCCGCCGCCCAGCTCGACCTCCCCTGGGCGCGATCCTGGCTGGCCGGCCTGATCCGCGAGAACTTCATGCGCTTCGTGCTGAATCCGACCATGGACTACTACGCCGCGCGCCGGGCGAGCGGGCGTGAGAAGCTCGAGGAGGTCAGGGGCCCGATCATTCTCGTGGCCAACCACGCCAGCCATCTCGACACGCCTGTGATCCTGTCCGCGCTTCCCCGCCGGCTGCGCAAGCGGACGGTGGTGGCGGCGGCCGCCGACTACTTCTACCGCAACCGTCTGGTCGCCTCGGCCGTCTCGCTGATCTTCAACACGGTGCCGGTCGAGCGCCGGCGCGGCGGGGGCATGTCGAAGAACGGCGGCCACCTCGACCAGTTGCTCGACCAGGGCTGGAGCCTGCTGCTCTATCCCGAGGGCACGCGCTCGCGTGACGGCATGCCCGGGACCCTGCGGCGCGGCGCCGCGGTGCTGGCGGCCGCCCACCACCTGACGATCGTGCCCATCCGGGTCACGGGCACGGCCGAGGCGATGCCTCCGGGCCGCTTCTGGCCCCGTCGACGCCCCGCCATGCCGGTCTCCCGCCGCCACCGGATCGAGGTCGCGTTCGGCGAGCCGATCACCGCGACCGCCGACGCCGATCAGGTGATGGAGGCCGTCCGCACGTTCTTCCAGAACGGCTCCGTCAGTCCCTACCGTTCGCCCTACCGCAAGCGCACCCCCGTCGGCGACCCTCATTAATCGGGTAGTGGCAGCCGCTGTCCGAACGGACGGGTGCGCCACCTACCCGAACAGCGTTTGACATTGTCGCACGCGCGCTGGTAATCTCGGTCTTACCGCGGATGCAAGTGGGTCGCCGCGGCGCCCGACCGGGCGGAGGATCTGAGGGTGGTTCCAGTGAACTCAGGCAGGACGAGAGTCGGGCCTCGGTGCACGACGCTGGAGATCGCTGCGCGGCGCCATCGCGCCACCGCGTGCGCTGACGCACGGTCTCGCCCATCCGCAGGAGACGCGCCTCCCTCGGACGAACATCGTTTGCGGCTGCGCGAGCGCGGGAGCGCATTCCAGAACTCAACGTCTCAGAGGAGGAGGTTGTGTGAGCACCGTAGCTGACTCAATGGCAGTCGGTCCGTTGCCGCTTCGCTGGCGGCAGGGAGTGATCGGTGAGTACTGGGCCGAGTTCTTCGGCTGCTTCATCCTGATCTGCTTCGGCGATGGGGTGGTGGCGATGCTGTGGGCCCTGATCGGATCGGGTCGCAGCTCCGCCGGAGCCCTGCAGTCGTCGGGTGACTGGCTGCTGATCACCTGGGGATGGGCCCTGGCCGTGTGCTTCGCCGTGTACACCGTGGGTGGAGTTACGGGCGCGCACATCAACCCCGCGATCACGTTGGGTGCCGCGATTCGCAAGCAGCTCCCGTGGGGCAAGGTGCCGGGCTACTGGATCGCCCAGGTGGTCGGTTGCTTCGTCGGCGCTGCCCTCGTGTACCTCGTCTACGTCAACGCAATCGACAACTTCAACATTGTCGGTCACTGCGGTACCGTGCTGAAGGGTTGTGTGCCGATCAAGAGGGGCTCGCCGGCTTCAGTAGCCACCTACAGTACGTTCGCCACCTTCCCGGCGCCGTACTTCCACACCGTCTGGGGGCCACTGATCGACCAGGTAGTGGGTACGTTCTTCCTGGCGCTGTTCGTCTGGGCGGTGACCGACGAGTACGGCCTCGCGGTCGGCGCCAACCTCACACCCTGGATCGTCGGCATGATCGTGATGGCGGTCGGCATCTCGTTCGGAGCCAACGCCGGCTACGCGATCAACCCGGCGCGTGACTTCGGCCCGCGCATATTCGCCTGGATCGCCGGCTGGGGCAAGGTGGCGTTCCCAGGGGACTACGTAAACATCAGTAACTACTTCTGGGTCCCGATCGTCGGGCCTCTGATCGGGGCGGCTCTCGCCTCGTTCTTCTACGACTCGTTCATTCGGTCCATTCTGATCGCCCGCAAACCACCAGAACCGGGGATCGTCGCCGAGGGCGAGACCGTGCAGGATCGGCCCGGTCCCGAGCGTATCCCCTGATTTAGAAAGGGGCTGCGAACCACACGTGGGGCGGCGGCACGGCGCGGTGCCGCCGCCCCGACGTACATCTGACGCGCCGCCGAGAACTCGTATTACCTCACTCGTCGTCGTCGACCCAGTCGACGGTACGCGCCACCGCCTTCTTCCACTTCCGGTAGGCGCGGTCGCGCGCCACGCCGTCCATGCTCGGCAGCCACTCGGCGGCCTTGTGCCAGTTCTTGCCCAGGGTGTCGGTATCGGGCCAGAAGCCGACGGCGAGTCCGGCCGTGTACGCGGCTCCGAGTGACACCGTCTCGGCCACGATCGGTCGCGTCACCGGAACGTCGAGGACGTCAGCGAGGAACTGCATCAGCAGGTTGTTCGGCGTCATCCCGCCGTCGACGCGGAGCTCCGAGAGTGCCGAGCCGTAATCGGTGTTCATCGCCTCGACCACCTCGCGCGTCTGCCAGGCGGTGGCCTCGAGCACGGCGCGCGCCAGGTGACCCTTGTTGATGTAACTGGTCAGCCCCGTGATCACCCCCCGGGCGTCGCTGCGCCAGTGCGGCGCGAACAGGCCGGAGAAGGCGGGGACGAAGTAACACCCTCCGTTGTCCTCTACCGTCAGCGCCAGCGTCTCGATCTCGGGCGCGCTGCCGATCAGGCCCAGGTTGTCGCGAAACCACTGCACGAGCGCGCCGGTGACGGCGATCGAGCCCTCCAGTGCGTACATCGGCTTGCCCGACCCGAGCTTGTACGCGAGCGTGGTCAGCAGACCGTTGCTCGAGGTGACGGGGCGCGCCCCCGTGTTGAGCACGAAGAAGCTCCCGGTCCCGAACGTGCACTTCGCCTCACCCGCCTTGAAGCACGTCTGTCCGACGAGCGCGGCCTGCTGGTCGCCGAGCGCCGAGGCGACGGGAACTCCCGCGAGCGGGGCGCCGGCCTCGCCGTACACCTCAGACGACGGGCGAATCTCGGGGAGCATCGCCGCCGGGACGCCGAGCGCGTCGAGCAGGTCGGGGTCCCAATCGAGCGTGTGGAGGTTCATTAGCAGCGTGCGGCTCGCGTTGGTGACGTCGGTGACGTGGCGGCCGCACAGGTTCCAGACCAGCCACGAGTCGATCGTCCCGAACAGCACCTCGCCGGTCTCGGCGCGCTCGCGCAGCCCCGGGATGTGGTCGATCAGCCAGCGGATCTTCGGTCCGGAGAAGTAGGTCGTGACCGGCAGCCCGGTCTTCTCGCGGAACAGCTCCTGGCCGAACTTGCGAGCGAGCTCCCGGCACAGGCGATCGGTCCGCGTGTCGGCCCAGTTGATCGCGTTGTGCACGGGCGCGCCGGTGCGGGCGTCCCAGAGGACGGTGGTCTCGCGCTGGTTGGCGATGCCGAGCGCGCACAGGTCCTGAGGGGTCAGATCGGCCTTGTCGAGGGCCACCCGCACCACCAGGAGCACGTTGCGCAGGATCTCCTCAGGATCGTGCTCGACCCAGCCCGGCCGGGGGAAGTGCTGGCGGTGCTCCTGTTGGGAGACCGACACGATCCGGGAACGGTCGTCGAAGACGAAGCACCTCGACGACGCCGTCCCTTGGTCGATCGAGGCCACATATCGCCCGTTGACGCTCACGTTGTGGCAAGTCCTAGCAGGTATGGAGGTCCGGCATCCGGGCTGGGTCTGGACTCGGCCGTGAGCCAGCCGGCGGCGTCCCTACCGCCGGAGCGAACTACCAGGGGATCGCGCCGAGCTCGCGCGAGACCGCGCGGGCGGCCTCCATCACGTAGTCGACGAACTCGGGACGGGGCAGCCGACCATCGCACAGCCGCTCGATCGGTCCCGCGATCCCCATCGCGCCGACCGTCACCCGGCGGCGGTCCTCAATCGGCGCGGCGATCGAGGCGGTGCCGTGGAACAGCTCGCCCACGTCCGCGGCCCATCCTCGCTGGCCGATCGCCTCGAGCTCCTGACGGAAGCGATAGATGTCGGTCACGGTGGCCGGAGTGAAGCTCGCCAGCGATCCGGGCGCGAATTCGGCCGCGATGTAGGTGTGGTTGGCGAGCAGGGCCTTGCCGAGCGCGGTGGCGTGCGCTGGCAGGAGGCTGCCCACCTCGAGCGCCTGGCGGGTGTCGTCGGGCCGGAACACGTGGTGGACGATCAACACCTGGTTCTCGTGCAGGGTGCCGATCCGCACGCTCTCGCCGCTGCGGGTGGCCAACCCATCGGCCCAGTTCAGCGCCCGGGTCCGCAGCTCGTTGCCGTCGAGATAGCTCGAGCCCATGTGCAGCAGCGCGGGGCCGAGCTGGTACTTGCCGGACTCTCGGTCCTGCTCGACGAACCCGACGGCCTGGAGGGTCCGGAGGATGCCGTACACGGTCCCCTTCGGCAGCCTCAGCTCGCCGGCGAGCTCGGCCACTCCGAGCCGGCGCGAGCGTCCCGAAAGGAGCCGCAGGATGGCGGCCGCGCGCTCGATGGATTGGATGCGACCGGGTACTTGTGCAGCCCTCCCCTAAGGCGCCGCCGTCAGGCGCCGCCGACGAATCCACTCACCCTCCCCGATCCCTAACCGAGGCTTGGCGGCGCGCCCAAACCGGGTCCGAACGGTGTTTGACATTGTCGCACCCTTTCCGTTATTGTCGCAACCAAGGCTCGTGGGTGGAGAGCGTTTGGTCCAGAAGGAGGGTGCTTGCTGGGCATTATCGGTGCTGACCTGACGGCGGGGCGCCGCCGTCCGCCACGGCGTGGCGGCGCTGGGTCGCATCCACACACTCGACCGCCCCGTCCTGGTGAACGTGCATTCGCGCACGTACGGGGGTCACAACCGCACACTCGAGCGGCACGCCGTGCCGGGTGTGCGCTTGTGACCCAAAGTTCCGTTCACACTCAGAGAAGGAAAGGGGCATGAAGAAACTCATCAACGCACCCGACGCGGTCCTTCAGGACGCGCTTCGCGGCGTCGAAGCCGCGCACGGTGACCGAGTGCGCGTGTCGTATGAGCCAGCGTTCATAGTTCGGCTCGACGCGCCGGTCCAGGGCAAGGTAGGCCTTGTCTCAGGGGGCGGCTCGGGACACGAGCCGATGCACGGCGGCTATGTCGGGCCGGGCATGCTCGACGCGGCCTGCCCGGGCGAGGTGTTCACCTCGCCAACGCCCGATCAGATGATCGAGGCGACCAAGGCGGTCAACGGCGGCGCGGGGGTCGTCCACATCGTCAAGAACTACACCGGCGACGTGATGAACTTCGACATGGCCGCCGAGATGGGCCGGGGCGAGGAGATCGAGGTCGAGACCGTCCTGACCAACGACGATGTGGCGGTCGAGGACTCGCTCTATACCGCGGGGCGCCGTGGCGTGGGCGTGACCGTGCTGGTCGAGAAGATCTGCGGTGGCGCCGCCGAGGACCGCAAGTCGCTGCAGGAGGTGGCGGAGCTCGGGCGTCGCGTCAACGCGAACGGCCGCTCGATGGGCATGGCGCTGACGCCGTGCATCACGCCCGCGTCGGGCAAGCCGAGCTTCGAACTCGCCGAGGACGAGGTCGAGATCGGCATTGGCATCCACGGCGAGCCCGGCCGCTTCCGCGAGAAGATCGGCCCCGCGTCGCAGATCGCCGAGCGTTTGATGACCCCGATCCTCGAAGACCTCCCGTTCTCCTCGGGGGATCGCGTGCTCGCGTTCATGAACGGCATGGGCGGCACTCCGCTGATCGAGCTGTACGTCATGTACGGCGAGGTGGCCAAGATCGCCCAGGAGCACGGCCTGACCATCGAACGCAACCTGATCGGCAACTACATCACGTCGTTGGAGATGCAGGGCTGCTCGATCACCCTGCTCAAGCTCGACGACGAGATGATCCACTACTGGGACGCACCGGTGAACACCCCGGGCCTGCGCTGGGGTGCCTGACAGTGGCGATCTCGGGCAGCTGACGGTGGCGATCACACGCGACGCCACACTCGACTGGATGAACCGGTTCGCCGGCGAGATGTCCGAGCACCGGGAAGAGCTGGTCGCGCTCGACACGGCGATCGGCGACGGCGATCACGGGACCAACATGAACCGAGGCATGGTGAAGGCCGTGGAGCGGCTCGGCGAGGCCGAACAGGCGGATCCGGGCACCGTGCTCAAGACCGTCGCCATGGCGCTCGTGTCGACCGTCGGAGGGGCCGCCGGTCCACTGTACGGGACGCTGTTCCTGCAGATGGGCAACGCCCTGGCGGGCCAGGAGGAGGTCGATCTGCCGGCGTACGCGGCGGCCTGGCGCAAGGGCTTGGAAGGAGTCCAGGCCCGCGGCAAAGCGGTCGCCGAAGACAAGACCATGGTGGACGCGCTGATCCCGGGCGTCGAGGCGCTCGAGGCCGCGTCCGACCTCGACAGCGGCCTGCGCGCGGCGGCGCAGGCCGCGCAGGAAGGGATGAAGGCAACGACGCCGTTGATTGCGCGCAAGGGGCGCGCCAGCTATCTGGGCGAGCGGAGCAAGGATCACCAAGACCCCGGGGCGACCTCCACTTACTACTTGTTCAAGAGCGCCGCCGAGGCGCTCGCGGGCTAAAGGAGAACAGGCATGGCGAAGTACTCGATGGCACTCGATCAGGGGACGACCAGCTCGCGGGCGATGGTCTTCGACCACTCCGGCCGAGTCGCAGCGGTATCCCAGAAGGAGCACGAGCAGATCTATCCCAAGCCGGGCTGGGTGGAGCACGATCCGAAGGAGATCTGGGCGCGCTGCCAGGAGGTGCTCGACGAGGCGATGGAGCAGGCTGGCGCCGCCCGGGACGACATCGCCGCGCTCGGCATCACCAACCAGCGTGAGACCGCGGTCGTGTGGGACCGCAACACGGGCGAGCCGGTGATGAACGCGATCGTCTGGCAGGACACGCGGACCGACAAGCTCGTCGACGAGCTGTCCGCGGACGGCGGTCAGGATCGCTTCCGCAGCCACGTCGGCCTGCCGCTGGCGACGTACTTCTCGGGACCGAAGGTCCGCTGGATCCTCGACAACGTGCCCGGCGCGCGTGAGAAGGCCGAGGCCGGCGACCTGATATTCGGCAACATCGACACCTGGTGCATCTGGAACCTGACCGGCGGCACCAGTGGCGGTTTGCACATCACCGACGTGACCAATGCCAGCCGGACGATGCTGATGAATCTCGAGACGTTGTCCTGGGATGAGGGCATCGCCGCCACGATCGGCGTGCCGCTCTCGATGCTGCCCGAGATCAGGCCCTCGAGCGAGGTGTACGGCGAGGTCAAGACCGGGAACCTGACCGGGATCAGCATCGCCGGCGACCTCGGTGACCAGCAGGCGGCGACGTTCGGCCAGGCTTGTTTCGACACCGGCGACGCCAAGAACACCTACGGCACGGGCAACTTCATGCTGCTCAACACGAGCACCGAGGCCGTGCAATCCAAGTCGGGCCTGCTGACCACGGCCTGCTACAAGATCGGCGACCAGCCGTGCGTGTATGCGCTCGAGGGCTCGATCGCGATCACCGGCGCGCTCGTCCAGTGGCTGCGCGACAACCTGCACATGATCCAGGCCGCGCCGCAGGTCGAGGAGCTGGCCAAGTCGGTGGACGACAACGGCGGCCTGTACATCGTGCCGGCCTTCAGCGGGCTGTTCGCGCCGTACTGGAAGTCGAACGCCCGCGGAGTGTTCGCCGGCCTGACGCGTTACGTCAACGCCGGCCACATCGCCCGCGCCGCGCTCGAGGCGACCGCGTTCCAGACGCGCGAGGTGATGGACGCGATGGAGGCCGACTCCGGCGTCACCCTCACCGAGCTCAAGGTCGACGGCGGCATGGTCGCCAACGACCTGCTGATGCAGTTCCAGGCCGACATCCTCGGGGTGCCGGTGGTCCGGCCCGTGGTGGCCGAGACAACCGCGCTGGGCGCGTCGTATGCGGCCGGACTCGCAGTCGGATTCTGGGACTCAGAGCAGGACGTCCGCGACAACTGGGCCGAGGACAAGCGCTGGGAGCCGAATATGGACGCCGCCAAGCGCGACGACTACTACCGGGAGTGGAAGAAGGCCGTCACCCGGACATTCGACTGGGTCGACTAGTCGACCGCAGGGAATTGGACTCTGGCGGCGGCCCGTTGCGGCGGCGCCTATGTCGATGCCGAAGGCGGTCCCACCGGCCGCCTTCGGCGGAGTAGGCTGGCGTTCATGGCCACGCTCAGCACCGACGTGTTGGTAATCGGGGGTGGCGCCACGGGCGCGGGCGTGGCCTGGGATGCGTCGCTGCGCGGTTACGACGTCGTCCTGGTCGACCGCGCGGACCTGGCCGAGGGCACGAGCGGGCGCTTTCACGGCCTGCTGCACTCCGGTGGTCGCTACGCGGTCAAGGATCCCGATGCCGCGAGGGAGTGCATCCACGAGAATCGGATCCTCCGGAAGATCGCGGCGGACTGCGTCGAAGACATCGGCGGGTTCTTCGTCACGACTCCGTATGACGATCCCGCGTACGCGGACAAGTTCGCGAACGGATGCCGCGACACCGGCGTCGACTGCGAGGAGATCGAGCCCGCGGTCGCGCTACGAGAGGAACCGCGACTGAACCCGGGCATCTCGCGCGTGTTCCGGGTCCCCGACGCGAACATCGACGTGTGGAAAACAGTGTGGGCGCTGGCTCGCGGCGCCCAGCAGCGCGGCGCGCGGATTCTCCCCTACCACGCGGTGGTCGCCATCCACCGCAGCGGCGACGTGATCACCGGTGCGCGGGTGCGCGGTCACGCCACCGGCGAGGAGCTCGACATCGAGGCCCGCGTGACCGTCAACGCGTCGGGAGCGTGGGCCGGCCAGATCGCGGACATGGCCGGGATCGAGGGCGTCCGTGTGCTGCCGGGCCGGGGGATCATGATCGCGATGAACCACCGCATGGTGAACACGTGCATCAACCGCTGCCAGATGCCCACCGACGGGGACATCATCGTCCCGATGCGGACGGTGTGCATCATCGGCACAACTGACGAGCACACCGAGGATCCCGATGACCATCACGTCCCGCCAAACGAGGTCGATCGGATGCTCGACGACGGCGAGAAGCTCGTCCCCGGTTTCCGCCAGGCGCGCGCCTTGCGCGTGTGGACCGGAGTCCGGCCGCTGTTCGAGGACGCCAAGGCGTCGGACACGCAGACCCGCGACGTCACGCGCGCCCACGCGCTCCTCGACCACGCCGAGCGCGACGGCGTCCAGGGCTTCGTGACGATCACCGGAGGGAAGCTGACGACGTTCCGGTTGATGGCCGAGGACACGATGACCGCGGTCAGCCGGCACATGGGCGACGAGCGCCCGTGCACGACCAAGACCGAGCCGCTTCCGGGCTCCGAGGACGGCGCGACCTACATGCTCGGAGAGCGACTCGAGCGCAAGGAGAAGAACCTCGTCGACGAGCAGATCATCTGTGAGTGCGAACTCGTCCCGCGCTGGAAGCTCGAGGAGTCGATTCGCCGCCGCGCCACCACCAATCTCGACGATATCCGCCGCCTGCTCCGCCTCGGGATGGGACCGTGCCAGGGCGGGTTCTGCATCTACCGAGCCACCGGCATCCTGCACGGTCTCGACGGGCTGAGCGCCGAGCAGGCCGACAAATCGCTGCTCGAGTTCCTCGAGGAGCGGTGGAAAGGGACGTGGCCGATCCTGTATGGGGATCAGCTCCGCCAGGCGCGGCTGGACGAGTGGATATTCCAAGGCGTGCTCGACGTGGAGCATCTGCCGCTGTCGCTGCCCGAGGCCGTCGCGACGTGAGAGGGGAGCTGCACTATGACGCCGTCGTGATCGGCGGCGGCACCGCCGGTATGGTTGCCGGGGCGCGGCTCGCTGAGGGTGGCGCGCGCGTGTGCGTGCTCGCCAAGGGCGTCGGATCGACGCACCTCGCCCCGGGCACGATCGACGTGCTCGGGTACGCGCCCGAGCGGGTCACCGCGCCGCTGGTCGCCCTGGGCGACCTGGTCGCCGCGCGGCCCGATCATCCGTACGCACTCCTGGGTGCCGACGCGGTGGTGGAGTCGGCTCGGTGGCTGCAGGCGCGGGTCGAGTCAGGTCCACTGCCGGGCTACCGGTACGTCGGCGACCTCGAGCGAAACCACCTGTTCCCGACCGCGGTCGGCGCGCTGCGGCCGTCGGCGCTGGTCCCGGAAACGATGGCTCACGGCGACGGCGAGTCGCTCGAGCGCATGTGCGTGGTCGGTACGCGGGCGCTTCGCGACTTCCACCCGGCGCTGTGCGCCGCGAACCTCGGTCGCGAGGGAATCGCGGCTCGTTGGGTGGAGGCCGAGATCGAGGTCGACAAGGCCGACCAGAACGCGCTGGGCTTGGCGCGGCGGTTCGACGACCCGGCCTGGCGGGCGGCGTTTGCGGGCCGGCTCGCGCTCAAGCTGCAGGCCGACGAGAGCGTTGGGCTGCCGGCCATGCTCGGCATCCGCGACCCGCACGGCGCTTGGGCGGACCTGGAGCACCGCCTCGGCCGCCCGGTGTTCGAGATCCCGACGCTGCCGCCGTCGGTTCCCGGGATGCGGCTGTACGAGATTCTCCGGGCGGCGCTGCGCGGCGCGGGCGGGCGGCTCGTGCTCGGGGCTGAGGTGGTGAGCGCTCAGCGCGCCGGCTCGCGCGTGACCTCGGTGGCCACGCGAGCCGCCGGCCACGACGCGGCCTACGCCGCGCCCTGGTTTGTGCACGCCGCGGGCGGCCTCGGCTCGGGGGCGATCGAGCTCGACTCCGACTGGGTCACGCACGACCGGGTGCTGGGACTACCGTTGCGCGGCGTGCCGGGACCGGACGAGCCGCGGTTCTTGCCCGACTACCGGGCCGAGCAGCCGATGTCCCGCGTCGGCGTCGCCGTCGACGCCCAGCTCCGAGCCGAGGGCGCCGAGAACGTCCTCGTCGCCGGCGCCGCGCTGCCCGGCGCGATCTCGTGGCGCGAAGGGTCGGGCGAGGGCATCGCCCTGGCCAGCGGCTCGCGGGCCGCGCAGCTGGTCCTGTCCGCCGGCGGAGCCCACGCGGAGGCGGCATGAGCAACGGGGTCCTTGAGGATCTGCTGCTCCGCGGGTCGATCGATCATTGCGTCAAGTGCACGATCTGCGAGACGCAGTGTCCGGTCTCGAACGTGACGCCGCTGTTTCCGGGACCCAAGTACGCCGGCCCGCAGGCCGAGCGCTACCGGGTCGCCGACGAGCCTTCGGTCGAGTCGTCGGTCGACTACTGCTCGGGGTGCGGGATCTGCTCGATGGTCTGCCCGCAGGGGGTCAAGATCGCGGAGGTCAACGCGCAGGCGCGCGACAAGCTCAAGCGCCAGAAGGGCATCCCGTTGCGCGACCGCATCATCACCCGGCCCACGTGGCTGGGCCGCGTCGGCACGCCGGCGGCGCCCATCGCCAATTTCACGCTGGCCTCCCGTCCGCTGCGCGTGCTCGCCGAGAAGGGACTCGGCGTGCATCGCGACGCCGCGGTGCCCAAGTTCGCTGGGCGCCGTTTCTCGCGGTGGGCCAAGGAGCACCCGAGCCCGTCCACCGGTCGCAAGATTCTCTACTTCCACGGCTGCGGCACCGAGTACTACGAGCCGTGGGAGGGGGAAAAGGTCGTCCGCATCCTCGAACACAACGGCTTTGAGGTGATCGTGCCCAAGCAGGATTGCTGCGGCCTGCCGCTGCAGTCGAGCGGCCTGTTCGACGACGCCCGCAAGGTCGCGCTTCGCCGCGGGCGTGACTTCGCCCCGTACCTGCGCGAGGACCCGAACATGCTCGTCGTCGGCAACGCGACGAGCTGCACGCTGATGCTCAAGCGCGAGGCGCGCGAGATCCTGTCGCTCGAGGATGATGCCGACCTCAAGCTGCTGTCCGAGCGGATCTACGACATCTGCGAGCTCCTGCTCGAGCTCCACGATCGGGGCGAGCTCAAGATCCCCCCGGAGCCCGTCAACGAGCACATCTTCTACCACGCGCCCTGCCAGCAACAGGGCCATTGGATCGGCAAGCCGGCGCTCGAGCTGTTCGCGCTCATCCCGGGCCTCGAGGTCACCGAGGGAAACGCTCGCTGCTGCGGGATCGCCGGCACCTACGGGCTCAAAGCGGAGAAGTACGACATCGCGATGGCGGTGGGGGCGGACCTGTTCGGTCAGGTGAAGGCGTCGGGCGCCGGCGAGGTCGCGTGCGACAGCGAGACGTGCCGGTGGCAGATCACGCACGCCACGGGTCAGAAATCGGTGCACCCGATCGACTACCTGTACCGGGCGTACGGGCTCTGAGTCTCGGCTCCGGGGCGTCCGACATGGTGGGCATCGTCGTCGTCTCTCACAGCGAGGCGCTCGCACAAGGAGTGGTCGCGCTCGCGCGGGAAATGGGTTCTGCCGAACTCGCCGTCGAGGCGGCCGGCGGCACCGAGGAGCCGGGCGTGCTGGGTACGAGCGCCGAGCGCGTCCAGGCCGCGATCGAGCGGGTGATGTCCCCGGACGGCGTGCTCGTTCTGATGGACCTGGGAAGCGCGCTGATGAGCGCCGAGTTCGCGGTGGAGCTGCTCGGGGAAACGCCGGGGACGGTGGTGCTGAGCGAGGCGCCGCTCGTCGAGGGGGCGGTGGCGGCCGCGGCGGCGGCCGGCGGTGGCGCCTCGCTCGATGAGGTGGCGGCCGAGGCGCGGGGCGCGCTCGCGATGAAGTCCTCGCAGCTTGGTGTGTCGGAAGACGGAGGCGCGCCGGTCCAGTCCGCGCCGGCTCCGGCGGCCGATGCGGAGGCCTCGATTCCCATTCGCAACGCGATCGGGCTGCACGCCCGTCCGGCGGCGCGGTTCGTGGAGACCGTGCGGGGGTTCGACGCCGACGTGCGGGTGGCCAAGGCCGGCGGCGGTGAGCCGGTGAAGGCCACGAGCTTGACGAACGTGGTGGCGCTGAGCGGCCGATTCGGGGACACGCTATTGGTGAGCGCGTCCGGGCCGCAGGCGCGCGAGGCGATTGCCGCGCTGGAGGCGCTGGCCGATGAGGGTTTCGGCGACGGCCTGGCGGCCGCGCCGACAGTGGCGGTCCTCCGTCCGGCGCCGCCGG
>Ga0335074_10003647_pt1 | contig 21088 bp, 13 predicted proteins | sample Lox_Sample_23_FD_206715 | JGI IMG/M metagenome (GOLD analysis project Ga0335074, IMG submission 206715) | Soil microbial communities from Loxahatchee National Wildlife Refuge, Florida, United States - Lox_Sample_2.3 | ecosystem: Environmental > Terrestrial > Soil > Wetlands | place: USA... | reverse complement strand
CAACGGGAATGCAGGCAAGCACCAGGACTGCCGTGGCTGCACCGGCGATCGCAGCCAAGGGTGCGAGAACCTTTCGATGCCGCCAGTGAAAGAAGTGGCGTTCGCGGAGGCGATGTTGGGCGTGCGACCGCCGCGCCGCGCGCGCATCCAGCAGCCGGTCGCCCACATAAACGGTCCAGACGCCAAGCACCATGACCGCAGCTGCCTGCATCGGCAGTCGCGTTCCCGCAGCCCACGCGAAGCTGAACGCCCAGACCAACGCGACGCTTGGCGCATCGAAGCTGGCCAGGTGCCAGAGGCGCAAAAGTCTGCCCGCGCCCGGCTTCAGGCTGGCGATCGCGATTCGATGGGTTGCATATCTGTGCGCCGTTGGGTTGAGGGAAGTAGTCGGCACTACTTCGATTGTAGAGGAAACGCCGGCCCTGCTCACGCTCCGCCAACGATGTTCAATCGGCCGCTTTGGCCTTCTTGGTCGGGGCCTTGGCTGCCGGTTTTTCCTCATGCAATGCAGGAATCGCGTCCAGATCGGTCTTGCCTTCGGCGAGTTGCATCAGAAAGTCCTGGCTTGAAAATGCCGGGGCGTCCTTGGCGGGTTTGCTGGCGTGGATGTAAGTCCCATCGGGCTGCTGCAGCCTGGCCTTCACCGTGTCGGCAAGGTAGGCCGGCAGAATCTCGTCGTGAATGCGATTGACAGCTGCCGGGTCGCGCACCGGAAAGACCACTTCGCAGCGCTCGAAGAGATTGCGCGGCATCCAGTCAGCCGAGCCCATGTAGAACTCGTGGTCGCCGCCATTGGCAAAGTGAAAGATGCGCGAGTGCTCCAGGAACCGGCCCACGATCGAACGCACGCGGATGTTATCTGAAAGCCCTTTCACTCCGGGGCGCAGGATCGAGAGCCCGCGCACGATCAGGTCGATCTGAACGCCGGCCTGCGAGGCCTGGTAGAGCGCCTCGATGACCGAGGGCTCGAGAAGCGCATTCATCTTGGCCACGATGTGCGCTGGCCTGCCTGCCTTGGCGTGCTCGGCCTCGCGGCGAATCAGACGCAGAAAGCTCTCGGCCATGGTCAGCGGCGCCACCAGCAGCGGGCTGTAGTCGTCGATCTCGGCATGCGCGGTAAGGTAGTTGAACACCATGTGCACGCGCTCGCTGATCTGCGGATCGCTGGTGAGCAGGCTCAGGTCGGTGTAGAAGCGCGCGGTCACCGGGTTGTAGTTGCCGGTGCCCAGATGGCAGTAGCGGCGGGTCACGCCGTCTTCGTCGCGGCGCACCAGCATGGCCAGCTTGCAATGCGTCTTCAGGCCCACCACGCCGTGGAAGACCTGCACGCCCGCGTCTTCCATCGAGCGCGCCCAGTGGATGTTCGAGGCCTCGTCGAACCGCGCCATCAGCTCCACGACGACGGTAGCCTCTTTTGTTGCTCCGGCTTCAGTCAGTGCCTGGAACATCGGCGAGTCGCGGCTGGTGCGGTAGAGCGTTTGCTTCATGGTTACCACAGCCGGGTCCTGGGCGCCCTGCTGCACAAAATCCACCACCGGTTCGTAGCTGTCGTAAGGGTGATGAAGCATGATGTCGCGGTGGCGCAGCTCGTCAAAAATGCCGGTTGACTTGCGGCTCAAGAGCAGCGGCTTGGGCGTGAAAGGCTGGAACTTGAGGTCCGGCCGTTTCACGTCTTCGTAGAAAAACATCACGCGCGACAGGTTCACCGGGCCCTCGCCGCGGAAGACCTGGTTTTCGTCGAGTTCGAAGTTCACGCGCAGCCGCTCAACAATTTCGGGATCGGCGCCGGTCTCGATCTCAAGCCGTACGGCATCGCCCTTGCGGCGGTTGTGGAGTTCCACGCGGATGGTCTCGAGCAGCGACCGTGCCTCTTCTTCCTCGAAGTAGAGGTTCGAGTTGCGCGTGACCCGGAACGACGCATGGGCCAGCACCTCGTAGCCGCGGTACATGCCTGCCAGGTGCTGGGCAATGAGGTCCTGCAGCAGAAGGTAATCGAAGGTGCCGTCGCCGGCCGGCAGGCGGACAAACCTGGGCAGCGCGCGTGGCACCGTGACCACTCCCAGCACCTGCGGGCCCGAGCTGCGCCGCTTGGCACGCAGCAGCAGCGCCAGGCACAGAGCTTTGTTCAGCACGCGCGGAAATGGGTGTGCCGGGTCAATCGAGATGGGCGTCAGCAGCGGGTCTACCTCGCGCTGGAAATAGTCTTTGGCGTAGGTGTGGGCTTCGTCGCTCAGCTCGTCCCATTCCAGCAGCCTGATGTTTTGCTTGCGCATCTCGGGCAGCAGTTTCGAGTTCCAGCAGCGGTATTGGGCGGCCACAAAATCGTGAATTTCGGCGGTCAGGATCGCCAGCGACTCATCCGGGCGCAGGCCGTCGTAGCCGGGCTCCCGGTAGCCGTCTTCAATGCGCTGCAGAAGGCCGGCCTGGCGAATCTCGACATATTCGTCGAGGTTGGAGCCGGTGATGGCCAGGAACTTGACCCGTTCGAGCAGGGGATTTGACTGGTCTTCGGCCTCTTCGAGGACGCGGCGGTTGAACTGCATCCACGAGTAGTCGCGGCCGTTGAAGAGCTTTTGTTTCTGCAAGGTTTTGGCCATGGTGCTTTCCGGTGCCGTGTTGGAAGTCTATCGCGTTTCAGCGGGATGTGGCACGCCGTTTGGCCGCCAGGGGAACGGTCCGGGTCTCATTTTGAACTCATACAGCATATGGGGCTTGTGCGGTGTTAATGCGGTGCAAAAAGGGGGTTGAATCAATTTGAAACCGGGCCCCGGTTTTGAGCGTATTACTTCATTTACCGTCTTATGTTTGCGGCACCGGCGCAGAGTTTTCCTGCTATTGACGCGCCAACCGAACCGGTTTGAGGATAGAGGTAGGCGGCATTTTCATCTGAGGAGTGACTTCGCCATGTCTGAGAGGCACGAAAACGAGCAAGCAAGCCTGATTCCTCCCAAGCCCATGCCCGAGGTGGCCGCGGAATTCACGCGCAGCGTGCAAGGCCTGCTCGACGGCCGCGCCAAGGGCGACCCTGAAATCAAGCAGGCGCTTACCGGCCTCGACGAGATGCTCGACATCATCGCTGCCGGCCTTTACAGCCTGGCTTCAATGCTGGTGGGCGAAGGCGAAGAGAGCGTGCGGCTGGTGGAATACACCGTGGCAACCGTTGAGGTGAGCCGATGCGGCGATCATTTTGAAGCGCGCCGCAGCAGCCGGCTCGCGCTTGTCAAGGCCGCGCTTGAGATCATCGCGCACCGCGAGCCCGGCGGCCTTGCCGCTCCTCAGAGCGCAGCGGGCCCGGCCACCTGCATTGAAGACGACGATCTGGATTCGGCCGGCATCTCGGCCCGGGAGTTCGAGCAGATGATCGCCGGACCCGAACGCGACCGGGTCCGCGAGTGGCTGGCGAATCTACCCACCCGACTGCGCACCGTCTTTGTGTTACGCGCCGTGGCGGGATTCAGTTCGTCTGAAACGGCGACTCTGCTGGCCACGCACGGCGGGGCTTCTGCCGCAGGCTGGACTGATAGCGCCGTCCGCGACATATTCCGCCAGGGCCTCTGCTCGCTCGCATCGCAACTGATTCACGCCTCGGTTGGTCGGTGAAAAAGCAGGGAATATGGGTCAGGGACTATGGCACGTGCCCGTAGCCGGTAGCCTATAGCTTCCCGTTACGAACCGCCGGCCATAGGCTGCTGGCTCCCGACTTCTTAATCCCACCCCAACCCCTGTGACGACCGGCCTGCGCTCCCGGCCTTCTTATTCGATACACTACTTTTAGAAGCGTCTCGCTTTATGAATGCATCCATTCAATAACAGCAATTTTTGGCAGAATCTTTTGCCGCAGACCGGGCAAGGTTGAATTTGCAAAAGTACATCCTCAAGAGAGCAGTCTATTTCTGCCTCGCCGCTTTCCTGTTGAGTCTCACGCTTCTCGAAGTCCCGGAGGCAGAGGGGCAGACGGCGCCGCAGGCCCCCGCGCCCACGGCTGGCTCGTTTCAGGGCAGCGTGGTCCAGGGAAAGGCTTCGGCCGAGGCGATCGGGCTGTCGCTCGACGACGCGATCCAGCGTGGATTGACGGCTAATCTGGGAATCATCTTGAGCGAAAACCAGACTTCGACGGCACGGGGCGAGCGGTTGAGCCAACTGCAGTCGCTGCTGCCGTCTGTGGATTTCGCGGCAAGGGAGACAGTGAGCCAGATTGATCTGCCTGCCGAGGGTTTTCGCTTCCCGGGCATCCCGGCGGTTATCGGGCCCTTCGGATACACAGATGTTCGGGCCTCATTAAGCTGGTCGCTGGCCGATCTCTCCGCGTTGAAAAACTACCTGGCCGCGCGGCACAACTTTGCGGCTGCCCAGCTTTCGGCCCAGGATGCACGGGACCTGGTGATTCTGACCGTGGGCAACGCCTACCTGCTGGTACTGGCCGATGAAACCGCGGTCGAGAGCGCGCAGGCGCAGGTGGCAACTTCGCAGATTTCACTCAACCAGGCCATCGCGAACCACGAAGCCGGTACTGCGCCCAAGCTGGATGAACTGCGGGCGCGCGTCGACTTTCAACAGCAGGAGCAGGAGCTGATCGCAGCGCAGACGGCGCTCGAGAAGGACAAATTGGCATTGGCGCGCACCATCGGCCTTCCGCTCGAACAAAAGTTCACGCTCACTGACAAGGCGCCCTACGCGGCATTCGACCAGGTGGATGTGAACACGCTGATTGCGCAGGCTCAGGCCAACCGCAAAGATCTGGCCGCGCTGGTTGAGCAGGCGGCGGCGGCGGCCGAGCAACGCAAGGCAGCTACCGACGAACGGCTGCCCACCTTCAAAGCGAATGCGGATTACGGTGACATCGGCACTACGCTGGGGCACTCTCACGGCACCGTAGATGCAACGGGTACGGTAAGCTTTCCGCTGTTCAAGGAGTATGGATTGCGGGGCGATGCAGAGCAGGCGCAGGCGCAACTGGATACGGCGCAGGCGCAGGTGAGCGACAGAAGGGCGCAGGTTGACGCAGACGTACGCGACGCGCTGCTCGATATCGAGGCCGCGCAGAAGCAGGTTGAAGTGGCGCGCTCCAGCGTCGATCTGGCCAATGAGGCGCTGCGCGAGGCACAAGAGCAGTACGCCAACGGCGTTAGCGACAACCTGCCCGTAAGCCAGGCGCAGCAATCGGTGGCGCAGGCGAATGCGCAGTATGTGGCCAGCCTTTACCGGCACAACGTGGCCAAGCTCAGCCTGGCGCGCGCGCTGGGGGCGGGCGAGAACTACAGGAATTATGTAAAGCAGACCCAGTAGCGGGCGCACTGCGGCAAGCGGTTGCGCGCGGAGTCTGATTAAGGGCCGGGGGTCATTTGGCAGTCGGCGACTGGATTTGCAACGGGAGGGAAGAAACGTGGCGGAAACGAATCGAGCAACGGCGCAAGCCGAACCGGTAGAGGAGACTGAGGTCACGCCGGCGCCAAAACGCAGAAGGGGCCTGGTCATCGCGGTGGTGGTGGTGCTGGTGCTGGTTGCCGTGGGCGTGTGGTGGCGATCGACCTATACCGAAGATACCGACGACGCGCAGGTGAACGGCCACCTGATCCAGGTGAGTTCGCGCATCACGGACCAGGTCGTGAAGGTCGATGTGGAAGAGAACCAGCAGGTGAAGAAGGGCGACGTGATCGCCGAGCTCGACCCTCGCGATTTCCAGGTCGCAGTTGAGAACGCTCAGGCGGCGCTTGACAGCGCCCGGGCTTTTGCCCTGGCGGCCGGCGTGAACGTGCCCCTCACCCAGGTAAATACAGGCTCGAACCTGACGTCGGCGAATGCCGATGTAACCGGCTCGCACGCCTCAGTGCTGCAAGCTCAGAAGCAGCTGGCCGCGGCCGATGCACGCGTGGCGCAAGCCATTGCCAACAACAACAAGGCCCAGGCCGACCTGAAGCGCTATACACCGCTGGTTGAAAAAGACGTGATCAGCAAGCTTCAGTACGACGCTGCGGTTGCCGCCGCGCAGTCGTCCGCCGCGGCGCTGGCCGACGCCGAAGCCACCGAGGAGGCCGCGCGGGACGCCATCCGCGTGGCCACCGAGCGCGAGAAGCAGGCCGAGGCTTCGCAGAAATACGCGCTAACCGGCCCGCAGCAGGTCGCGTTGCAGAGCGCCCGCTACAAGCAGGCGCAAGCCCAGGTGGAGCAGGCGCAGGCCCAGCTCGACCAGGCCAAACTCAACCTGAGCTACTGCACAATCGTCGCGCCTGAAGACGGAATCATCACCCGCAAAAGCGTCGAAATCAACCAGAATGTTTCCCCCGGGCAGAACCTGCTTACGCTGGTCTCGCTCGCGGACATCTGGGTGACGGCGAACTTCAAGGAGACGCAGCTCAGGCACATGGTGGCCGGGCAGAAGGTCGCGATCCACGTAGATTCGACCGGCAAGGACTACAGCGGCAAGGTGACTCAGATCGGGGGCGCCACCGGCTCGGTGCTTTCGCTCTTTCCGCCTGAGAATGCAACCGGCAACTATGTAAAGGTAGTGCAGCGCGTGCCGGTGCGCATTGACTTTACCGATCTTGCGAAAGAGGACCCGAACCACGAACTGCGGCCGGGGCTTTCGGTGGAACCGAAGGTGTGGGTGAAGTAAGACGGTGAACGGTGGACAGTGAACGGTGAACAGTGAAAGGTAGCCCCCGGCCTTTGATTCATGGCTGGGGGCTTGGTTTTTGGGGCTCCGCCGCTTGGACTGCGGCTGAGTGTGGAGCTTGACGGTTCAACGTGCCGTCACCCGGGGGCGAGCTCAACGATCCAGTCGCGCGCCAACGGTTTAGAGTGGATGGAGCGCATCCATGAAAGATTCGATCTACGTTTCGAAGGAGAACTACCTCAAGGCCATTCTCGAGGCCGAGGCGGAAGGGCGCGAGGTGATTCCCGCTCTTCTCGCACACTGGCTCGAGGTTTCACCGCCGGCGGTGACCATGGCGGTCAAGCGGCTGAAGCGCGATGGCTTCGTTGAAGTGGGCGACGACGGCATCGTGCGCCTCACCGAAACGGGCCGCGAGACCGCATACCACACGGCCGTGCGCCACCATCTGATCGAGCGCATGCTGAGCGAGGTCTTCGGCATGGAGTGGCATGAGATTCACGAAGAGGCCGAGCGACTGGAGCATGCGGTTTCACCCGCCTTCGAGGCCAAGTTACGTGAGAAGCTGGGTGAGGGCGGCGCCTGTCCTCATGGCAACGCCGTGCTGCCGGTCCGGCCCGAGGAACGCAAACGTCGCGGCGAAACGCGGCTAAGCGAGGCGGCTGAAGGCCGGTCCTACACGGTCGCCAGCCTGCAGGAACGCGACACCAAACTGCTCGTTTTTCTGCATAAGGCCGGCATCGGTCCCGGCGCCCGGCTCAAGGTGCTCAGCCAGAACTACGACCAGACCGTCACCATCGAGCTCAAATCGGGGAATTCGATCCTTGGCCGGCCTGCAGCGGAGGCGGTCTGGCTCAGGAGGATTGAATAGGCGCTTGGAGTTTATCGATAATTTAACGTAAGAAAATTTATTAATCACAGTTAACAACTTGTGGCATACTGTGGTTGGGGGAGTGTGGCGCCCGTCCCCCGACAATACCTATGTCCACAGACGTCATTGTCCAGCCAATACCGGGGCAGCCATCCATACTGCCCTCGTTGCCTGAGGTCCACGCGAGCGTTCCAGTTTCGCGCTCGCGGTTCTACTGGCGCCGCGTCCTCGGCTTTCTGGGGCCCGGTTTCCTTATCTCGGTTGGCTACATGGACCCCGGCAACTGGGCCACCGACATTGCCGGCGGCTCGCGCTTCGGCTATACGCTGCTTTTCGTGGTCATGGCCTCGAACCTGATGGCCATCCTGCTGCAGAGCCTGTCGCTCAAGCTGGGCGTAGCCACTGAGCGCGACCTGGCCCAGCTTTGCCGGGAGCGATATGGCGCCAAAACCAGCTTCGCGCTATGGATTCTTGCCGAGATCGGGATTGCCGCCTGCGACCTGGCCGAGGTGATCGGTTCGGCCATTGCGTTGCAACTGCTTTTTCACATCCCGCTCTTCTACGGCGTGCTGATTACCGGGCTCGATGTGCTGCTGATCCTGCTGTTGCAGCGCTGGGGATTCCGCTACGTTGAATCGCTGGTAATCGCGCTGATCGGCACCATCATTGCCATGTTCGGCGTGCAGATGTTTTTCTCGCGGCCCGAATATCTGCCGGCATTCCGCTCGTTGTTCATCCCCGCCACTGCGATCGTCACCAACCCTGCAATGCTGTACATCGCCATCGGCATTCTGGGCGCCACGGTGATGCCTCACAACCTCTATCTGCATTCGTCCATCGTGCAGAGCCGCAACTACAAGCGCACGCCCGAAGGCAAGCGCGAAGCGATTCACATGGCGAATGTGGATTCGGCGCTGGCGCTCACTATAGCGCTGTTTGTGAACGCCGCGATTCTGATCGTCGCCGCGGCGGTCTTCAATCGCAGCGGCCATTTCGAGGTTGCGGCCATTCAGGATGCGTTCAAGCTGTTGAGCCCGCTGGTGGGCGCGGCCAGCGCAAGTACGCTGTTTGCGGTCGCGCTGCTCGCCTCCGGGCAGAATTCCTCCATCACCGGTACGCTGGCCGGCCAGGTGGTGATGGAGGGGTTCATCAATATTCACGTCGCGCCCTGGCTGCGCCGGCTCATTACGCGCTCCCTGGCCATTATCCCTACCATCATCGTGGTCGCCATCGCCGGCGAGAACGGAACCGAAAAGCTGCTCATTCTCAGCCAGGTGGTTCTTTCGCTGCAACTGAGCTTTGCGGTGGTACCGCTGGTTGTTTTCACTGGCAATCGCGCCCTGATGGGCCAGTTCGCCAACGGCCGCGGCATGAAGATTCTGGCGTGGTTTACGGCCGTTCTCATCGCCGGGCTCAATGCATGGCTTCTCATTCAGACCGCAATGGGGCGATAGGGCCTGTTTCCCCATCGGAGGTTACTCAAATGCGCAACGCAAGAATCGGATGGACGTATCTCATTCTCCTTGCGTTAACCGCAGTTAACACTGTCGTTTTGCCGGCGCAAAGTGGAACCTCCTCGGCCATCTCGGGGACGGTGACGGATGCCAGCGGTGCGGTCGTCGCCAACGCCTCGGTGACGGCGACCGAAGTCGACACCAAGGCCACGCGCGCCGAACAAACCGACGCCAGCGGCCATTATCTGTTTTCCCAGGTGAATCCCGGCACGTACCGGGTTACGGTGCGGCTCGAAGGTTTTGCCAATGCGGAGTCGGAGCCGACGCCGGTGGGCGTGGGCCGCAACGTCGCGCTCAATTTCACGTTGCACCTGAAATCCGTGTCGCAAACCGTCGAGGTGACCGCGCACCAGGGCCTGCTGACCCTCGATAATCCCGACACCACCACCACCATCGAAGCCAGGACCATCGAAAACCTGCCCAATCCCGGGCAGGACCTCACGTATGTCACGCAATTCGCGCAGGGCGCTTTGATGAATACAGCCGGCTCGTCGAGCGATGCCAAGGCCCCGGGAGGATACGGGAACGTCGAGTTCAACGGCCTGCCGGCCACGTCGAACGGATACATTCTCGACGGCTACGACAGCAACGATCCGTGGCTGGGCTTGAATATTGGCCTTTCGACAAACCTGGTCATCGGGCTCGACGCCCTCCAGGAATCGACGGTGAACACCAATTCCTATTCGGTCGATCAGGGGCGCTACGGCGCTTCGCAGGTGAACTACTTCACCAAATCGGGAACCAACCAGTTTCACGGCGATCTCTACGAAGTCTGGAACGGCTCGCTGTTCAACGCCGAGGACTATTTTCTCCATGCCAACGACACGCCGGGGAACATCGCGAAAAAGCCGCGTTCCGTGGTGAATGAGTTCGGCGTCAGCGTGGGCGGGCCGATTCGCAGGAACAAGCTTTTCTTCTTCGCACACTATGAGGGCGTTCGCATTGCTCTGCCAATCGTCACCTCTGCGACCTTGCCCACGCCCGCGTATCAGAATTATGTGCTGGGGCAAAAATATGTGCCGGGACCTTATGTGCAGGGTCAACTGGAGACAGGAGGCACGGACCCGGTCACGGGGACCACGCTGCAGGCCGAGCCGCAAGAGATTCCTTTCTATCAAAACATGTTCTCGCTGCTGCCTGCTTCCGGCGGGTCGAATGTGCAGATCACAGGCTGTCCACTGTATGTAAATGTAGCTCCCCCGACCAATGGCGCCCTTCCCGATGGGGACGGCTGCGCATCGCAGCAGCAGCGCTCCCTGAACAACAGCGACACGGAGAACCTGATCGTCGTGAAGATCGATCACACCATCGACGCCAGCAACACCGTCTGGTACCGCTTTCAGCAGGACACGGGCCTGCAGGCGGAATGGACAGACCCCATCAACTCCATCTTCAACGCCTATTCGCCGCAGCCGCAGCGCACACTGGTGGTGGGCTACACGCACATCTTCAGCCCCAGGCTGGTGAACCAGTTCAACCCCGGCGCAAGCTGGTACTCGAGCATCTTCGAGCCCAACAATTACGCGCAGGCGCTCCAGACTTTTCCCATCATGCTGGCCTCGGGCAGCGACAGCGTGCCTTTCACGACCATCGGCGGACTGAACGATACGTTTCCGCAGGGGCGCAAGGTGACGCAATGGCAGATCAACGACAATCTCACCTGGACCCACGAAAAGCATACGTTGCACTTCGGCATCAATACGCGCCGCGTCGACACCAGCGACTACGACCTCGGAGAAGGCATTGTGCCCACCGTCGCCTACAACGACCTGGCGGAGTTTACCTATGGAGCCGCATATACCGCCCAGCAGAACTTCCCGGTCTCTCTGAAGGAGAGGGTGGCCGTCGGCAATCTCGAATACTACGGGATGGACACTTGGAAGCCTTCGGCGAGAGCGACCGTCACCTACGGCATGCGCGTGACCTGGAATACCAACGTCATCAGTCCGCAGGCGCTCTTTTCCCGCATGGCCGGCTCCTTCCTGGATGCAACGCATGCAACCAATCAGCCGCTTAATCAGGTCATTCTTGCCAACGTTCGCAACCTGTTTCCGGCAACGCCGCTGTTCGTCTATCAGCCGCGGGCCTCGATTGCGTATCAGCTTCGTCCGCGTATGGCCGTTCATGCCGGATTCGGCGTCTTCAACGACATCATCCCGCAGCAAATTGCGGATAGCGGTCTGATGAACGCGCCCAACGATCCCTCCTTCACCGGCGGTATCGGGGGACAGGTGGGCGGCCTGGCGATTGCACCCGGCGTTCCGGGAAGCGCCGTTGATGCCGCAGCCAACGCCAATCGGTCGTTTCAAACCACCTTCAGCTCCGGCGGCGCGCCCTGCGCGGGCATCCAGCCTGGCGCTCCAACCTGTCCGCTGGCCGTCAGTTTGAACACCCTGCCCACGGGAACGCTCAAGACCCCGTATTACTATCAGTACAATCTCGGCATCGAACAGCAGATCGGCTGGCGCGGCAATTTGCGTGCTGACTTCGTGGGCACGCGCGGATTGCACGAACCCTACCAGGTGCAGCTCAACGGCTACCAGAACGTCTGCAATGGATGCTTTGCGCCATTTCCTTACCAGCAGCCGCTCGATCAGCGATTTGGAAATGTCACCGAGTTCCAAACCGGCGCGAACAGCATGTACAGTGGATTGCAGACCGTCTACGCGCAGCAATGGGGCGGCTTGACCCTGCGCGGCAACTACACCTTCAGTCACTGCCTCGACGAAGTATCGAATGGCGGCTTGCTCGCCTTCTCCACGCAGGGGCTGGAATCGCCGCTGCCGGGAGAGTTAAGCCGGCAGCATGCCAGTTGCGACTACGATGTGCGGCAGAACATCTCCGCGTTCGGGGTGTATCAGGTGCCGTTCCACTCCGGCAATCCGATCTTGCGTCGGATATTTGCAAATTGGTCCTTTTCCGAGACCGGATTCCTTCACTCCGGACTGCCTTTCAGCGTCCTGAGCCAGCAATATAGCGCACAAGTTCCCAATTATCCCTATAAGAAATGTGATCCGGCCAATCCTGCCAGTTGTCAGCAAGGAGGCGTCTTTCAGGCGTCCAACCCCACGCAAACCATCCAGTTCGCGGTGCCGAACTATGCCAACCGGATTCCCGGCGTGCCGCTCTATCGCAAGACTCCCTATCCCGGCGTCACGATCAATGGAACCAGGCAGTGGCTCAATCCCGATGCCTTCGTCTCGGTGGTCGATCCCACGACCGGCGACTGTTATACCGGCAGCGTCGGCGTGCCACCCAGCAGCGATAACCCGGCGATCTGCCAGTTCGGCAACTCCGGCCGCAACTCGGTGCGCGGACCGCACTTCACGTATTCGGATATGTACCTGACAAAGGTTTTTCCCATTCGGGAAGGGATCAAACTGCGCATCGACGGCCAGTTGTTCAATGCCTTCAACCATCCTAACTTTGCGCTGCCCAGCACGGTGGAGGCCGGCGTGCCCGGTTCAGTTCCAGCAAGATTTGGAACGTTGCAAAGCCTGACGATGCCGCCCACCGGGCTTTTGGGCGTGGGCCTCGGAGGAGACAGTTCGCCGCGCATGGTTGCCTTTCAGGCACGAGTGGAGTTTTGAAGGAACCGGGTTCGCTGCGATCGTCACCGGCCCCAAACGCAATTATCTCCTGAATTCAAACGATTTTTTTTAAGAGTACTTCCGGCATCGCGCTGGCTTGCCTCTTTTTGCCCCGCGTGTTTCAATTGCATTGATTAATCGGATTTGTTTCTCCGGTTGCGGGAACTCCGGCTCAGCGCCAGCAACTTCGGAGCTCCCATATAGCCTTGGCGTTCATCGTGCTCACCGGGGAAGAAGCAAGGGTGTTCCTTGATATACGACGAGGATGAGCCAGATACAGAAGAGGACGACGGGGCAGAAGAGCCGTGGGACGATAAGCCGCGTTACGACACGGTGCCCTACGACGTAAGGCCCGAAGCAGACCTGTATTCCTTCCGGGACGCGCTGAAAGCTCCCGGACAACCTCCGCAGCAAGTGCAACTGCTCTATGATGCCTCGGGAAACGCGGTGGTTCAGCCCGCTGCGCCGGCAGAAAAGAAAAAGCCAAAAATGCTGATCGTGTTAGCGTCCCTTGCTGGCGTCGTACTCGCAATCGTTGCCATTTGGTCGTTGCAACAAGGTCCACCACCGCCGCCCTACGTCGATCTTGGCGACAGCAATGAGGCAAATTCAGGATTGAGCGGAGACCTGGTGGCGCGCTGGACGGGCAAGGCCAACTACGTGTTCTATGTCAACCCGCTTTCTTCCGATGACCTGGCCGGCTTTGCCGCAGTGGCGGCCAACCCGCCGCGCCAGATCGTGTTCAACATCCATTTGAAAGATGCCTCGGGAATCACAATCTGCGAAAAAGAGATCGTATTCCCATTCAAGGCGCCGGAAAATGGCAGCGCTGTTCCGACCCAGGGACCACCGGAGAGAACCATGGATGGCGACGTGATCGGCTACGAACGTGGCGACAAGGGCGAGATTGTGCGCATCGAAGTGAAAGGGCCGATGAGCTGTTCAGAGAAGTTCTACGAACGTATCGCCGCCTGGGATTTCACGACCACCTATCCAGTGAAAGGCGATCAGAACGACTGGGTCAGCAATCTGGAAAGGGTATCGGGCGGGAAGCAGGTGAGCAGGACGAAAAAGAAGTCGGCCCCCATGATGCCGTTGCTGCCCGCCCCAATGGACGGCGACGACGTGATTGTGGGTGATAATATCTCGCACGGCACTGTTCTGACGCGAGCCGGCCACGAGTTTTATGTGGGACCGGGCGGGTTGAGCTCGCACGGTGAAGGCTGGGGAGTCTTTCCAGAAGCATTCCACTTCCACTGCGATGTTAAATCCAACTGCACGCTGACTCGCGCAGGGGCTACATCCACCGTATTTGCCCGATTGACGAAATAGAGGCCATGCGGGTTCTTTCAGCAGCCGAAATGCAGGCCTGCGACCGCGCTACTGCGGAGCGCATGGGGAAACCCTCGTTTGAGCTCATGCGAAACGCAGCCTCTGCCGTGGCGGCATTCGCTCGCGAGCAATTTCCTCAGGCGCGGAAGATAACCGTGCTGTGCGGGCGCGGCAATAACGGCGGCGACGGGATGGCGGCGGCGCGACTGCTGCACCTGGCGGGGCTTGAGGTGGCAACCATCCTGCTCGGCGGCAGCGAGGGACTCAAAGGAGATGCGGCCCAAGCCTGGCGAGAGCTTGTAGCAGCTCCAGGCGTTTCCGTTCATGTTGCCAAGTCTGCTGCCGATCTTCACGGGCTCAACCCCGCCCGCCAGGCAGACCTGGTTATCGACGCCGTTCTCGGCACGGGATTCAAGCCGCCCATCAAAGGCCTGGCGCTCGATGGGCTCGAATGGATGAAGAGCAGGCGGGGGCCGGTTCTCGCCGTCGATCTGCCTTCGGGCTGGCCGGCCGATGCTACCAGCGCCACACTCGATTCGCCGGTTTTCCCCGCCGACGCCGTCATCACGTTCACCGCGCCCAAGCCCGCGCATGTATTTGGAGCGTTGACGCGCGCCTGGGACCAGCCGGTGGTCGTTGCGCCCATCGGCTCGCCAGACGAGTTGCTGATTTCAGAGTTGGACATCGCTTGGGCAGGTTCTTCCATGGAGCTTGTGCTGGCTCCTCGGGCCGCCGCTGCCAATAAAGGCAACTTCGGCCACGTTCTTGTGGTTGGCGGCACCTTTGGATCGGCCGGCGGCAAGGCCGGCGCACCTGCCATGGCGGCGCTTGCGGCCATGCGCGTCGGAGCCGGGCTGGTGACGGCCGCGGTTCCCGCGCCGGCCATGCCGGCAGTTGGTGCAGTGGCGCCCGAACTCATGACATGGCAACTTGAAGCCAATGGGGATGGTTCGATCGGCGAGGGGAGTCTGGATCCCAAACGGCTGGCAGCTTTGCTGGCCGGTAAAACTGTTCTCGCCCTCGGACCAGGATTGGGTCAGAGCCCTGAGACGGCAAAGTTTGCTGCCGGATTGCTCTCGTCAACCGAACTCCCCGCCGTACTTGATGCCGATGCGCTCAATATTCTGGCTGCAAAGCCGGTCCTGCTGGCCAAGCTGGCACGCTTGGGCAAGCGCACGCTGGTGCTTACGCCGCATCCGGGAGAGATGGCGCGGCTGGCTGCAACCACGGTTGCCGAAATCCAGGCCAATCGCCTTGAAGCGGCCCGCAGATTCGCCTTGAAGATCGGTGTAACTGTTGTGCTTAAAGGCGCGCGGACACTGATCGCTTATCCCGATGGGCGCGTGGCCGTGAACACCACCGGCAACCCCGGCATGGCCAAGGGCGGCAGTGGCGACATGTTGACAGGAATGATCGCCGGACTCATGGCGCAATACCCGAACGACTGGGCGCAGGCGGTAGAGGCCGCAGTGCATCTGCACGGCCTGGCCGCTGACCTTGCTGTGAGTGTACAGAATGAGCACACTTTGCTCGCCACCGATTCGCTTAAACATCTTTCCCAGGCTTTTCGCTTTCAATCACGCGGCACAAACGGGTATGTTTGGATACAGGGCGCGCAAACCAGAGGCGCCGCGCGAGGCTGAGTAATGACCGACGCCGCACCCGCCGCCGCAGGCAAAGTCCACGAGTTCACGACCAAAAGCGGTCCCGACACCGTCGAGGTGGGGCGCAAGCTGGTGAAGATTCTCAAGCCGCCGCAACTGCTGCTGCTGCGCGGCGAACTGGGAACCGGTAAAACCACCCTGGTGAAGGGAATTGCGCAGGCGCTGGACGCGGCTGAACCCGACGAGGTGACCAGCCCCACCTTCACGCTGGTGCACGAGTACGACGGCGCGCGCGAGGGCAAGCCCATCAAGCTCTTCCATCTGGATGTGTACCGGCTCGAGGGCGAGCGCCAGCTTGAGACTCTCGGCCTTGAAGAACTGCTCACGCCCGATTCGCTGGTGCTAGTTGAGTGGGGCGACAAGTTCAAGAGCATCCGCAAGCGCGCCACCGGCGAAATCGTGATTACCGCTGAAGGCGGCGACGCCCGCAAGATTACGGTGACGTTGAAGGAATAGCAAGCCAGCGAGCCGGCAAGCCAGCGAGTCAGCGACGAGATTGCAGCGCCGGTCTCCCGACCCGCGCTGTGTCCCCTCCGCTATCCTGATTCAATGGACCTGCGATCGCTGCCGAAGGTTGAACTCCATCTGCATCTCGACTGCTCGTTGAGCTACAAGGCTGTTTCGCGCCTTGTTCCCAGTGTTACACCAGCCGATTACCAGCGCGACTACGTTGGTCCGGCGCGATGCACCAACCTTGCCGATTTTCTTACCCGCGCGCCCATGGGCTTCCGCCTGATGCAGAGCGAGGAGTCGCTGCGCCTGGTGGTGGAAGATCTTTTCGAGCAACTCGCCGCAGACGGCGTCATCTACGCCGAGATACGATTCGCGCCGTTGCTGCACACGCTGAATGGCCTCAGTCCGGAGCAGGCGGTTGCGATTGTCGAACGCGCCATCGACGAGCAGAGCCGTGCCACCGGAATCGATGCCTGCGCGATCCTTTGTACGCTGCGCCATTTTTCCGCAGACCAGAGCATGGCGACTGCCGAGCTGGTGGAGAAGTTTCGCGGCAGCCGCGTGGCCGCGCTCGATATAGCGGGCGACGAGGCCGGATATCCTCTCGATGCGCATATTGATGCCTATCGCTACGCCCGCGAGCGTGGCCTCAAGCGGACGGCGCATGCCGGCGAAGCATGCGGGCCCGAAAGCGTGTGGGAGACGCTGCGCTTGCTTTATCCGCAACGCATCGGCCACGGCACGCGCAGTCATGAGGATGAGAACCTCGTGGCGCATCTGCGCGTAAACCGGATCCACCTCGAACTTTGCCCTTCTTCGAACGTGCAGATTATTCCGTCGATCGAGAGCTGGAGCGACCACCCCATCGACAAGCTCTATCGGGACGGCGTTTCATTAAGCGTGAGTACCGATTCGCGCATGCTGACGCCGGCAACACTCACCGGCGAATACGAGGGGCTGCAGCGCACCTTCGGCTGGCGGCAGGAAGATTTTTTCCGCGCCAACCTCATGGGGATTGATGCGGCGTTCGCCGATGATGCAACCAGGCAGAAAGTGAAAGGCCGCCTGACGGAGGTTTACCAATCCATGTCGGCGCAGGCTTGAACGGGTGCACGCATTGCGATTTGCGATGGGGGACCGATGATGACGGAGTCTCCACATTCGGCAGTCAACGATCATTGCTGTGAATCCTGTGCCGCGCCCCCTGCCATGCCGCGAACGGTGGCATGGCTCCAGTCCATCACGCTGGTGTGGATGGTGGCTGAATGCGCCGGAGCTCTGATTGCATCGGCTCGGGCTCACAGCGTCGCTCTGCTCGCATTCGGCGCCGACAGCCTGATCGAACTTCTCTCGGCCGCGGTGGTCCTGCTCGCCTTTCTGCCCTGACTGTCTCGCCGCAAACATATCGCTGAGCACGCGGCCGCGGTCCTGCTGTTCCTGCTTGCGGGTATTGTGGTCGTGATCGCAGCCACATCATGGCGCGGTCCGATTGAGACCAGTTGTCTCGGCATCGTGGTTACCGCCCTGGCGCTGGTCATCATGCCCATCCTGGCCTGGCTCAAGCGCAGGCAGGCGCGGGCGCTGGATCATCGTGCCCTGGCTGCCGACGCTGCGCAATCGGCAACCTGCGCGTGGCTCGCCGCCGTCACGCTGGCCGGCCTGGCGGCCTTCGCACTCTGGCATACTCGCTGGATCGATTCGGCCGCAGCGCTGGTTGCCGTTCCCATTCTTATCGTTGAAGGCCGGCGCACATGGCGCGGCGAAGATTGCGGATGCGGCATGTGAGCCGGCGCTTGCAGGCATGTGAGACCGCCGCGTGCATGGGTTGTCTGCAGCATTCCAACCGCGGCTCGCGGATTTCATCTGCGCCTAACTCACGTCCATCGTTTAAGATTTCTCCATCTTCATTGGAGGTTCGCATGCCTGCGATCCCGAAAATTACTGCCCGTTATCTCTTGGCGTTCATCGCCGCACTTTGCGCGCTAAGCGCCGCTCTCTCTGCTCACGCGTCCTCAGGCCCGCATATTTTTCAGCGGCCCGCCATCAGCAAAGACATGATCGCCTTCGGCTACGCCGACGATTTGTGGGTGGTGCCGCGTGCCGGTGGCCGAGCCACGCGCCTCACCACTGGCGTGGGCATTGAAGAAACGCCGGTCTTCTCGCCTGACGGCAAGACCATCGCATTCACCGGCCAGTACGACGGCAACTTCGACGTTTACACCATCCCCGTCACCGGCGGCATCCCCTTCCGCGTCACTTATCACCCGGCGGCTGATTACGCGGTGGGCTGGAGTCCCGACGGCAAGCAGATTCTCTTCCGTTCAAATCGCGATGCCGCCAGCCGTTACACACAGCTCTACATCATTCCCGCGCAGGGCGGATTTGCCAAGGTGCTGCCGCTGCCCATGGCCTATCAAGGCCAGTATTCGCCCGACGGCAAAGAGATCGCCTACTCGCCGCTGCCGCTGGCCTTCGGATTCAACTACAACTTCTATGTTGCGTGGGGCAATTATCACGGCGGCACCGCCAGCACCATCTGGATCACCACGCTGCCCGGCCTCGACTCGGTTGAGATTCCCCATGAAAACTCCTCGGACTTCGATCCGGTTTACGTGAACGGCAAAATCTATTTCCTCTCCGGCCGCGACGGGCCGATCACCATCTTCAAATACGATCCCGCGACCAAGACGGCGGCCAAGGCCTTCAACAACAAAGGCCCCGACATCCACACGCTCGACGGCAACGGCGGCACTCTGGTATACGACCAACTCGGCGAGATTCACACCTTCGATACCGCAACCGGCAAAGACAGCATTGTGCCCATCGACGTTGATGCCGATCTGCCCGAGGTGAGGCCGCGCATTCAGAGCGTGGCCGACGAGATTCAGAACGTGACCGTTTCGGCCACAGGCGTTCGCGTGGCTGTTGAAGCGCACGGAGAAATCCTGACCGTCGCCACTAAAAAGGGACCCACGCGCGACATCACCAACACGCCGGGCATCGAAGAGCGCACGCCCGCCTGGTCGCCCGATGGGCAGTCGATCGCATACTTCTCTGACGAGTCGGGGCTCTACACGCTCGACGTTGCGCCGCAAACCGGCAATGCAGTGGCAGGCGCGGCGCCGGTAAAGAAATTCCCCATCTCGACCGACCCGTCATATTACTTCAATCCCAAGTGGTCGCCCGATTCCAAGCTCATCGTCTTCAACGACAACCGCAACAAGGTGTGGTTGCTCGACACTACTACGGGCAAGGTAACGCTGGTCTGCGACCAGAACGATTACGGGGGCTTCTCGAACCTCGCCTTCGATTTTGCCTGGTCGCCCGATTCAAAGTGGCTCGCGTATGAGCGCTCGCTGGCCAACCATCTGCACGCCATCTATCTCTACTCGGTGGATTCAGGCAAATCGACCGAGATCACCGACCAGATGGCCGACGCCGATAATCCCGCTTTTGACCGCGATGGCAAGTATCTCTACTTCACCGCCAGCACCAACGGCGGAGCTACCTCTGACGGTCTTGACATGACCTCGGATCTCTACATCGAGACCTCGAAGGTGTACGCGGCAGTGTTGCAGGCCGATGGAGCGTCGCCGCTTGCGCCCGAACTGGGCGACGAAAAACCGGCCGAGAAGAAGGAAGACAAGGACAAGAAGGACGCTGCGGCAGCCGGCGCGACCGACAAGAAGCCCGACGCGAAAGAGTCCGGTGACGAAGGCGCTTCGAAGTCAAAGGAGCCGAAACCGGTCAAGATCGACCTCGACGGCATCGAGTCGCGCATTGTTGCCATGCCCATGCCGGAAGGGATATACCTTGCCCTCGGCACGGGATTGAAAGGCAGCCTGTATTACCTGTGGACTCCGCCCGAGCGCGACTCCGTCGTGGCGCCCACGCTCAGCCGCTGGACCCCCGAAGATCGCAAGATGGAGAAGCTTGCCGATCGCGTTGGCGGCTTTGAGCTCTCAGCCGACGGCAACAAGATGCTGCTGGCGATTATGCCCCCTCGCGAAGACGACGGCGGAGGCGGTCCACCTTCGTGGGTAGTGGTGCCGGCAGATCAACCCGTCAAACCTGGCGATGGCGCTGTCAACTTTTCCGGCCTCAAGGTGCGCGTGGAGCCGAAGGCGGAGTGGGAACAGATGTACCACGAAGTGTGGCGCATCGAGCGCGCATACTTCTACAATCCCCATTTCAACGGCACTGACACTCAGGCCCAGGAAAAGAAGTACGAGCCTTACGTCGCAGCCATCGCCGCGCGCGCCGATCTCAACTACATCTTCCAGGAGATGTTGGGTGCGTTCTCCGTGGGCCATCTGCGCGGATTCGGCGGCCGCATCCCGGAGCCCGAACACGTTGCAGGTGGCTTGCTCGGTGCCGACTACGAGATCAACAACAACCGCTACTGCATTGCCAAAATCTACACCGGCGAAGATTTCAATCCGCGGATCAAGGCGCCCTTGGCGCAGCCGGGGTTGAACGTCCAGGTTGGCGATTGCATCCTGGCCATCAACGGAGCCGACCTGACCGCGGACACCAACATTCAGCAGCCGCTCGATGGCACGGCAGGCCAGGTGATCAGCCTGCGGATTGCATCGGCCGACGGCAAGAACCCGCGCGACATCTCCGTCATTCCTGTGGGGAGCGAAGGCGCACTGCGCAACGTGGACTGGATCGAGAGCAATCGCCGCAAGGTGGACAAGCTTTCGAATGGCCAGCTCGCCTACGTGTATTTGCCCGATACCGGCGGCGGAGGATTCACCAACTTCAACCGCTACTACTTTGCACAGACCGACAAAAAGGGCGCCATCATCGACGAGCGCTTTAATGCCGGCGGCCAGGTAGCCGACTATTTCATTGAAGTGATGAAGCGCCAGATTGAGAGCTATTGGTTGCCGCGCTATGGGCTCATCGAACATACACCGAACGCCGGCATCTACGGGCCCAAGGTGATGATCGCCAACGAGTACTCCGGTTCAGGCGGCGATGCGCTGCCGTGGCTCTTCAAGGAGGCCAAACTCGGCCCGTTGGTGGGCAAGCGCACCTGGGGCGGTCTG
>Ga0335074_10003646_pt1 | contig 21089 bp, 20 predicted proteins | sample Lox_Sample_23_FD_206715 | JGI IMG/M metagenome (GOLD analysis project Ga0335074, IMG submission 206715) | Soil microbial communities from Loxahatchee National Wildlife Refuge, Florida, United States - Lox_Sample_2.3 | ecosystem: Environmental > Terrestrial > Soil > Wetlands | place: USA... | reverse complement strand
GTTGCCTTTCTTCAGCCTGCATGGCAACAACATCACATCCGATTTTGAGCAATCGCTGCGTTCGTATGCCGAACGAAGCCCTCGTCCTCTACGAAATCCCTTATAATGGAAGGCATCGCCTGCTCTGGAACCAGCATAAACACTGGATACAATGCGCCACTTGCATTCGTGTCTAAGCCGTGTCTAAAATGGGATCCCATGAGAACTAGGAAGGCCCCCCGCCCCGCCAGAACCACGTTCAAGAACCAGCACGGAACTGTTCGCGTCTACACCCGGCGTCACATCAACGGCTGCAAGCTGCGCGACCCGAACGAGGTGCATTGTGCATGTCCGAAGTGGCTCTACGCGAAGCCGAGCGGCGGAATGCCCGTGCAGAAGGCGGCCAGCACTCCGTCGTTCACCGAGGCCTGCGAGAAGGCGCAGAAGATGCTCAGGGGCTTCGACCCCGAGATCGCCGCGGCCCGCGCCATCACCGAGGCCAAGCCGGAACCGGGCGTAACGATCGAAGACGCGGTCGCGCTCTACGAGGCGTCGCTGAAGCGGCGAGCGCTGTCCGCCAAGTACATCACCAACTGTCTGCTGCCATTCACGCGCCGCAAGCGGCGCCACTATCCGAGCGGGCGCATGGTCAACGTGCCTTTGCTGGACTTCCTCGACAACGAGAACCGCGCCGCCCGCGACCCCGTCGTTCGCGTCGAGCAGATCACCAGCGACCATCTCGACCGGTGGGCTGCCGAGTGGACAACAAACGATCTTTCATCCCACGGATGGCGCGGCACGGTTCGCGCCTTCTTCAAGTGGGCGCGGAAGCACGAGCTTGTCGTCCGCGAACCGGAGTTCCGCGAGCCGCAGCGCGTGAAGCCCGGCAACCGGTGCGGCTACTTCACCGACGAGCAGTACAGCAAGCTGGTCGCGGCCCTTCCCTTCTACCGGATGAAGTTCCACCCCATGCCTGAGAACTTCGCGGCGCGGCTCGGCGCCTTCATGGACTGTGCGCGATGGGGCGGCATGGCCGTCGTGGACATCGTGCTGTTCTCGCCGCGCGTCAACCTCAGCGAGAACAACGTGCTCACCTATCGTCGGCGCAAGTCCGGGGTGTTCGCTACCGTCCTGCTGGATCCGGCAGTGGCGGCGCGCCTGCGTTCGATCCCATCGGAGGAGGGCAGCGATCCAGACCGGCCCTTCCGCTTCCCCGACACCCGCGAGGAAGGAAACCGCCAACTCTGGCGTGGCCGGTTCGCCGGCTTGTGCGAGTTCGCTGGCATCACTGAGATCGAAACCGAGACCGGGGCCAAGCGCGACCCGCACCCGCACGGGTTGAGAGATTCTTTCGCCATCGACGCCATCACGCGCAACGTCGCTTTGGAGAACGTTGCCCGGATGCTCGGGCACGCGACGACGCAGATGACGCAAAGAGCTTATCTCTTCTGGGTCAAGAAGCGGCTCGACAGTTGCATCGAGGACCAGCGGGCGGCCTTGGCGCGGCGCACCCAACCTGCGCCGGAGGTCGAGAGCGCGGAACGCGAGAAGGCCGCGCTGATCCAGTAGCAGCGCTGTGCATAACCTGTGCGGCCTTTGCGCGAAACCCGCGCCAGATGCGGCCCTTCGGTACTGGTGCCGTTTGATTTGCACAGCGGTAGCAATCTGCTAATTGCTGTGTGACACTATCGGTATGGCAAAAACACAGCGAACTCCGAAAGTGGGCGATATTGTCGGAATTAAGGGAGAGAGTGGGACGTGGATCGTTTCTGGTGTTAGTCACCAGCGGATGACTGTTAACCTTGAAAAGATCGGTAGCCAGCCAGATGCGCCACATCGCCTCGCCACCCGTTGGGATTTGCTCATGTACCGCGATCAAGAAGATAGCAGCCAGAACGCGCTGCGAATTGTGCGTGAAGCCACGGAAGGCAAATAGCCGTCTCATTGGCCTTCAGCCTTTAATATCTTTTCCTGCATCGCCAGAAAGTGCTCATATTTTAAAAGCACAGCCAGCGGCTTATCGTTGTCTTGAATCACCAGCGTCTTGTCTAGCTCCCGTAGTTGCGTCACATTCAGTGCTCGTAAGCGGCTGATTCCCACATGCTGCACGCTAGGGTCTAAATACGGAATTTCAACATGGTTCAATTTCGCCATAAAGTCCTCTTAATTGGCGCGTGCCAGCGCCTTGAGTACGAGTTCTTTGTCTGCTTTCGCGTTTGGCTTTCGCTGTCGCAACAGAGCGCACAATTCATCCAGCGTCCAAACGTGATCGGTTAAACCAGCTTGCATTGCTGGAGTCACGCGCAGAGATGAATGCACGCGGCAGAAGTTGTAGTGAAAGAAATACAGCGCAACCTGATGCCCATGATTCTCAACTTTCTTGCTGTGCCCATTTGTCGGCCGCGTGAAACGGCGCATTCCCATTCTCATGGAAAGGTTCTGCCGTTCGACATAGCTGGTAGAGATATACTTTGGATCGGGCTTTCCGCTCAACACTCCTGTGCGACATCCAATACAAGTTGCCGGGCTGTAGCGCGACTCGGGATTCTCATTTGATGCGCCATAGATTTTGACCAGCATTGCATAATCAATCTCGGAGTCGAAAGCATTCTCAACAGCTTCGGCGTAGACGCGATGCCCGTCTGTTGTTAGCTGGATTCGATTCAAGATGCGCGAAGCAACGTCTTTCATAAAGGCTTGCGCCGTACCTGCCCCGCGATCTCCAAGCATGTAGGAAACGATCAGCTTTGAATCAGCGTCGATTGCTGTCCACGTCCACACGCTGCCGAAACCAGCGCCTACTTGTTCCTGAGTGAGACTCTTATCCTTGCCGAGCACGAATGCCCAGATTTCGTCACACTGAACGCGATTAACGTTCAGGCCGCGCACTATCGCATCGTGATACGCAGCACAGGCGCATCCAGCATCTTCCAACAGTCTCAGCACGGTATGTTTTCCCACTCCGAGCATTCGGCACGTCGCGTTAATCGAATTGCCCTTGACCAGAGCCGCTGTGTCCGCTTCGCTGTGTTTAGCTGATTCATTGCCGTTTTCCATAGGCATAATATAGGCTATATGACGGCTCATGTAAAGCGCAAAAATGGCTGTAAAGAACTTTTTTATGCTACTATTTTAGCCTATGGTAAACTCCAAAACGTCAGATACAACGTAGATCACGACCCCAACTCCTATTACAGCAAGGAATCTGAGGAGCAGGGTCAAATATAGTGTGACTCTTGCGAGCCTATCGTTATCGTTGTCTTGATCTATGTATCTATTCCATGAATTTATCGAGCTTGTCCGAAATGCTAAGACTTGCGATTTAACCTCTAGCGAGTGCCTAAAGAATCTGAGGGACGTATATTTTATATGTCTACTCGGATGCACTGCGCTTGTCGCCGTCGGCCTCGCCATGGAAGTAGGGGAAATTTGGCACGACGCGCGCGAAGCCATATGGGAAAAATCGCTGGAGCGTAGCCATTGGCTAACACCCTCAATCAATCGGAAGGAATATCCAGCACGGGTGTCTCGCTGTAAACAATTACTTGCCTCCGTAGGGTGGGTTTTAATCGTTGTGGGTGTCGTAGGAGAAGGAGTATTCGAAGGATTCGTGTACAAGTACGATTTGGCATTATCAGCCCTAAATGATTCCGCGATAGCCGAAACCAAGAAAGAAGCAGCGCAACTGCGCAAAGATGCTGAAGGGCTGAGGACTGAGAACTTGAAGCTATGGGCCATAGTCCAGCCACGGACGATCAGCCTAGGGAACCAACGGAAAATCGCGGACGCTTGCAGCCAATTCAAGGACCATGTCGTAATGGTCCAATCGTACGCATTAGATACGGAAGCATTCGCAGTTGGAGAACAGATTATTGCGACCTTAAAAGCGATGGGAGCGATTGTCGCTGACGACAGGGCCACATTTATCGGTACGGGTGGGATGGAATCTGGAATACATGTCCGAAACCAGGACAAATCGGAACTCAATTTTGCATTTTGTCTCACAACTAACCTTAAAGTAATCGGTGGGTTGCAAACTTTTCTGAACGATCCACAGCCGAAATATGGATCAGTTTCGGGTGGTGGTGGGCAGGCAATTAAACCCGGCGTGCCTTTTGTCTGGGTGATGATCGGCGTTAAACCGTTGCCGCTGATTGACAAAAAAAACAGCAAACTGACCAAGTAGCATACTGTGAACGCGAAACGGCACCAGTACCGGCCCTTCAAAGCCGTTGACGTAATGTCGGAAAATCCGTATAATTGTCATCGGCGCCGCGACCACTGCTTTCGCGGCATTCGACACCCAATCGGTCTGGTATCGCAGCGCTTCAGCGCTGCGCCACCCAAAGTCATCGAGGACGCGCACCGAGACGGATGTCCCAAAAGACGGCAGCTGAACTTTTGGGCACCTGACTCTCGGAGACGCGGATGGCCACCAAGCAGCTAGACATCGAGAAAATCATCGCGGAAGACTTCGCCTCGAAGCCGGAGGCCGCTCTCTTTTTGGACAAAACCGAACGCACGCTGGAGCGTTGGCTACAGCGCGGCGATGGGCCTCCAGTCACCCTCATTCGCAAGAAGCCGTTCTTCGAGAAGCGCGCCCTAGCCGAGTTCAAGCAGAAGCGCGAGCGGCGCGCCACGGCGAAGAGTGCCAGCATGACGGCGGTGAAGGGGGCGCGATGAACCCGAAGCCGGACAAAACGCCAGAGATCGAGCCGCACCTGAGCGTCCCCTACATCGCCGAAAAGTTGGACCTGGGCGAGGACCTTGTCCGCCGACTTTTTGCGGAAGAGCCGGGCGTCCTTCACATCGGCTACCCGACACGCCTGGTAGGGCGGAAATATCGGCGACGCTACGTGACATTGCGCATTCCGCTTTCCGTGTTCCTTCGGGTTCGGGATCGTCTGCTGTCGGCGCATCCCGTGCGCAGCGATGGCTCGACGAATGCCAGACGCTCTCGACCTGCGGCGAGCTGAGGAGAACTTCATGGACGACGAAATCTGGGACTGGGTGCTGAGGCAAAAGCAGGCCATCGACCGGGAGAGGGCGGATCTCGCCGAAGTTAGCCGGAGGGCATCATGACGGAACCCAAAACTAACGGCGAAGCGAAGGCGAAACAAGACTGGCAAAACGCCAGTCTCGACAAAACCAAGTTCAGGCTCGAACACCGGACAACCGAGGAGCGGGCGCGAAAGGTCGTTGCCAAGTTCGGAGTCGTGTGCGCGACGCTCAAGGAGATCAAGCCCGAGGTAGATGCGATTAAGGAGTTCTTCAACGCACATCCGCGCAACACGGTCGAGGTACTCGGCTGCAAGAGCTTCCGCGACTTCTGCCTTGACCGGCTTCACCGCAACGAGTCGACGGTGTACAAGATGCTGCGCGGCGACGAGAAGAAGGAGAAGGAACCGAAGAAGCCAGTGCCGAAAAAGCGGGAGCGCGAAGGAGATCACATTGCACGGGAGGCGGTGATGCGGATGTGGACGGCTCTGGACAAAGTACAGCACGCGAGGCACGCCAAGACCGATGCAGAAAAGGCAGCGGCATGGCGCGAGTTCGACGAGATCGCGGAGGCCCAACCGCTCCCGTCCGTCATGCTCAACTCGAAGATTGCCGGCGACCAACCGGACTACGAGAAGTTGCTGCACGACGTGCTGCTCGCCGCGCTCCAGCTCCACGGCGCCCTTACCAACATCGTCGAGGCCGGCATTCTCGATGAAGGTTCCGCCCTGCTGGCGGCGACCAAGGCCGCGCTCGATGCGGGCAAGATACTCGGGGCGGTGCGCAAGCGGCTAAACATCGACCCAGCAGACAGGAGGGCGTCATGGAACATTCCGCATCCGTGCTGACTGATTTGGTCGCTTTATCCGAAAAATATCGCCCCGTGCGGATCAGCGGCTTTCTGGGTTTGCGCGAAGCCAGGCGGATCCTCGCGGGATTCGCTGCCAAGCCTTTTTCCAGCACGTGGTTGTTCCACGGGCCAACGGGCGTGGGCAAAACGAGCATGGGTATGGCCCTCGGAAACGAGATTGCGGCGCAACTGCACCACATCCCAGCAAGACTGTGCACCTTGGAGATGGTCGAAAAGGTCTGCCGAGATTGCCACTACGCTCCTTGCCGAGCCGATTGGAGCCCTGCACGTTTCCACCTTTGCCTAGTTGACGAATGCGATGCCATGACCCAACCGGCGCAACTCTCGTTCTTGTCGAAACTGGATGCGACGGCCAGTCCCCCTCAAACAATTTTCGTATTTACGAGCAACTCGATCAAGACTCTAGAGGGGAGATTCGTTTCCCGTTGCCGATCTCTTGAGTTCACGAGTCACGGGATCGCACCTGAGCTCGCCACATTGCTTGAACACATCTGGGCAGAAGAAGCGCTGGGCCAGAGTGCGCCAGATTTCGAACAGATCACAAATGAAGCTCAAGGCGACGTGAGAGCTGCAATCAATGCCCTCGAAATCCTCCTCGTGTCGGAGAGGGGCATGGCGGGAAGACTGCCATGCCCCGCACAGAAAGCAACCCCAACAAAGAACTGTGTGGCATTGACTTCAACCCGATCTATTTCCTGCCGAGGTATGAGGTTAGCTGAAGCGCGACGGAGCTGCTCCTCGACGAGGCCGGACGAAGGGAGACGCCAATGACGGAAGAACACCAAAACGAGAGTAACGCGGCGTGAAGGGCCGCACTAGAAAGTACGCGACGAACGCCGACCGGCAGAGGGCGTACCGCGACCGCAGGCGGCCGCCCGCCGACCTGCGAGTTCCCGACCACTTCGATCTCCCCCGCGAGACCGACGGGCGCCAGTGGACGCTCCGGTCCTTCGTCTGGGAGATGGTCGTCAACGATGGGCTTTCCGTCGGCTTCGTCGCCGAGCGGTTGGAGGTCGGCCGCCAGGTAATCCGGGCGTGCCTGATGCTGACGCCGAACTCCTTGCCGCAGGCCGCCCCCGGGACGGAAAAAAGCGTTACGAAACCGGCGTGGCTGCCGCGGTTCTACGCCGACTCCTGGTGCGAGTGGTACATCGAGGTCAGTCGGCGTGGGCGACCCAGGCAATGGTACGACGACAAGAGCAGGAAGCGCGCCTGGTGGATGCGCAAGGTCGCCGTGCAATACAAGTTCACCGGCTTCTGGGCAGATCAGGCCGCGCAGGTGCAGGCCGCGAAGATGCGGGGCAAGCGACCGCCGCAATCGGTGCGGGAGCTCGGCAGGTTGCGGATCGGCTGCAAGGCGACGAAACCCAGCGAGAGTAAACCCGCCGCGTGAACGCTGGCGTTCCTTCCCCCTGGCTCGCGACGGGCCGACCGGGGGCGGCAGATGCGGCGGAAGCGGCGCTACGGCGCGGCGGCTTAACAGAATGAGAGTAGGTTGACTGCCGGCGACACGGGCCTTCAGAGGCTCCGGCGCGGGGACTGGGAAGGGACGTTTAAAGTGAGCACCTGGCGCACGGCATTCAGCACCCCGCGTTCGCACGAATACTTCGACCCAGGCACCCTGTGTTCGCTGATCGGCCACGACAAACCCCTGTGGCCGCCGACCCTGGTCAAGGAACTGATTGACAACTCTCTGGACGCTGCCGAAAGCATCGGCGTCGCGCCCGAGATCACAGTCACCGTCGAGGCCGACTGTTTCACCGTCGCGGACAACGGCGGCGGCCTGCCGCCCGAGACGATCGAGGGCGCCCTGGATTACGACACCAGAATCTCGGACAAGAAGTGGTATGTCGGGCCGACCCGGGGGCAACTGGGCAGCGCACTGAAAACCCTGTGGCCCGCGTGCTACGTGGCGACGGGTTACGCGACGCCGAGCAGGGTCGAGGTTTTCGCCTGCGGTTGGCACCACACCATCACGGCCTACGGCGGCGAGATCAAGGAGCACGCCCGCGAGAAGGACGACGCGGTAAAAAACGGCACTTCCGTGAGGGTGCACTGGCCCCAGATAGCGTGCTATCTCACGCACTCCGGACAGCCCTATTCTTACCGCGGCACTTATGCGGGCCAGATGGACAAGGTCGTGGTGGACCTTGTCCGCGACTTCGCGGCCGGCAATCCGCACAGCACGTTCACCGTCAAGACGCGCGGTAGGGTCTACACGTTCAGGGCCACCAACCCGCAGTGGAAGAAATGGCGCGCGTGCGACCGCGGGTCTGCACACTGGTATTCGGACGAGGACGGGTACAACCTACTGTTCGCACACCACCGCGAGGAGCGGCGACTCGCCGATGCCGGCATCCGGAGGAGGCAACCCACTCTGCGCGACTTCTGCGCGTGCTTCGACGGCCTCAAGGGAACCAAGGTTCGCAAGCGCGTGCTCGAGGAGTGCGAACTCCAGGGCCTGTCCATCGAAGACGCCTGCACCGACGACGAGACAGCCCGTTCCGTCTCCCGCCGGCTGCTCGCGGCCATGCGGAGCAACTCGCGGGTGCCGAAGCCGCAGGCCCTCGGCGTCATCGGGAAGGCCCACATGAGCGAGACGCTGGCAGCCTACGGCGTCAACAAGGACGCGGTCGCATACGGCAAGGTCGCGACGTTCGACGAGCAGCGCGTGCCATACATCGTCGAGGTGGCGTTCGGCGTCCGCAGGGAGCGCAGGCGGAAGATGATCTTCGTGCTCAATCATTCGGTCGTGTTCCAGGTCCCCGCCGACAATATCTCGCTCGGGCTGACAGCCTGCCGCGTGGACGAGGACGATCCGGTGGTGCTGCTCGTCGCCGCGACCTACCCGAAGTTCGGCTTCACGAGCCAGGGCAAGAACTCTCTGACGATGACAAGCGCGATGCAGAACTCGATGGACGGGCTGCTGCGGAAGGTGACGAGCAAGTTCACGAAGAAGAAGAAGAGCGATGCGGCGCGCAAGAACCGCGACGCCCTCACCGACATTCAGATCGAGGAGGAGATGGAGCGGGACCGCGTGCGCGAGGAGAAGCGGCAGATCAAGGCCGCCGCCTACCGGTCGATGGCGGAGGCCTATCGGCGCGCATCGGAGCCGTTCAACTGGGCAAAGGCGCGGCAGGTCATGTACGCGGCGCGCAAGCTGGTTCGGGAGCTGACGGGAGGCAAGAGCTGGAAGAACGACAACTACTTCACCCAGCATCTTTTGATCGACTACATCAACGAGCACGAGGATGAGTGCGCCGGCTGGCAGGTGGAGTTCGACGCGCGCGGCCACATGCGCGAGCCGCACGGCGGAAAGTTCTTCGGCATCGGCACCGCCGAGGTTCGCGACTACGTCGACTCGTGGACTGACGGCAGCGAGGCCGAGGCGCTGGACGTTCTGAAGATCGAGAGCAACTTCCCCACCAGCGGGCCGCGCAGTCGGTTCCAGGCCGCCGTTTTTGTCGAGAAGGAAGGCTTTGGCGGCCTGATCGAGCGCAGCCGGATCGCGGAGCGCTACGATGTCGCGTTCTTCTCCTCGAAGGGCCAGAGCACGACCGCAACGCGCAAGCTCGTCGACGAACTCTCGCAGGAGGGAGTGAGGATTCTGGTGCTGCATGACTTCGACCGCGACGGCCTGCGGATATGCCATTGGTTGAGCCACGACAATGACCGCTACGAGTTCGACTTCCCGCCGGACGTCGTCGACATCGGGCTGCGCTTGCGGGACGTGAAGCGGCTGAACCTGGAGAGCGAGAGCGTCGACTACGGCCAGGACAAGGACCCCGCCGCAGTCCTTGAGTCGTGTGACGACGTTACCGAGAAGGAGATGAGCTTCCTGGTTTTTCCTGACCCGCGCCTGAATCCGCAGACGCAGAAGAATGCTTGGAGCGGGCGCAGGGTCGAGCTGAACGCCATGACGAGCAGGCAGTTCGTCTCGTACATCGAACAGAAACTCGAGGAGAACGGCGTCAAGAAAGTCGTGCCCGACAAGGACGTGCTGAAGATCGCGTGGCGCCGCGCGCAGAAGATCAAGTTCGTGAACGCGGCGATTCGCCGGGTCATGGAGGAGATCGGCGACGACAGCTGGACCGGACCCGCACCGCTGCGGAACCTGGCGACGCAGATTCGCCAGATGCTTCGCCGCGATCCGCTGCTTTCGTGGGATGCGGCGCTGGCGAAGATCGTCAAGAGAGGAAAGTGAATGGGACGTCCACGCATACACGCGACGAACGCCGAGCGCCAGAAGGCCTACCGCGAGCGCAAGCGTCCGCCCGCCGACCTGCGCCTGCCGGAGCACTTCGATCTCCCCCGCGAGACTGACGGGCGCCACTGGACGCTTCGCTCCTTCGTGTGGGAGGTCGTCAACCAAGGGGTTTCCGTTGGCTTCGTCGCCGAGCGACTGGAGGTCAGCCGCCAGGTGATCCGGGCCTGCCTGATGCTGACGCCGAACGCCCTGCCAAAGACCACCGCCCCCGGGACGGAAAAAAGCGTTACGAAACCGGCGTGGCTGCCGCGGTTCTACGCCGACTCCTGGTGCGAGTGGTACATCGAGGTCAGTCGGCGCGGGCGACCGAGGCAATGGTACGACGACCGGAGCAGGAAGCGCGCCTGGTGGATGCGTAAGGTCGCCGTGCGACACCACCACATCGGCTTCTGGGCGGATGAGGCCGAGAGGATCGACCAGGAGCGCCGACGCCGAGTGCTTACGGTGCATGGGTTGCGGGAAACTCGACGAGCTACGCGAGATGCGCGAGGCCGCATGAAGCTACACCGACGAACGACGCCGGATGACCCCAAGGGATTGTGGTTTGTGCCGAACGGTCGCGCTGCGGGGCCGCCACGCACTGCCGGGTCAGCGCGGGTTGACTTTCAGGGAGAAGGTCGACCTGCCCCGAACGCAGGCGCGAGGGCGCGCCCGAACGTTTGACGATGTACAAGCGGGTTCCGGTTTCCCGAGTTCACAGGCCAGATCGCCGTTCCCCTCGCGTTGAGCTTGCAGCCAAGCGACGATCTGCCTCCTGGTGGCCCTAGAACGATCCCGGGCACGTGTCTGGGAAGCGACTCAGACACGAAGGCCGAGTGCCAAGAGCCGCGCTCGGGCCATGGCGGCCAGGTCCCGCTGCTGGCGACGGCACGGCCGGCGTTGGCGTCTGGACTGTTCTGCCGGGGTCGCCCAGCGCACGTTGCCCGAACGAGTTGAAAAGTCCGCACTATTGGCGGTTGCGGTTTCGGTCGTAAAGCTGGAGAGCCAGCGAAACGATGCCGATAGCGAGCGAAACCAGCGAAAGCAGGATAGCCATATTGTCCTCCTGCTCCGGGTTTCAAAAGTCAACTTTCTTAACTTCATTATCAAAAAACGGCACACGAAAACGACGCACTCCACCTAAGAGAGCGAAAGTAGCTTTTCGATTGGGAAGCCGGTCGGGGCCGGTCGGGGTGGGAACTACTTGCGGCGGCGGTCGTAAAGCTGGCAAGCCAGCGACACGAGGCCAACTGCGAGCGAAACGAGTGCAAGCAGGATAGACATATTCGTACCTCCTGCTCCTGGGTAGTATAGGGATTTTCAGAGGGATGGGCGTTCAGTCGGGCGCGGTTTCTTCTCGCAGCGTCGGGCGTCGTTCGCCGGCCGTCGCGTCGCAAAAGTTCTAAGAGCCAGAGGCTCATGGTGCACATCGCGACGACGCCGACCCCGAAAATAACCCGCAGCGGCACACGAGGATTGTGGCTGGGCTCTCGTGTTCACACGGACTTTTAGGCGAGCAGCGCCGCGATGTGCTGCACTGATCCCTCGCTCTTGATCGAGCCGGAGAGTTGCTAGTCGGGCGCGGGCAATGGCGGCGAAGTCACGCTCCCCAAGTGGGCGCTTTATTTCGCGAACGACAGGACAATCTCTCGACGCATCCGGGCCTCGATTGCGCCCCCTGCGTAGCCAGCCGAAGGGGGAGGCATATAGCGACGGTTTGCGGGCAGAGCGCGGATGCGTCGCTCGATGAGGGACAGGCCGGCGAACTCGGCGAGTTTAGCAACGATCGCTGATGTCTTTATGTAGGTTCCGCGAAGAGTGTTTTCCCCGATGACGTACACCGCCCTGCCGCCCCTCGCGAGAACGCGAGCGACCTCAGATATTGCCCGTCGCATGTCATCAATGTACCTGCCGAGAATCCGCTCGTGCCGTCGGTCCAGCTTCGGGTCGAGACTCAGGGTGTCAACGATCTGACGGACTTCGCGGTCATCATCGATCGGCGAGTCAAACGCGCACTCGCTGCCAACGCTCTCGCTCCGTACCTTGCGAAGATCGCCGATGTTGTGCCCCATCCAGACGAGCGAGAACTTGCTGCACCGTACATAGTCAATCGCGTTGAGGTAGGGTGGCGACGTCAAGGTTAAGTCGATTGATTCGTCAGGCAGATTGAGCTCACGTGCATCGCCCAGTCTGATGTTGGTCGCAGGTCCACGGTCCTTCTCCCGTTTATTGATGACGTTCCCGATCACACGCTCCACCGCGTCGAGGAATCTGTTGAAAGGCTTTTCGGGTGCAGTCTCGAATGCCCGATGGGGCCGGCTATGGGAAAGGTCCATAGCTCTCGACGCGCCGGATTGCTTGCTGATGATTAGTCGCGAGAAGGCGCACCAAAGAGCATCGCGTGTGACCTCGTTTCTGAGCGAGCGAATCTTAGAAGCCAAGCAGGTGAGCTGCCGGCGTGCGTATCCGTCGAACCAGTAACGCACGAAGTCGCAAGTCTCGTCGTCCGCGCCGACGGGATACGCCTCGCCCACGCTGAGATTCTGGAAATCGTTCCAAGCGTCATCCAGCACTCGATGAGCGCGGTCTCGAATCTCGTCGACATCTTGAGCCGTTGTCCAGACTTTGGAAATGAGAACGGCGAGAGGGTCGACATCGAAACCAATGCCGACATGCCCTTGGGCGCGCGCGAGAGCCAACACCGTCCCGGACCCAACCATTGGATCGAGCACACGTGATCTATCGAAATCCGACATCACGCGCAATGCGATCCCTGGCGCCATGCGCGCGGGGAACGGATGAACGGACTCGCGGCCCAGAGCTTCATAGATCGTTTTTTGCTGGAACTGGTTCATGCTCACTTTGAAGTGTCTTCCAGTTCGTGCGTCGCGGCATCGATCTCGGCCAGAACATTAGTCGGGCTCTGATCCAACTCCACAGACTCCGAAGTCGCTGACATCGTTCCGTTCGACATCTGCGCCATCGTTTTGCAGAGGTCAGCCAGCTCTTCGTCCGTCTCGTAATGAATGGTCGGCGTCAAGTTTGAGAGAGCGACCCGCAAACCGGCAAACTTCACAGCGTTCCTTCGGAACTTTTTCTGCTGATCGGCAATCGTGTCGATTATGCGCTTGTACGGGGGCTTTTTGACCTGAGTCACCCTAAGTTGCTCCACCCAAGCGTGCGCGTCGGAGGGGAGCTTGCATTGAAAGAGTTCGCGGAGCTTCAAGAGCCCGAGCTGCTTTAGCGGGCGCAAGCGTACCAGCTCGGCGAGATCGTCGATGGTCATCAGCGTGATCGTTTTCGGATCACCGAGAGCCGCCGTTTTCTGCCGATCATCCTCGATGTGCTCAGCCAGCGCCGAGGTCTCCTTTGCCGGAAAATCTCGCCCGACGACGATGGCGTGATTGCATTCTTCCTGCTTCCTGTGACGAATCACAGCGGCGATGTCAACGGTTGAGGCCGCTACCTTGCCCGCGTCTGATTTCTTGCTCTTTGCTTCGAGGCTTACGCTGTAGTGCCTGGGGGTGCCTTTGCTGTCTGCGGAGATGAACGCAGCCGCAAGCCCGTCCGCCCGTCCTTTTCCTCCGATCGGCTTGCAATCGAAACCCAGGCTGGTGAAAGCCGTGCAGAGCTTTTGTTCCAGCATGTCGGGATTGTTTCTAGCTTCCTGGAGCGACCTCGCGACGGCCATGGGACTCTGCCGTCCCGACTCATTCGCCAGGGTCCGAAGGAGTTGATCTCGCGCAGTCAGAAACTCGTCGATCTGCTCGGCGCGGACTCCGATGCTATACAGGTGAGCTTCCATGAGGATTTCAGCCATCGCCAATAGCTCCAATGGCTGTCTCGCGTTCTTGTTCGTAAACTCTTCGTGGAACGTGATGACGAACGGATGCCATCCGTTGAGCTGAATCACGCCAGTCTGGGTATCGAACTTGGCGAGTCCGGTCTCAGCAGACTCGTTGTTGTCGATCGTCAGTCCAGTGACAAACTGCGCTGCATCTTTAGCGCGCTCCCCCAGATTCTCAAGAAACGCTTCTCGTTCTGCCTCGGACTTCCTCTCTGGGACGATCAGAAACCGAGCCTTGCTTTTGCCTTCGAGGACCGCACGTGTCAACGCGACAATGGGAAGTCGAGAGAGGCTGGCCGGCGTCGCAGCCAGCTTCCTGATGAGCTTGTCGCCCGGCGCTTCTTCCGCGTCGTGCTTATCTATGAACGGACGAACGTAGTTGAAGATGGCGCGAAGAACGTTTTTCGCAGTCTCGTAAGGCACGCCTTCGCGGATTGTCTCTCGGTTGGCCCGAAGCTCCTCATCGAGACTGTCAATGTTGATGACGAGACGAAAACGACCGAAGGTGCCGTGACGCAGCTCGTTCGGATCGATGCCGAAGTGCCCGTCGTCGACGTTGATGAGCCTGCCGAGGATGTATACGAAGAAACCATAGCTCCGGCCAATCTCATCCGACTTGCCGGCGAGCAGGTCCTTGTACGCTTCGGCGTAGCCAGTGACCCGACCTAGTTGCGGCACATCTAGCCCGAAGCGTTTATCGTCGGTTTCGGGAAGGTCTTTGTCTTCGCTCGGAACCGTGTCTTTTGGGGCAGGTCTCGAAAGCGCGGTGATGTCCCTTCCAAGCACCCACCTTCCGATGCGGCCCTTCGCCTGTTTGCTGGCGGCGAGTTTTTTGCCGTTGTACCAGATCGAAAAATCGTCGCGCAGCGGGAGAGCAGTTCGAAGGACCCACTCGAGGACGCCCGGCCTGATCTCGTGAACCTTGTCCTTGAGGTTCGACATAATCGCGACGGTCCAGGTCGGACTCGCTCCCTTGCCGAAAAGGACCATTCCGCTGGCCTTGAACGCCGCCGTTTTCGTCCACGCAGAGACCGCTTCCTGGGCCTGCGCCTCCGTTAGCTCCCGAAGCGCGATCGTGATTGGGACCTTGGGTTCGACTTCCTTCTCGACGCGCCGGTCAATCGCGTTGAAGTTCATCGATGTCGAATAGTACTTGCCGTTGTGCTTGCTGATGTGAGTGAGTCTTTCGGCAAGCACGTAAGTAGCAAGTTTGCCGATGCCGAACTGTCCGATCTGTTGCCGACCGCGGGGCAGCTCGGGAAGCCGCCGTTTGTTGCTGACCCCGATCAGCCAGTGCTGCTTGAGTCCCTCGACTCCCATTCCAACACCGTCGTCGATAACAACGATCGACGCGTCTTGCTCGTGGAGGTCGGTCGAGAGAAGAACCTGGACGATTCGTGCGCCCGCGTCGAACGAGTTCGCGACCAACTCCTCGACCGCTTTGTTCGGACTTGCGTACAAGCCCTCGGAAAAGAGCTCGATGATGCGGTAGCTTAGACGGACGTCGATCTTGTCCATCTGTTTGCCAATCGTGACGAATGTGGGTTCGCTCGCCATGTTTACGGCCGTTTTGCTGCCTTACGAGCCTTTGCTGCGGCCTTCGATGCCTTCAGGGCGATCGCTCGCTGCTCCGTCTTCGTTAATGCCTTGGCTCTGGCCTTTCCGCCCTTGCTGCCGATGCTGGCGAGATATTTGGATATGTCGCGTTGATTCATGCTCGCTAAGCGTACCATAGCCGCTATGGAAGGGTGCCCCGAGCGCAGTCTGGATTTACAGTTGGCAGATGTGTCAGCTCAGGGGGACCCGGTGGGGCTTGCCGCGAAACCAGACCGGTCGCCGCTTAGGGAAAGTAAACTGGGTTGATTCCACGAAGGCGCGGCTCCTGCCCTGTATACGTCCCGGCAGGTTTTGTCCGTTTCGTTAACCGTTGGTCCGCGATGCGGACACTGATTGGGTTGCCGCTCCACAGCACTCACGCAAAGCGTACCCGCGCCCGCCGCGTTCGACGACTCCCCGCACCGCCAACCGCCGCAGGCTCCTCGAGAGCGACGCGGCCTGCGTTCTCGGCGTGCGCGTGTCTCCCGCCGGGAGCACGGTTAACAGTTGCCGGAGAGTCTGCGCGCCTTCCCGTTCCAGCGTCCTGACGATCCTGAGTTCCTGCGCTGACATCCCCCGCGTCGCGTCGAAATCCATTGTGTCAGTCAATCCAGTAGCTACAACCCGTCGCCCGCCCCACGGCCCATAGCGTCGACTTCTCCACGTCGCAGTAGAAACTGCCGTCCGGATGCACGTCCTGCTTCTCGCTTAGTTGCTCGGCCGCCTCGGTCATCGCGTCGCGGAACTCGTCTGCCGTCCCGTGCGGCATCCTGCACAGCATCCCGGTGATGCGGCGCCATATCTGCGGCTGAAGCTCGCGCAACTCCAGGGAGTCGATGATGATCTGGTGGAGTTGGTAGAGCGCGCCGTTCAGGATAACGCGGCGCGGCCCGCTCGTCGCTTTCGACCATCCCGGTGTGGCCCTTGGCGTCCTTCGCGATTCCGACTTGATCGTGGGCGGCGGCCCCGCGGCCAACTGCGGTCGCAGCGACGGGCCGAAGTCGCTCAGGAAACCGAAGCCGCCAGAGTTGCGCCATCGGGCTTCCTCCAACTCACGCTGCTTGGCAACTTCTTGCTCGCTCTGCCACTTCGACCAGGCCATCCATTTCGAGCAGCGCTTCATCCTGGTGCAGCCCTTCGCGTCAGTCGTCGGGATCCAACCTTCGGTGCATTCGCAGTCGTCGTGTGATGGCGGGTCGCCCGATAGCGTTCGTTCCGGTTCCAGCGCCTCGTGGCTGTGGTTGTGTTCAGCGTGCGTTGCCTGCAAGTCAGCTTCGTAGGTCACGCGAGAATGAGCAGGTCGGCGAAGGGACGGCTCGCACGCGCTGGTTTGTGCGCGTCGAGCTTCCGGTTTGGATCCTGTTCTGGTTTTAGGGTCTACATCTACTTGCTTTTGTTTTACATCTACTTCCTGACAGGATTTTTCCGACAGCCTGGCGGGCGCGCCGCAGGATTTTTCCGACAACCTTGCCGTGCTGAAGTCCGTCGTCCAGAGCGTGCCGTTCCCGGCACGACGGAACGAGATCAGGCCGCAGTCGCGCAGCAGCCTCGCGATCTCGGAGAACTGGTCCCGGGAAAGTCCGCACTCGGCGGCGAGTTCGCCGGCCGTTGCATTGAACGTCCGGCCACGAGACTGCACGATCCACAGGACGGCGGCGACAGTCGGCGTGAGCTTCCATTCGATGCCGTCCGCCTTCGGCCTGCGTCCGCGCCGGCGCAAGCCGCGCTTCCAGAGTATCCTGCTGCACACGCTCCACACGTCGCGGTTGGCGACCCAGCGCTCCATCCATGCACGGTGGACTTTGGCGTACGGCTTCGGCGGCCCGTCCGACGCAACGGCACGGAGTGCATCCCTGCCGCGAACGGTGACGCGCTCGACGGCGGCAACGCGGATCAAGTCCTCGATGTAACCCTTGAGCGTCTCGATGTCGCGGCAGCCGGCCTCTCGCGCGATCGTCCACGGCGACGCGAAGCAGTCGCCGTAGTGCTTGATAACAGCGAGTACCGCCAGGTGGCGCAGTCCAGACTCGCGCCGACCGGAGCGCAAAACTTCGACCGCACGCCGCACGCGCAGCATGTCGTGGCGTGTCAGAACACAGAAGTGGGACTCGCAATGGTTGATCTCTGTGGCTTCATTCTGCTGGCGCCAGTGCTCGAGTTCTAGCTGCTGCCACTGGTCGTCTGGTTCGGGTTCGCCGTAGTAGGTGTATTCGTCCGTCATCGTCGTGTCCTTTTGGTGTTGTGACGCGACGATGAAACTAGTAATCTGGGCTGGCCTGTTGTGCCTCGACTACTTGCGCTCTCGTCGCGCGCGGTTTCGAGCTAGGGCGGCGTGGTCCAGCGCCGCCCTTTAATCTTTTCCTGCTTACGCCCTCCTGAAGATCGGGAGGCAAGAATCCTTCTCCACGCTCATGGCTGTCGCTTGATTCTCGGGGCGACGGCGTAACCGCTTGGCGAACTCGGCGGGATCCCGACTCTGGCGAGTGCCGCTTTCAACAACGGCGTTTGGTTGACGGATGGGTTAGGATAAGTCTGCATCGCGTGCTCCTCGGGTTCCTTCGCCGGACTCGTCGTGCATGTACTCCTTTTTGGATCGGCCCGGGGGCGCGTCCGTCCCAGACGCACCCCCCAAGGCCAACGTCAACCGCGCTTCACGCAGGTCCGCGCAGTTCTTGCGCCACCGCCCCGGGGAGGACCGGGAATGTGCAGCGCCACTGTCGAGACATTGTGGCCTTCGTCTCGGCAATCCCTGAAAAGACCTACCCGGCAGCGACCGCCTGGCCGTCGCAGGCGCGGACGTACTCATTTAGCTCCCGGGCACGGCGACGGATTTCCGTCGAGAGCACCCGCTCAAGAGCGTTGCGCTCGGCGGGCGAGAGTTCGGCGCGGTCGCGCTCGACGCGCGAAAGCCTTGTATAGCTGATCGGGTACAAGTCCTCGACTTCCTCCAGACCGAGTCCCGCCATTAGGCGCAACTTGCGGAGCGCGGCGCCATTCATCGTCTTCATCGCGGTTCCCCCCAATAGCAAAAAGTTGTGTGGGGCTTGCCAGATAAGCGACACGTGACTGGTAAGGCTTCGGGCGAAGCCCCTGTGTGCTGCCAGCCACGCCTCGGCACTGCTCGCGCGGCCTGAGGCGGTTGGAGTGGCCTACGCGTCACTGGAAGCGGCGGAGTGCTGATGCTCAGGTCGCTTCGGAAAGCGAGACAACTATAGGCGCGCAGCAATATTTTTTGCAAAAAGTTTTCCAGCCGCCTGTACCAAGGTTGCTAAGTAGCGCGCAGGTCAACGTCGCAGCCGAAATCGCCGGGAACTCCGGGCCAGCGGTCCCGACGTGACATGCCGTGGCTGTTTCGTTACGCTAAGTGAATGGATGACAAGAAGTTTGAGATAGACGAAAAGGCGATCCAGGAAAAGATCGCGGCGGAGTTCAACAAGACGATCGCACGCGCGTCCGCCGAAGCCAGCGTCTCCCTGCTCGATCCCGTGCGCGAGATGTTCAGCTTCGTCGAGAACGTCCGGCTCGGGCTGACCGCCCGTGTCACAGAGGCGCAGCAAATGGTTGCGAGTTTTGTCGAGAATGCCGGGAACATCGCCGCCGCCATCGTGGCGTCCATGAACGAAGCGTCGCTGCGGTTCCAAGAAGTGGTGAACCGCACCGAGCATGTTGCGAAGCTGGGCTGGACGCTGGATCCGAATATCCCGTTCCCGGACGCTCTGCATCTGTCTGGCCTGACGAGCAGAGCAGACGCGGACGCCTACGTCCTGAGCCTCTACGAGGAGGGCGACCCCAAGCTGGAACACACCGAGCGTGATCTCCGCGGCGAGCGCTTGCTCGCTCCGTTCGACACGATTCTTCAGCAGTGCTTTGAATCGTTCCGCCTCGGACAGTACGCCATCTGCATTCCGAACTTGATGAACGTGCTGGAGGGGGTTACGAGCCAGCTTGATCCGCCCCACATTACCTCGACCGATCTGCGGAAGATGCTGAAAAAAGGCGGAAGTGTCGCCAAGCGGGCCGAGCAGGATATGTTGACCGCGGCGATCTGGCTCTCATTGATGACGTTCATCAATGATCTGTACGAACCGTGGACGCCCTTGGCCACGAAGCCTGCTCCCGCGCTCTCCCGTCATCTCACCCAACACGGCCGCAAGGAGCCGCCTAACCAGAAAATCGAGGTCATACGCCTCCTCAACGCGATTAGCACCGCGCTGAGCCTGCATCGCGAGTTGGGAACGTCCACCCGGACTTCCCAGCAGAGCGTCAAGTCAGCGTAGGCACCGTGAATCCGCGGCGATCAGGCTAAACAACGCCGTCGATGAGCGGGTACTTCGCCCATGCCGGGGCCTTTTTCCCCATCGTCCCCAACACACCTCTTTGGACCCGCTCGTCTCCGTCCTTGCAGACAAATATCGGGTGGAACTCAGAGCGAACGATGCAGGTTTCGCGCGCCCCGGCTGACGGTGGTCCTCCCAACCCCATTTGGAACGTGAGCCCCGGAATGTGAAGCGTGTGCGCGTGACTCGCATCGATCCGGATGGTGTCGGGAAAGTTGAATGTGAGGTGCGGCCTCGGCAGGGCAGAGACTATAAGCATCACCGCGGCGTTCTGCGGGAAGGCGGCGTCGCCGAGTAGGTAGGCTCGAATCTCTTCCTGATATTTCGGCCCGAGCCTGATCCCCTCGTATCGTTGGCCCGAGGACTCCCACCTGCGAACCGACGCGCGCCAGAAAACGCTCACGCAAAAGTAGACGGCTTTCTCGACCTCCATCCCGGCGACGGTCGTGGCGTTGTAGATGGTGTTCTCTGAGTGGATTGGAGCGGCCCGCTGCAACATCTCGCGAAGCCGGAACCTGTCCCGACCGCGGTAACAATGCCGCATGACCCAATCCTCACCGTTGTGATCGAATCGCTTTTCGCACGCGTTGCAGAGCAGATATTGGGTCGCCTGGAAAGAGGTCTGTCGTTCTACCTTGGAGGTCAACAGCACAGGATCCGGATGGCGGCGGTGGTCGGCGGCTCGGACGACACGATATAAGGCCTTTGGAACCAGATGGCTGTCGCACAACTCACGCGTACTCAGGCACAGCGCACAGACTCCGACAGGGCGGGGACGCTCCATTCTCCATCCTTACTAGCTTTCTTCTAATAATAAAGGTGGCTGGGGCCGTTTCCGATCTGACGAACTGTCAAGTGGCGCTCAGTTAGCGGGGGCGAGCCGCTTGGGCGGGCCTGGAAGTGGGAAGAAGCACTCCACTTTCCGGCGCTGAGGGACCGAAGTTAACTACTTCGCCATCACCGGGGTGGTGGGCTGTTTACGCGCGGTCACCCTCGACGCTCCCGTCGCCGGCGGTATTGTCGCAGAGCGCGGCGGTCGGCGCCTCGGGCAACGGCTCCGCATCACCCAAGGTCACGATGATCTGCGCGAACTTGTGCTCCGCCTCCGTGCCCATCGTGCGGTTCTCCAGTTCGGTCGCGGCCTTCACCAATATCGCGATCTGCTCCGGCGTCAGGTGTAGGGGCAACCGCTGCTCGATCCGGTCTGCCCACTCG
>Ga0335074_10003644_pt1 | contig 21092 bp, 20 predicted proteins | sample Lox_Sample_23_FD_206715 | JGI IMG/M metagenome (GOLD analysis project Ga0335074, IMG submission 206715) | Soil microbial communities from Loxahatchee National Wildlife Refuge, Florida, United States - Lox_Sample_2.3 | ecosystem: Environmental > Terrestrial > Soil > Wetlands | place: USA... | reverse complement strand
CCGAGGCGCAGGCCCTTGCGCTGGCCGACCGTGAAGCCGTAACTGCCTGTGTGGCTGCCGACGACGGTGCCTTCAGCGTCGACGATGCTCCCGTTGGCCGCGCCTAGCTGGCCCTCGAGGAACTTTCTCGTGTCCCCATCCGCGATGAAGCAGACGTCGTGGCTGTCCGGCTTGTCGGCTACCCCCAGGCCACGCTCTGCTGCTTCGTGGCGCACCTGGTCCTTGGTGGAGTCGCCGAGCGGGAACATCGCCCGCGCGAGCTGCTCGCTGGTCAGCACGGCGAGCACATAGGACTGGTCCTTGGCCTCGTCAACGCTGCGGGCCAGGCGCTGGCTCCCGCCCGCACCGGGCAGCAGCCGTGCGTGGTGGCCGGTGCAGACGACGTCGAAGCCGAGCGCGACAGCCCGGTCGAGCACGGCAGCAAACTTGATCTTCTCGTTGCAGCGCAGGCAGGGGTTGGGAGTGTGGCCACGCGCGTACTCGTCGACGAAGTCCTGCACGACGTCCCGGTGAAACCGGTCGGCCATATCCCAGACGTAGAACGGGATGCCGATGACGTCAGCCGCTCGCCGGGCATCCCGTGCATCCTCGAGCGTGCAGCATCCGCGGGCCCCGGTCCGGTAGGAACCCGGGTTCGCGGACAGCGCGAGGTGGACGCCGGTCACGTCGTGGCCGGCGTCTGCGGCCCTAGCGGCGGCTACCGCCGAGTCGACCCCGCCGGACATCGCGGCGAGCACGCGCATTCGAGTCATCTGACACGAGGGTATGCGGCCGGCGCGCATGCCGGGCAGGACGCCCTCCTCACGCCTGCAGCGTGCCGAACACGATCACGTTGCTGAGGTAGTGGCCAGTAGCCGGATCGAACGTCCCGCCGCAGGTAATCAGGCGCAGCTGAGCATCGGGCACGGCCCCGTACACCGCGCTGGTCGGGAAGCCGGTCTTCGGGTACGACCGCACCGCGGTCACACCGAACACGGCGAGGCTGCCATCGGCGCGCCGGATGTAGATGAGGTTGCCTGGCTGCAGCAGCCGCAGCCGGAAGAACACACCTGGGCCGGTGTAGGAGTCGATGTGGCCCGCTATGACCGCGTCGCCGGTGGCCCCGGGCCGGGCGCTGCTGGTGTACCAGCCAGCCACCGTGGTGACCGACGGCACCTGCAAGGCACCCGACGATGTCAGCCCGAGCCGGATCAGCGACGTGCGTACCCCGATCGCCGGAATCGACAGGCTGACTGGTGCCGCGACCGTGGTGGTTTCTGGCCCGGGCGCGGCAGCCCAGTGACCACGCGGAATGGGCACGAACGCGGCGTGCCCCAGCGGCGTGGCCGCGTGGCCCGTGTGGCTGGAGTAAGCCAGCCCGGTGAGGCCGGCGCCGAGCGCGAGCAGGCCGCCGAGAGCCGTGGCCGCTGCCCACGGCCGGCGGACGACCCGCCGGCCGGAGGCATGCCGACCGCGGCGTGACCGGCCCACCTGGCCGCTCAGGCGGAGCGGGCAGGCCGGCGCGCATGCAGCGCTGGCCGGCGCCGCCGGGACAGCAGGACCATTCCGCACGCGATCGCCAGCAGCCCGCCCGCACCTGCCACCAGCCACGGCCGCGGTGATGCGGCTGGCCGGGCGGCGGTACCACCGAATCCTGTCTGGGCACTGCCGATCGGGGCGCTCTGGCTGGCGGCCGCCTCCAGCAGGTCATCGATGAACAGCTTGCCCGGGTCGTCGAGGACGACCAGCGTGTGCACGGAGCCCGCGGCGAGGGTGACGGATGCGGTGGCCGACTCGCTGTTGCCAGCGGCCGTGACGGTCCAGGTACCCGGGCTTACCGTCGAATAGGACGTGACGTTCGCGAACTTCAGGTCAGTGGCCAGCGGGGTGCTTCCCGCCGAGACCGTCACCTCATCCTGCTGCATCGACGCCTGGATGATCCGGACCAGGGCCTTGCCCGGCGGCGTGGTCAGCTGATCCGCGATGACCTGCAGCCGCAGGCCGGACGCCGGGCCCATCCCGGCGACCGTGTAGGCGTCCCCGGCCGAGATGTCGACCGCCGTGGACAGCACCGGCTTCGACGTGGCCGCGGCACCGGCCAGGCGCATGGCAACCGTGTAATCGCCGGCGGCGACCTGCTCAAACGGGGAGACCGTGCCGTAGCTGACGTGCTTAAGCACGATCTGGGCTGTGGGATCACCGAACGAGTACAGGTACACGTCCACAGCCGGAGTGTTCGGTGACAGGTGCGCCAGCTGGATCCAGCCGACCGACTGCGACCCGGCCGATGCCGCGGATGCGGCCGGCGGGCTCATCGCGAGCAGGCCCAGGATGACTGCTGCGGCCCCGCTGAGGATGGCTGACTTTGTCTTGATCATCCTGCGTTTCCCCCCTCTTTGCCGTGCTGCTAGCTCAATAGCCCGAGCGGGCTGGGTGCGGTGAACTGGATCTGGAGGACTGTGGTCTGGCCGGCGCGGCTCTCGGCGGTCTGTGCCAGCAGCGGGGCCTGCTGGGCTCGCAGGAACCCGAGCATGCCGCTCAGGTCGGCGGCGCTGGCCGTGGACACCGCGACGGAGCGGAGCGGCGTGCCTGGTGCCGAGCCTGGGCCGGCGTCGCTGAAGCCGCGGATGTCGAGCGGATACCTGTGCGCGAGCGCCGCCAGCGTGATCAGCAGCCGGGTGTCGACCTGGCCGCCGTTGAGTTCGCTGATGGCCGCGCGCGAAACGTTGATGTTGCCGTTGTGCAGCAGGTCCGCGCCGCCGGCCTTACGTGCACCGATGTCGGCGATCTCGCTGGCCTTGTAAGCCGCGGCGCCGCCTGGAGCGGTAACGAGGACCTGCACCAGGCTCTGGCCTGTGCCGAAGCTGGCGATGACCTGCGGCGCGTAAACGCTCGTCAGCCGCGGGCCGAGTTGGCTGCGAACGGCTGCGGTGGACACCACGATCCCCGAGCCGAGCGGGTCCCCGGCACCAAGTTCTATCGGGGCCAGGCAGGCGGCGGGAAAGCCGTGCTGCTGCAGCGCACCGCACATCAGCGGGTCACAGGCGACTATCACGTCATGACCCACCTGCGATGCCACCCAGGCCGCGGCCTGCTGTCTGCTGGCTGAGGCGGCGGTGAGTCCGGCGGCCGGGGAGCCGTCAGCCTGCGCTGGCCTGCCGCTGGTCGTGCTTGGCTGGGACAGGGCAAAGCCGGCAGCCGTGGCACTGACCGCGAGCAGTGCGAGTAGCAGGGCGACGAGCCTGGCCCGCTTCCCAGCTGCCCGGCCTGGCCAGGACCTGCCGAAGTGGCGCTGCCACCACAGCCGGATCGTGGTCGCGATCACCGTGGCCCAGGACGGAGCTGACGCCGGCGGCCGATCGTCCCCGGTCACGAGCCACCCCCCCAGGTGCGCATGACGTGCACAAACAAGCCGAGGCTAGCAGTTCACCACATCAGCCGCTTCCATCAAACATGTAACTATCCTCCGTGGAACAGTTAACTATCCTTCGATATCTCACGTTCTGGCGCCTATGGCATGCGACCGGGTATGCGGCTGGCGGCCGGTCCGGGCAGGATGATCTGCATGACAGAGCCAGCCCCGGCAAGCAGCACGAAGGTACTGGGCGAGGACTTCCCGGTGCCCGTGGACGACCGCTACTTCGAGGACTACCAGCCAGGATCGGTCTACGAGTACGGGTACATCACGGTCAGCGAGGCGGAGATCATCGAGTTCGCGCGGGCATTCGATCCCCAGCCGATTCACATCGATCCGGAGTTCGCGGCGCAGGGACCGTTCGGAGGACTGATCGCGAGCGGCTGGCACACCGCGAGCATCGCGATGCGCCTGATCGTCAGCCACTACCTGTCCCGCGTGGCCAGCCTCGCCTCCCCCGGGATCGACGAGCTCCGCTGGCCCGCGCCGTTGCGGCCTGGCGACACGATCCGGGCGAAGGTCACGATCGTCGAAGCCCGCCGCTCACGTTCCAAGCCCGATCGCGGCCTCGTGCGCACTCATTCCGAACTGATTACACAGAACGGAGACACAGTCCTCACCCTCACCGCCATGAACCTGATCCGCGCCCGCCCCCCCACAGCCTGAGGACGAAACGATCCGGCGCCCGGTCAACCCGGCCTACCGGGACGCGCGCCCCCGGCTTGTCGCCGCGTGCCGCTCGGTTTCGGACATCGCCGGCGCGATGGCGTACGCGCCTACGCCGTCTCGGCCGACGGCTACACCAGCGGCGTCGAACTCCCGGCGCACGCCGGGTCAGCGTGCGGTGGCGCGGCGGGCACGCTCGACGGCCTCGCCGATCGCTTTCCCGAGCATGTCCACGTCAGCTTGGGTGCTGGAGTGGCCAAGTGAGAAGCGCAGCGACCCCCGGGCCCGCGCCTCGTCGGCGCCGATCGCCAGCAGCACGTGGCTGGGCTGGGCCACGCCAGCCGTGCAGGCGGACCCGGTGGAGCAGGCGATGCCCTTGGCATCGAGCAGCATCAGCAGCGCGTCGCCCTCGCAGCCGGGGAACGAGAAATGAGCATTCCCCGGCAGCCTGCCTGGGCCGGACGGCGCGCCGTTCAGCACCGCGTCCGGGACCGCGGCCTGGATCTGCCCGATCAGGTCGTCGCGCAGCGCGGCCAGCCGCTTGGCCTCGTCCTCGCGGCGCTCGGTGGCGACAGCAACGGCGACAGCGAACGCCCGGATCGCCGGGGCATCCAGGGTGCCAGAACGCACGTCGCGCTCCTGACCTCCGCCGTGCAGCACCGGGACCAGGTCAGTGCCCCTCGTCAGCAGCAGAGCCCCAGCGCCGACCGGGCCGCCGATCTTGTGCGCGGTGATCGTGAGCGCGGTGGCACCGCTGTCAGCCAGGCTCACCCGCAGCTGGCCAGCGGCCTGGACGGCGTCGCTGTGCAGCGGGATCTGGTGCTCCCGGGCGACCGCGGCCAGCTCGCGCACCGGCTGCACCGTCCCCACCTCGTTGTTCGCCCACATCACGGTGACCAGAGCGACGGCTCCGGGGTCGCGCTCGATGGCCTCGCGCAGCGTCTCAGGGGTGATCACACCGAACGAATCCGGCGGCAGCCAGCCCGTATGCGATCCCTCGTGCTGCTCAAGCCAGCCGACAGAGTCGAGCACAGCGTGATGCTCGATCGGGGTGGTGAGCACGACCCGCCGCCGGGTGCCGGACGAGCGGCGGGCCCAGAAGAGGCCCTTGACCGCGAGGTTGTCTGCCTCGGTGCCGCCACTGGTGAACACCACCTCGCTGGGGCGCGCGCCGTAGGCCTCCGCGATCTGCTCGCGTGACTCCTCGACGACCCGGCGAGCCCGCCGGCCCGCGTTATGCAACGAAGAAGGGTTGCCGACCTGGGCAAGCTCCTCGGCCATCGCATCGACAGCCTCGGGCAGCATCGGCGTGGTGGCCGCGTGGTCAAGATACACGGGCGAGGGCGAGTGTCCCATGATGTACCAAGCCTATGTCCCGGATCAGCGTCAGCGGGCACCACCTCGCCCGCGGAGGGTGTACGACGGGATTGTTGGGGACGATCTTGCCCGGCGGCCTGGGCCGCCGGGTCTGAGATGCCGTGTGCGCGGCGGCGGCGGCGCGCGGCCCGGAACTGCCGCCACGCTCGTCACACCGGCCACATCAGTTCACGCCAGCCACCTCAGCCTGGCTCCCCAGCCAGCCCGCCCAGGTATGAATGTGGCATTGCTGCACACCCGACTACACCAAATCCGCATCGATCATGGCGGGCACGATTACGGGCTCGGCACAGCAGGCGCAGGAGGCCCAGCAAGCACAGCAGGCGGGGGAGGCACGGTGAGGGAGGTCATCTTCGTGGTGGGGCCGGTCGCGCGCTGGCGGGCTGGTTGTGACGGTGGGCGCAGACGTGCCGCTGCGCAGCGGCAGGAACGGCTTGCGCTCTGCTGATCGCCATGTTTGAGGCTGGTTGCGGCATGCCGAACCAGATCATGCAGTGAACAGCGGAAACGTAATGGCCCCAACATTATTGAGGCGCACCCGCCCGCGAATCCCCGCCCCAAGGTGCGCGCCGTCGTCCTGTACTGAGTCCCGCGCCAAAGGCGCGCGCCGTTGTCCTGTACTGAGGAGCGAGAAGCCGAAGGCTTCGAGCGACCGAGGGAAGGACAACGGGTACAGCGCGCCGGAGGCGCAAAACTAACACAGCGCAGAATTATTCAGCGCGCTTGCGGATCTCCTCGGTGAGCTGCGGGACGACCTGAAACAAATCGCCCACCACGCCGAAGTCAGCGAGCTCGAAGATCGGGGCCTCGGGGTCCTTGTTGATCACCATGATCGTCTTGGACGTCTGCATGCCGGCCCGGTGCTGGATCGCCCCTGAGATGCCTACCGCCATGTAAAGCTGCGGCGAGACGGTCTTCCCCGTCTGACCGACCTGGAACTGGTGCGGGTACCAGCCGGCGTCGGTGGCAGCGCGCGAGGCGCCCACGGCGGCGTGCAGCGAGTCAGCGAGGTTCTCGATCAGCGCGAAGTTCTCGGCGCCGCCCACTCCGCGGCCGCCGGACACGACGATCGACGCCTCGGTGAGTTCGGGCCGCTCGCCGCGCTCAGCCACCACGCGCTCGGTGATATGCGCGCTCTTCGCAACGTCAGTCGCGGCAAAGCTCACGTTCTCCACCTGCGCTGCTCCGCGCCCCGACTCGGGCACCGGCTCCGCGGCCACGGCGTTCGGGCGCACGGCAATGATGGGCGTCCCGGCGCGGACCTTCGACTGGACGATGATCGCGCCGCCGAAGATCGACTGCTCGGCGACCAGGCCGTCCGAGAGATCGACGGCGTCGGTGATCACCCCGGAGCCGGTCTTCACGGCCAGCCTTGCGGCGACCTCCCGGCCCTCGGCCGTGCTGGCCACCAGGACAGCGGCAGGCGCATGCTGGGTTACTAGCTCGGCCAGCAGCTCGGCCTTGGGCGCGACCACGTAGTCATCGAGGTCCTCGCTGCCTGCGACGTACACGGTTTCGGCGCCGAACTCGGCCAGCCGCTCCCTGGCGGCATCGGCACCCGCACCCGCCCAGACCACCGAAGGCTCGCCAACCCGGCGGGCCAGCGTCAGCAGCTCAGTGGTGACCTTCTTGACCGACTCGCCGGAATGCTCAGCGAGAACCAGGATCTCAGCCATGCCCGTGCCTCTCAGATCAGCTTCTGCGCGGCGAGGAACTCGGCGGCCTTGACCCCGCCGTCGCCTTCGTCCTTGACGACAGTTCCCGCCTGGCGCGGCGGCCGGGCGGCGAAGCTGACCACCTCCGTGGCCGCTCCGGCCAGGCCGACCTGGCCGGGGTCGATCCCGATATCAGCCAGCCCCAGCGTCTCGACCGGCTTCTTCTTGGCCGCCATGATCCCCTTGAACGACGGGTAACGCGGCTCGTTGATTTTCTCCACGACGCTGATGACCGCGGGCAGGCTGCCCTGCACCCGGTCGTAGCCGTAGTCGGTCTGCCGGTTGATCGAGACGTCAGTCCCGTCGATTTCCACCTTGCTGGCCAGTGAAAGCTGCGGAACGCCGAGCCGCTCGGCCAGCATCGCTGCCATCACGCCCATCCTGGCATCGGTGGACTCCGAGCCCAGGATCACCACGTCGAAGCCGATCCGGCCCAGGACCGCGGCGATAGCCGCAGAGGTTCCCAGAGCATCGGACCCGGCCAGGGCGTCGTCGACCAGGTGCACCGCCTTGTCCGCACCCATCGACAGGGCCTTGCGGATGGACTCACTCGCCCGTTGCGGGCCCATGGAGAGGATCGTTACCTCACCGCCGTGGGCCTCGGCCAGGCGCAGCCCCTCCTCGATCGCGTACTCGTCGAGCTCGTTGATGAGCCCGTCGGCCGCGTCGCGGTCCACGGTCGAGTCGGACGGCCGGAGCGTGCGCTCCGATCCGGTGTCGGGAACCTGCTTCATGCAGACGACGATGTTCATGACGCCCGCTGACCTCCCTGTTCGTAGCCCGGTCTCACGTTACTCGCCAGTAGCTCATCGGCCAAAACGGCGTCACGAGGCTCAGCTCCCGTGATCACTGATGGCCCTACGCCTGCTGCTCGGCGGCGGTCACGACCTTCGCCAGCAGCATCGCCCGCGTCATCGGCCCGACCCCGCCAGGCATCGGCGCCAGCCAGCCTGCCACCTCCGCCACTCCCGGGTCCACGTCGCCAACCAGCCCGGTGTCGGTACGGGTGATCCCGACGTCCACGACAGCGGCGCCCGGCTTGACCATGTCGGCGGTCAGCAGCCCCGGCCTTCCTGCTGCCACGATCACGATGTCGGCGCCGCGCGTGTGCGCGGCCAGGTCCTTTGTGCCGGTGTGGCACTGCGTCACAGTCGCGTTCTCGCTGCGCCTGGTGAGCAGCAGGCCAAGGGCGCGGCCGACGGTGAGCCCGCGGCCGATCACGGTGACGTCCGCGCCGTCGAGTTCCACGCCATAGTGCCGGAGCAGCGCCACGATCCCCTCTGGCGTTCCCGGCACCGGCCCCGGCTCACCCAGCACGAGCTTGCCCAGGTTGACCGGGTGCAGCCCGTCCGCGTCCTTGGCCGGATCCATCCGGTGCAGCACCCGCCGCTCGTCCAGGCCCGCGGGCAGCGGAAGCTGCACCAGGTAGCCAGTGCACGCGGGATCGGCGTTCAGTTCGTCGACCACGGCCTCGACCTCAGCCTGGGTGGCGGTGGCTGGGAGTTCAACACGGATGCTGGTAATGCCGACCTGTGCCGAGTCCCGGTGCTTCCCGTTGACATAGGCGACGCTGCCCGGATCCTCACCGACGAGCACTGTGCCGAGGCCCGGGGTGATGCCGCGCTCGGCGAGCTTGTTCACCCGCTGGGCGAGGTCTTCCTTGATCGCGGCGGCCGTGGCCTTGCCGTCGAGAATGCGTGCGGTCATACCTGTCCCAGTCCGTCGTGATGCGGTCACCTCTCCCGATTCTGTCAGGCCCGGCCGCGCGGCCTGCGGCTGGCTCGTTGACACATAAATAAAAACTAATTAATGTACCCTCGTGATCAGCGACCCTGGCCCGAGGACAGCACCGAAAACAGCCCAGCGAGCAGCACTGCTAACAGGGCAGGGAACGGGGCAGGGAACAGGCCACCGGACGGGCCGGCGGCGCGGGCGGCCAAGCAAGGACCAGGGCACCGCCGCCGGGACCGTGCCGGCCGACCGCTTCGGCGCCCTGGCCGATGCCACCCGGCGGCACCTGATCGAGGAGCTTGCAGTGGCTGACCGGGTGGTGGGGGATCTGGTGACCGGGCTGGACATCAGCCAGGCCGCGGTCTCTCAGCACCTGCGGGTGCTGCGCGAGGCTGGCCTGGTCACAGCGCGCAAGGACGGCAGATACCGCTACTACCAGCTGCGGCCCGCGGCGCTGACCGAGCTGCGGGACTGGCTCGACGAGCTCGAGCGGTTCTGGCAGGAGCGCCTGGCAGCACTGGGCGATTACCTGGGGGAGGCACCGGCGTGAAGACCGACATTGACATCACGGTCAGCTACCCGCATCCGCCGAGCCGCGTCTGGGAGGCACTGACCTCGAGCGAGGCGCTGGCTGCCTGGTTCATGCCGAACGACTTCCAGCCGGTCGCCGGGCACCGGTTCACCTTTCAGACCAAGCCGCGGCGGGCGTTCGGCTTCGACGGTGTGGTCCGCTGCCAGGTGCTCGAACTCGACCCGCCGCACCGGATGGTGTGGTCGTGGGCTGGCGGCAGCATCGACACCACCGTGACGTTCACCCTGGAACCGGCGGCCGGAGCCGGGACCACGCTGCGGATGCGCCAGGTGGGCTTCCATGGGCTCGGTGCCCAGCTGACCCGCACGATCCTGGCTGGCGGCTGGGCCAGGATTCTCCGCCAGCGGCTGCTCGCCTGCCTGGAACAGCCGGCCGAAGCCCCAGCAGGCCCTGGTGCCGCCGGGTGTCGCTGAATGACTTACCAGAACGCAACCATCAGCACGATTCGACCGTGAGGAGCACTCGCTATGGCGCTCAGCAATCTCGAAGTTGTCTCGGTCCCGGTCAGCGACCAGGAGCGGGCGAAGCAGTTCTACGTAGACAAACTTGGGTTCGCCGTGCAGGCCGACAGCCAGTTCAGCGAGTCAATGCGCTGGGTCATGCTGCGCCCGCCGGGCAGCGGTACCTGCGTCACGCTTGTGACCTGGTTCGACACCATGCCTGCCGGATCGCTTAAGGGCTCGGTGCTCGGCTGCGACGACCTGGAAAAGACTCTCGCCGACCTCACCGCCCGCGGCGTCAGGTTCAGCGAGGACGATATCCAGGAGGCACCCTGGGGCCGCTGGAAGACCTTTGACGACCCTGACGGCAACAGCTGGGTGCTGCAGCAGAACAACCCGGCCTTCGGCGGCTAGCGCGACCCTGCTAGCGCCGCGTCGGTAGCGTTCGGCCTGCGCGGTCAGGTGAGCGGAACCCGGGTCCAGGTGTGGCCAGCGTCGTAGGTCATCCAGATCGAGCTCGAGCCGTTGGCGCTGCTGACTTCCCCGGACTGAAGGGCGAACCCTTGTTCGCTGGTGGTCATGCCGATCAGGACCGGGCCCGCGTATGGACTTGGGATGACCGCTGCCGCCAGCGCGGTTGGGGTGTGCCAGGTCGTGCCGTTGTCCCAGGAGAAGTAGGCCTCGTTATCTCCTGAGGCGACGATGGTGCCCGCGGGCGTGACCGCGATGTCGTCCAGGAAACCCGCTGCGGGCAGCTCGCCGGTGTTTGGGTTCGGTGCTGGCCCGGTGACCCAGGTGCGGCCGCCGTCAGTGGACCGGTAGACGTACTTCGGCGATGTGTCCATGGCCGCGTCGCCGCCGCAGCCGAGGACCAGTTCGCCAGGCGCAGCGGCCACGGGCATCGGAAGAGCGTTGTAGCGCGGGCAGGGAACAGGCAGCGGCTGCCACGGCGCCGACCCGTCAGCGGGCCCGGACAGCAGAACGCCGCTGCCAGGGGTGTCGTTCCCGGTCTCGCCGCTCGATGCGACGTAGGCGACGGAACCCTCGATCGCGACCTGCGGGTTGCGGTCCGGTTCGCCGCTTATGCCGAAGGCTGGTCCGGAGGCGCCAGGGACCGGCTGCCACGTGTCTGAGCCGACAGCCGACGTGTACACCTGGAACGTCGCGGCCGTGGCGAACACGGCGACCGCCCGGCCGTCTGCTGCCTCCAGGCTGGTCACCACCTGGCCCTGGGTGTTCAGCTGCTGCCAGCTGGCGCCGCCGTTGTGGGTGGCCCACAGGCCGGGCCCGAACGCCCAGCCGTCGGCAGCGTTGGCGAACCGGACCTGCGCCACGCCGCTTCCGGGCTGGCCGCCTGAGCCGGGTGAGGCCGGCGGCGCGGTCGCCGGAGACCACTGGCGGCCGCCGTCCGAGGTCTTCCGCAGCACGACAGAGCGGCACTGTGGCCAGGCAACGGTGGAACACCGCTCGGCCAGCAGCCATCCGGTGGAGGGTGAGATGAACGTCGCCGACACGGGCCATAGCAACGTCGCCCGGCTGGCTAAGCCCGGTGACGTGTCCGGCCGCGCCGCCTGCGGGGCGCCGCTGCCGCACGCAGCCGCCAGCACCAGCAGCGCCAGCGCCCCGAGCCCGGCCCGTAGCGCCCGGCCCGCAGCAGCACCGCTTCGACCTGATGTGGTAGCGATCATGCTGGATAAGACCGCGCAAGGCTGCCCGTGGTTGCAGCCGTTCGCGGCAGGCCAGCGAGTGGGCGCCTGGGTCGCCTCGCCAACGGCGCCGCTACGTTATCACGCAGGCCACGTCGCCTAACGAGACACTAGTGGTAGAAGTGGCGGACGCCAGTGAGGTAGAGCGTCAGGCCGACCGCCTCGGCAGCGGCGATGACATCGGCGTCGCGGACCGACCCGCCGGGCTCGGCCACGGCCCGCACCCCCGCGGCGGCTAGCTCCTGCACGTTGTCGGGGAACGGGAAGTAGGCGTCGCTGGCCGCGACGGAGCCCTTGGCGCGGTCGCCAGCGCGGGCGACCGCAAGCCGGACCGAGTCCACCCGGTTGACCTGGCCCATGCCAATGCCGACCGACGCCTGCCCGGAGGCGAGCAGGATCGCGTTGGACTTGACCGACCGGCATGCGCGCCAGGCAAACGCCAGATCCCGCAGCTCATCTGGGTCGGCTGCCGGGCCCGCCGCGAGCTTCCAACCGGCAGGCTCGTCACCGGGCTCGGACACCAGGTCGGCCGTCTGCACCAGCATCCCGCCGCTGATCTGGTGCCACTGCAGACCCGGCTCCCGGATCGGAGCCGGGCAGCGCAGCACCCGCATGTTCTTGCGCCGGGAGAGGATCTCCATCGCCTCGGGCGCGAAGTCGGGCGCGACGAGCACATCAGTCAGGATCTCCGCGATCTGCGCCGCGAGCGCGGCGGTCACTGTCCCGTTGGCCGCGATCACACCGCCGAACGCCGACACCGGGTCGCTGGCGTGCGCTTTACGGTGGGCGTCGGCCAAGTCGGTGCCGATCGCGATACCGCACGGGTTGGAGTGCTTGGTGATCGCGACGCAAGGCCCGGCGAAGTCGTAGACGGCCCGCCGGGCGGCGTCCGCGTCCACGTAGTTGTTGTAGGACATCGCCTTGCCGTGCAGCAGCTCAGCGGCGGCGATGCCGCCGCCCTCGCCGCCTGGGTACAGGGCGGCCCGCTGGTGCGGGTTCTCGCCGTACCTGAGCACCTCGCCCCGCGCCCACAGGCCGGCGATCACGTCGGGCATGCCGGTGTCCCGCGTGACCTCGTCGGGCGCGTAGGCCGAAGCGAACCAGGAGGCAACCGCCGCGTCGTAGGCGGCGGTGTGGGCGTATGCCCGGGCGGCCATGCGTCGCCGCTGCTCCAGCGTGAACCCGCCGTCGGCCACAGCGAGCGCCACCGCCGGGTACTCCGCCGGGTCGGTGACCACCGCCACGCTGCCATGGTTCTTCGCCGCCGCCCGGATCATCGCGGGGCCACCGATGTCGATTTGCTCGACGCACTCGGTCGGCGGCGCGCCGCTCGCCACGGTCAGCTCAAACGGGTACAGGTTGGAGACCAGGAGCTGGAACGCTGCGATGCCGAGCTCGTCTAGCTGCGCCCGGTGCTCGGCCAGATCGGCATCGGCGAGCAGTCCCGCGTGGACTGCCGGGTGCAGCGTCTTCACCCGGCCGTCGAGGCACTCGGGGAACCCGGTGACGTCCTCCACCCTGGTCACCGGCACTCCGGCGGCCGTGATCGCCGCAAACGTCTTGCCAGTCGACACGATCTCAATGCCGGCCTGGTGCAGTGCGCGGGCCAGATCATCGACGCCGGTCTTGTCGTAGACGCTGACCAGCGCACGGGTGATAGCTACCTTGGTCAAGGCCCGATCCTCACCTTCCGGCCCTGGACGGACCATCCCTCGCGAACCAGGCGGCCCACCGTATCCACCAGCAGTGAGCGCTCCGCGACCTTGATCCGCTCGTGCAGGGCAGCAGCATCGTCGTCGTCATGAACGGGGACGGCCGCCTGCGCGATGATGGGGCCGGTATCCGTCCCGGCGTCCACCAGGAAGACCGTGCACCCCGTGACCTTCACGCCGTGATCCAGCGCGTCCTTGACGCCACGCATGCCCGGGAACGACGGTAGCAAGGCCGGGTGAGTGTTGATGACCCGGCCGCCGAACGCGGCCAGGAAGTGCGGCCCGACCAGCTTCATGAAGCCCGCCAGGATGATCAGGTCCGGCTTGTAGCCGGCGCAAGCGTCTGTGAGCGCCCGGTCCCAGTCCTCGCGCGACCCGAAGTCCTGCACGGCCGTGGTGAACACCGTGATCCGGGCGGCCCGGGCCCGATCCAGCGCTGGGATGCCTTCCCGGTCGGCGCCGACCGCTACCACGCGAGCGCCGTACTGATCGCTCGCGCTCGCGTCGACCAGCGCCTGCAGGTTGGTTCCGGCACCGGACGCCAGCACAACCAGGCGTTTGGGCATGCATCATTGTCCCGTACTCCGTCGGCTGCTCCGCCGGGCCTCTCCTCCCCCGTCACCGGAGCGGTATCAGGTCGGCCACAGCCCCGCGAGCGGAGCGGTACCAGGTCGGCCACAGCCCCGCGACCGGAGCGGTACCCAGTCCCCGGAGGTGATGAAATAGGGGGTGGTCGCCTGCTGCGACGTCATGTGATCGCCAGAGAGGAACGGCCCCCTGCCCGCTGACCAGAGTCCGTCGCCGCCGCTGAGCTCCCCCGAGCAGCCCACGGACAAGCCGCCCGAGAACGGCCAGGAGCGCCTGCCCGGGCAGCCAGACGCGCCCGAGCGGCCGCGCGGCGGCTCAGCCGACGCACGCGCTCCAGAAAACACCGAGCGGCCAAGCGGCAGCCCCTCCGACGCGCGCGCTCCAGAAAGCACCGGGCGGCCGCGCGGCGACTCGCCCGACGCACGCGCTCCAGAAAGCACCGAGCGGCCACGCGGCGACTCGCCCGACGCACGCGCTCCGGAAGGCACCGGCCAGCCCGCGGGCAGCCTGCCTGGGCTGCCGCGGCTGCATTTCCCCCAGCAGCCAGGCGGTCAGGGACCAGCTCCAGCACCCGGGGGTCAGCCTGTTCCGTGGGGTGGGCAGGCGAAGCCGCCGCAACCGCCAGTGATCCCGCCAGGCACTCCCCCGCCCCCCGCTCCTCGCTGGCATGGGCCCCGCCACTCCGGGCCCGGCGTGCCCGGCCAGCCGGGCCCGCCCGCTCCACCCGGCCCGCGACAGCCGGCGCGGCCTGCTGACCCCGCGCTGCGCCAGCGCTCGGTGGCAGCACTCATCCTCGGCATGCTCGGGCTGATCGGCTGGCTCGGTGTCGGCGGCAGCATCAGCCCCCACCGGGGTATCTTCCTGGTGATCTTCTCGTTCGTCGTTGGCCTCGCCGCCTGCTGGTTCGGTCTGACCGCTATGCACCAGGCGCGCCGCGCGGGCAGCCTGCGGCCTCTGAGCTCGGTACTCGGAACCGTCTTCGGCGTCATTGCCGCGGTGATCAGCGCCTTCATACTGATCGGATTCGCGCTGTTCTGGCAGCAGCTGAACACCTACTCCACCTGCATGAACTCCGCCAGCACGCTGAACGCACAGCAGGCATGCAAGGACCAGCTGCAACGGACGTCGGGCATCAACTCGTCGTTCTAGCGGCCGGATAACACCTGAGCCTGCTCAGGGGAGCGACGAGGGCCCCGGCCGCGCCGGCGCCGGGTCATCGGGCGCCGACCCGTCAGCTTCCGCCCAAGGGTCGACATAGATCGTGTGCCCATCGTCGCGGCTGACATGGTTGCCGGCCTCGGTGCCGACGCCCTCGGCCGCGGGCGCAGCGGCACCGCGCAGCCGCAGCCAGTTGGCGATACAAGCGGTCACGCCCGCCCCCACCCCCACCTCTAGCGCGGCCACCAGGCCGACCTGCCACGGCGACGGGCCGACAGCCGCGAGGCGGCCACTGCCCAGCGACCCGCCGGCGAACGCGGCCATGACCGCGAGCACGCACCCGGTGAAGAGCCCGCAAGCCAGCCCCCACAGCGCCGCGGTCTCCAGCGCCAGCAGCGGCGCGGAGCGCACCACCAGCAGCCCGCCAATAGCACCAGCCAGGTAAGGCGCGGCCAGCACAGCCACTGACAGCGGCGGCGAAACGCCCGCGTGTACACCCGCCGGCAGGGCGGCGAGCATCGGCAGTTGCGGGATCGGGCCGAGTGCGGAGCCGGTCGGAGCCATCACGGTCCCGGTCCCGAACGCAAACCCCGGCCCGAGCGCGAACGAGACCGCCCAGACGACGGCGTTCGGTATGTAGGCCAGCTCACCGAGCAGCAGCAGGCCCGCTCCGACGAGGCCAGGCCCCAGGGCCGTGCTGGCCGCCCGGAACTGGCCCAGGTGCGCGGCCAGGGACGCACCGGCGAGAAGGGCTCCGGCTGCCGCAAGGACTGCCAGCGCTCCGGCAGTACCCACGGTGATCGAACGGACCTGCCCGGGCAGCACCCGGGTCATCCCCGCCCACGGTGCCAGTGCCCGGGCTCCGCCCAGGCCGCCAGCCGTGAACGCCAGCAGGAACGGGCATATCACTGCCTCTGGCAGCGAGGGCGCTGCCCGCGGTGAGCTGCACGCCAGCGCGAGCGCGCAAGCCAGCATGCTGTACGGGACGGCGAGTGCAAGCGCCGCATAGGGGACGTGGCGGATCCTGGCCACACCCCCGGCCCGCACTACCCAGCGCCCGGCCCGCCACAGCAGCGCACCGGGCAGCAGCACCAGCCCCAGCGGCAGCATGCCGATCTCGCCGACTCCGGGCAGCGAGAACGCCACGTGGTGGCCGATGAGCCACAGCAGCGCAGCGGTTCGCAGCACGCCGATCAGCCCGGACCCAGTTTCCGGCGCGGCGATCCAGCCGATGAGCACCAGCATCGTCAGGGCCACCAGGCCAGTCCCGGCGGCAACGCAGGCCGCGACGGCCCCGGTGACGACCAGCGGACGTTCTGCTGCAGGCAGCTCGGACCCGGAGTCGTCACGACGGCCGGGACGGCGCGTCCCAGCCGCCAGACGAGTCGTCACAAAAGCCAAGCCTCGCAAGGACACGGCGGCCGCGCCCGGAGGCGCGCCGACAGACCGCGGGTCAGTGGGCCCGCATGACCTCGCGAACGAGCTCGGCGGTTCCGCTGGGCGTCCGGCCCACCCGGACGCCTACCTTCTCGAGCGCTTCCTTCTTCGCCTGAGCGGTGCCGGCCGACCCGGAGATGATCGCGCCTGCGTGACCCATCGTCTTGCCCTCGGGCGCGGTGAAGCCGGCCACGTATGCGACCACCGGCTTGGTCACGTTCCGCTCGATGAAAGCGGCAGCGCGCTCCTCGGCGTCACCGCCGATCTCGCCGATCATCACGATGGCATCGGTCTCCGGGTCGTCCTGGAACGCCCGCAGGCAGTCGATGTGCGTGGTGCCGATGATCGGGTCGCCACCGATCCCGACGGCGGTGGAGAAGCCGATGTCACGGAGCTCATACATCATCTGGTAGGTCAGCGTGCCCGACTTCGACACCAGGCCGATCCGGCCCTCGGTCGTGATGTCGGCGGGGATGATCCCGGCGTTCGACTTGCCCGGTGAGGCGATCCCGGGGCAGTTGGGGCCGACAATGCGCGTGGTGGCGCCCGGCTGGCTCGTGTACGCCCAGAACTCCGCCGTGTCGTGCACCGGGATTCCCTCGGTGATCACGATGACCAGCGGCATCTTCGCGTCGACCGCCTCGATCACCGCGTCTTTCGTCCCGGTCTCAGGAACGAACACGACCGACACATCGGCCCCGGTGGCTGCTATGGCGTCACCCACCGTGCCGAAAACCGGCAGCTCGGTCCCTTCAAGCTCGACCGTCTGCCCGGCCTTGCGGGGGTTGGTTCCGCCCACGACGGTGGACCCGGCACGCAGCATCCGCGCGCCGTGCTTTCTGCCCTCAGAGCCGGTGATCCCCTGGATAATGATGCGGCTGTCCCCGTTCAGGAAAATCGCCATTTTTATGCTCCTGTCGCAGCTGCGGAGGCCAGCTCGGCGGCGCGGCGCGCCGCATCGTCCATGGTCGCGACCTGCTCAACCACGGGAATACCTGCTGTATCGAGTATCCGCCTGCCCTCAGCGGCGTTGTTCCCGTCCAGGCGGACCACGATGGGGTGCCGCACCTGCTCTCCGCGCGATTCCAGCATCCCGATCGCCGACACGATGCCGTTGGCGACCGCGTCGCAGGACGTGATCCCGCCGAACACGTTCACAAACACGCTGCGGACCGACGGGTCAGACAGCACGATCTCCAGGCCGTTGGCCATCACCTCGGCTGAGGCGCCGCCACCGATGTCCAGGAAGTTGGCCGGGCGGACCCCGCCGAACTCCTCGCCCGCGTACGCGACGACGTCGAGCGTGGACATGACCAGGCCCGCACCGTTGCCGATGATGCCGACCTCGCCGTCGAGCTTGACGTAGTTGAGGTGCTTGGCCTTGGCCGCCGCCTCGATCGGATCCGCCGACTCGGGGTCGGCGTACTGGGCCAGGTCCTGCCGGAAGGCCGCGTTGTCGTCCAGGGTGACCTTGCCGTCCAGCGCGCTGACCTTGCCGTCGGTGGTGAGGGTCATGGGATTGACCTCGACCAGCGTGGCGTCCTTGCCGACGAACGCCTCCCACAGCTTGTCCGCGATAGCCGCGGCGCCGGGAATGGCTTCCTGCGGCAGGCCCCCGGCCGTGACGATCTCTGTCGCCTTGGCCGCGTCCACGCCGGCCAGCGGGTCGACCGGGATGCGGGCCACGGCTTCCGGACTGGTGTGCGCGATCTCCTCGATCTCCATACCGCCCTGCACCGAGCAGATCGCCAGGAACGAGCGGTTGGAGCGGTCGAGCAGGAACGACAGGTAGTACTCCTGCGCGATGTCAATGGCCGCATAGATCAGCACTGTGTGCGCGATGTGGCCCTTGATGTCCATCCCGAGGATCCGGCGCGCGACCTCCTCGGCCGCGTCCGGGCCGTCGGCCAGCTTCACACCGCCGGCCTTGCCGCGCCCACCGGTCTTCACCTGGGCCTTGATGACGACCTGCGGTGTTCCGGCGGCTGCGAATTCCTCGGCGATGGCGCGTGCCTCGGCCGGAGTGTGGGCGACTCGGCCCTCGGGAACCGGCACCCCGTACTCAGCGAAGATCTCCTTCGCCTGATACTCAAACAGGTCCAACTCGGGTCCGTCCTCGGTGTGTGGTGCTTGGGGGATGTCTGGTGCAGCACGGCACAACGACCCCGCCGCGCTGCCTGGCCACGTTTTACCGTGGCATTGTTCCAAGCAGGGAGCCTAGCGACATTCATGTCCGCCCGACGCCGCGGGGCTCGCGCGAAGGCCCAGCGGGACCCACGCTCCCACCCCAGCCCGGCCGCCCGCGCTCGCCCCAGCGCCCCCTTCCGCGCCCCGCCCCGGCGTGAATGGGACTTTGCTGCAGTCAGGTGTACAGCGAAGCCGCATTCACAGAAATGTCAGAGGCCGGTGGCATGCTGGCGGACGTGACGAAGTCGACGAAAACGGATAAAACTGCGCTCAGAGACGTATTACGGAGGCAGCAGCGAGTGATCGCGCGCAGTCAGGCGCTGGCTTGCGGTGTCACGGCGGGATCGCTTCGGCACTGGACCAGAGCCGGGGGTCCGTGGCAGCGGCTTCTGCCGGGTGTGTACCTGGCGGCAACAGGAACGCCGACCACGGAGCAGAAGGAGATCGCAGCGCTTGTCTATGCGGGGAGCGGCAGCGTGATCACCGGGCCTGCCGCCTTACGCCACCACCGTGTCCGGGCGCCCGATTCGCACATCGTCACGGTTCTCACGCCAGCTCACCGAGAGGCGAGGAATGTGGCATTTGTGAAGCTCTGGCGCACTACGCGGATGCCTGGGATGGTGCTGGACGATGACGGAGTCCGGATCGTCTTACCAGCAAGGGCGGTTGCTGACGCTGCGCGGGCCATGTCCAGCCTCCGCGACGTGCGGGCAGCGGTCGCCGATGCCGTGCAATCGGGCCGGTGCCCCCTTCGTCTGCTGACCAAGGAACTGGAGCACGGGCCGCGGCGGAACTCCCGGTTACTGCGCCAGGCGATCGACGAGGTCAGCGACGGCGTCCGGTCTGTGGTCGAGGCCGAGCTGCGCGACCTGATCGTGCGGGCTCGGCTGCCGATGCCTCTATTCAACGCCCGTGTTTTCGACGGCAACGAGTTCATCGGGAAACCGGACGCGTGGTGGCCGGACGCTGGCGTCGCCGCCGAGGTCGATTCCCGGGAATGGCACCTGAATGCGTCGGACTGGGAACGCACGGTGCGGCGGCACACCGCCATGACCGAACACGGCATCCTCGTGCTGCACTTCACGCCGTCGATGATTCGCTGTGAGCCGGGCAAGGTGGCCGCACAGATCCGGAAGGGACTTGAGGCCGGGCTTACCCGCGCGCATCAGGGTCTGCGCACGCTCCCCGCGGCCTGAACGCAAGCCCGCTGCACGTATATGTGCACGGAAGCGGCAATCATGGAATGCGGGGGTGGCCTTCAGCTGGCTGGCGGGGCGGCTGAGCCACGTGTGGCAGATGAGCCGCCCGTGGCAGACGAGGCGTGTGTGGCAGATGAGGCGTGCTGGCCGAGTTCTGCGTTCACCCAGTCGACGATCTCAGTGGTGGGCGCGCCGGGGGTGAAGATCCTCGCCACGCCCATGCGCTGCAACTCGGTGATGTCCTCGTCCGGGATGATGCCGCCGCCGAACACGGTGATGTCGGTGGCACCGCGCTCGGCCAGCAGCTCAAGCACGCGTGCGAACTGCGTCATATGCGCCCCGGACAGGACCGAAAGCCCGATGGCGTCGGCGTCCTCCTGCAGCGCGGCCGCCACGATCTGCTCCGGTGTCTGGTGCAAGCCGGTGTAGATGACTTCCACCCCGGCGTCGCGGAGAGCCCGCGCCACCACCTTCGCGCCCCGGTCATGGCCGTCCAGGCCCGGTTTCGCGATGACCACGCGGATATTGCTCACTAACGCCCTCCACCGGGCAGCGCCCCGCCGCCCTGTTCGCAGCCTAGCCGCGGGCCAAGCCCAGTCGCTACGCCGCCCCAGTGGCCCAACTCGCGCATGACCCTGCAAAATAGCCGGACAGTATGATGTTGGCGTTTGGCCAGCCCGACCTGACAGGAACACCGCCACGATGGAAGAGGCTCCTGCCCGCCCGGGCAATGACGAGGGGCGCGTCCCTGACGGGATCGACACCAGCGTGGCCCATCAGGCACGTGTGTATGACTACTGGCTTGGCGGCAAGGACAATTTCGCCGTTGACCGGGAAGCTGCCGAACTGGCTCTCGCCGCGTACCCCGGATTGCGCCGAGGTGTTCGCATGCAGCGCGCCTTCCTGACCAACGTGGTGCGGTACCTGGCGGCCACGGCGGGGATCAGGCAGTTCCTGGATGTGGGAACGGGTATCCCGACGGCGAGCAACACACACGAAGTCGCGCAGGCGGTCGCTTCCGACGCGCGGATTGTCTACGCCGACAACGACCCGATGGTGCTCGCGCACGCACGCGCACTGCTGACCAGCACACCCGAGGGTGCGACCACGTATCTGGACTGCGACCTGCGGGATACCGAAAAGCTGCTGCGCGGGGCAGCGGGCTTGCTCGATTTCAGTCAGCCGCTAGC
>Ga0335074_10003643_pt1 | contig 21093 bp, 20 predicted proteins | sample Lox_Sample_23_FD_206715 | JGI IMG/M metagenome (GOLD analysis project Ga0335074, IMG submission 206715) | Soil microbial communities from Loxahatchee National Wildlife Refuge, Florida, United States - Lox_Sample_2.3 | ecosystem: Environmental > Terrestrial > Soil > Wetlands | place: USA... | reverse complement strand
CAGCCGTGGTGTCGATTAGTCCTGGTTGCGCCCAGCGGCAGATCGTCGAATACTGACGGGGCGACGTGCTCGGGCGGAACGCAACTCACTCGCACGGCGGGCGCTGCGCTCTCATGGGCCGATAGAAACCTAAGACCCCAGCTCTGTGGAGGAAGGCGATGTCATTCTACCGAGGCATGACCTGCGAGAATGTCACCATCAACGGTGACAAGGGAACGCCGATTACAGCTTACGTGGCGAGGCCGTCCGGCCCTGGTCCGTTCCCGGGCGTCGTGCTGATCCACCACCTGCCCGGGTGGAGTGAATTCTACATCGAGACGACGCGGCGGTTCGCGCATCACGGCTATCTCGCGATCTGCGCCAACCTTTATGAGCGCGAGGGTGGCGGCAGCGACGGGAACCCGGACGATGTCGCGGCCAAGGTACGCGCCGAAGGCGGTATTGCCGACTCACAGATGGTCGGCGATACCGCGGCCGCCGTGAAATGGATTCGCGCGCAGCCCGGTCACAACGGCAAGGTCGGCCTCATCGGCTCATGCTCGGGCGGCCGGCACGCCTTCATCTATGCGTGCCAGAAGAATGACGTCGATGCCTGCGTTGAACAATGGGGGGGTCGCGTGGTGATGGGGCCCGAGGAGCTCAACGCGAAGACGCCCGTTGCGCCGATCGACATGACGAAGGGCCTCTGCTGCCCACTGCTTGGCCTGTTTGGCAACGACGATCGCGCACCGAGCCCGGAGCAGGTGAACCAGCACGAGGCCGAGCTCAAGAAGCACGGCAAGTCCTGCGAGTTCCACCGCTACGACGGTGCCGGCCACGGCTTCTTCTATTGGCACCGGCCGCTCTACCGACCCGAGCAGGCAATGGATGGCTGGAGCAAAATTTGGGCCTTCTTCGGCAAACACCTCGCGAAGTGAGGGGGCGGACATGTGTACGTCCATCATCGAAATCGCTCGAGCGGAAGGCATGGCAAAACGTGGGGATGAGTGGTTCCCACTATCGCGCACCGTGGTAGCGTATGACCACGCTCGCCATGCGCAACTCGGTGACGTGATCACGCTCGATTTCATCAACACGGACCTCGACCCCGGTGCGCGGGCGGGGATCGAGCTGACCTTGGAGACAGCCAAGGAGCTGCGCGCCGCTCTTGACCGGGCGATCAGTGCCGCCGAATTCGAGGAGGCGGAAGTGCGCGGCAAGGGTGCCGCGCACGGCTTCGTTTGACCGGCACGATGGGCCAACCGAGCGCAGTCCCGGCGGGCGAGGGTCTGATGAGTAATTTTGGGTGAAGTGACTGTTTCGGAGCCTTGATCAGCCGAAGCAACACGCCGCCGCCTGCGGTTCATTACCGCAGGCCGGATGGCCTATGCGGTGAAGACACAGCGTGCGCCGGTCGGCTTGTCTATGCCTGGCCGCGGACAGCCGCTAATTTCATGAGTCTGGTGCGGAACGATTCTGGTTCGAAGGTTGGTTCTCCCTTAGGTCCTTCAAGAAGGATTTCTTCTGCGGCGGCCTTTACTAAATCCCCATGGATGTAGGTAATGCCGTCGCGTGGTCCCGCCACCAACCAGCCACGGTTGGCAGGATCGACGACCATAGCGTCGAGCGCCATCAGGCGGAGCGCGACGGCCATTGCCAACATGGGCGCCGCCTCGCCAAAGCCCTTTTTGCTGACGAGATCGACGACCTGCGCGAGCCGTCCGTCGAAGTCCTTCCAGTCATCGGACGAGAGTGAGGCCCACAGGATCGTCACCTCACCGAGAAGCTCTGTCGGAACCTTCAGTGCATTGATATTTTTGATGAATTGATCAAGTTCCGGCATCGGCCAGCGCTCCCGGGGTGATCTGAACAGAAGATCTCGCGTGGATGACGGGCGGGGTCGACGCACCGGAAACAATCCGCCGGAAGTTAGCGTCCGATCTGGTCAATCCCCAGCATTTCCCCAGTTCCCCACTCCGAACCTCTCGACAGCTTCGGCCCAGCCTTGCAGAAAGATTGTGTGGTCTAGAGCAGGCGCTCCACGCGACGCCGGGACGGAGCTTACTCGATCCTTTGCCGCGTTGCAGTACGGAGGTTCCCTTATCTCCGTTTACGGATCCCAGCGGGCATACACGATCCTTGTGCACCTCGCCATGTTGGGGCCGTCCTGCGCGCCAGGCGCAGTTGACTGAACCCCTTGACCTGCCTGGCTAGGCGCCAGACGAGGTTGCCTGCTTCGGCCCATCAAGCTCAGCCATTGGGCAGACCAATCGGGCTACCTGCGTTCGTTCCGACGCAGGCGAGCAAGCAAGAAGCTAAGCGTCGCATTCGCGGCTATCTGCCTGGCTGGTCCGGGCATTCGATTGAGGGTCTGCACCAAGCTTTCAACCAGCACACCGAGCAGTATATATGGGTCGGCGTCGGCGGCATTCGCCTGCTCGACCGCGTGTACCACTACCGCCATGAGGTCGGGCTGGTTAGCAGCAGCTTCCTCCGCCAGATGTATCAGGCGGATAATCTCTGGATTCTGGTACGCCACGAAGGCTGCCTTGCAGTGAACACCACCTATCCTGAACCAGCGCACTCGTCCTTGGTGTCAGTTCCCGAGATGCGGTAGAGTTTGTTCCCCCGCTACAGCGGCGTGTCAATCTGGTTCCTGGACTTCGTGCGGAAGCGAGCTTCGCGCGCGTCGCGCACGCGAGAAGAGCAAGTCGTTTCCGGAACCGCAGGCGTCGTCGCGCCGACACCCGGCGCGGGGCGCTGAGGTGATCATCTGCTGAAAGAGCGACGAGCGACGTCGCTCCCAAAGCGCAGGCCGCCGCCGCTATCGCATCCAAGTGGGTGCCCACATTCAAGCAATGTACTCACACCATCGGTAGCCGTTTCTGGTACCAGAAGCTGTGCTCGAACAGGTAAAGTGGCCCTCAGGTACGGTATTTGCTTTCGCGTGCGACTCCCAAGATCCCGCGCCAGGACCTCCCTGACAGTGTGCCGACAAGCATGTTGACGATCCAGTCCGATCTCGACAAATACGAGACGATACGGCCTTACTCACACGAGGTCATGGCACCGACTATCTAATTTGGCTGCTTTCGATCAACCTGTGATTGGCCTCGGATGTTTCTTATCCTTGCGAAGTGCTCCGGTCCTCTCACATTGGTCTCTCAGAACGGTTGATGCGCTTCGCGCCGAGTGAGGTTGCTAATTCATCGCTACAGCCAGTCGGAGCGCTTTCGACATTGACTTCGCGTCACGGCTTTCACAGGCACGTGAAAATTCGCGAGAACCGCAGAAGTCCTGGCGTGGGTCTGAAAACTGTCACTTGCAGCCGCTTCGCTCTCGGCACTAGCCATATTGATCGAGGACGCCGTGACCGTGACGATTCGTGCAACATTTGGCGTTGGCTGGTCTGCGGTGCTAGCCAGCCAACCAGCCTACAGAGTTGGGCCGGCGGGCCGGAGCGTACCCGGCTCTGAGCCGGACTGCGTCAGATATGCACCATTGATATCACGTAATTCTGGCGAGCGCGGTCGCTACAAATGCGATCGAAGGCGACTCAAAACACATCGCATGCGCGCACCGGAGATGCATGTGTTGGGCCCTAGGAACGGGGGTGAGATGATTGCGTCGCTGGCCTTCTTAACACAACTGACCGCCGCCTGCGCGCCCCAGGTTGCACCTGGGACATTGGCGGCACTCGCAGACATCGAGAGTCGATTCAACACGCTTGCGATCAACGACAACACGACACATAAAGTGCTGTGGCCCAAACGCCCGGCAGAAGCAATCGCTTGGGCTCGTCAGGCGATCGCCGCTGGCCACTCCATTGATCTCGGCCTCATGCAGATCAATTCGGGAAACCTCGCATCGCTGCATCTGTCGATTCCCGAGGCGTTTGACCCTTGCATGAACCTGCGTGCCGGGGCAGTCCTGCTGGCAAGCGATTACGCTGGCGGCAAGACACCTTCCGAACAGCAGGCAGCGCTCCGTACGGCCCTCCTTCGCTACAACACGGGCACAGCGCAGGGCAGTGCCGCCCAAGGCTATGTTGCGCGCGTGCTCAATGCGGCGAAACGAGTGGTACCGGAGATCGACCCGGGTGCGACCGAGCTTCCGCAACAGCCACCGGCCATGACCCCGAAAGATTGGAACGTTTTTCCGAATTCGCCTGGCCCGGGGCGCCTGAAGCAGCAATTCGCAGAGCATGGATCGAATTTGCAGCCGCGGGCGGCATCCAAAGGCTCGCCTCCGACTGCGAGTTCAACCGTAACGGTGACTGGGCGGCGTACATCCGCGGCTGACATGGCGACGGAGGGATCGGATGAGTGAGCGGACGTTGAGCGCTCGAGCAGGACTATGTGGGGTCCTCATGTTGGTAGACAGCGCGGCGCGGATGGTCCTGTGTTGTCGCCGGCCGTTGCTCGTCATGGTCTACCTGTTGATGCCGGCAGTGGCACGCGCGCAGGTCGTGTCGGGCGGAACAGACCCAGCGACAATCCTCACCAACATCGCAACTTTTATTCTCGGACCGTTCGGCGAAAGTCTGGCCGTGCTGGCGATGATAGGAGTCGGGTTCGCCTTCATCCTGGGCCGGGCATCGCTTGGCATCATCGGCAGCATCGTAGGCGGCCTGGTACTGATCTTTGGAGCTAGTTACCTGGTTACGACGATCGTTGGAGCGGGCTGATGGAGGATTTGGAGGAAGTGCCACTTTTCGTGGCCGCCACCCGGCCCGCACTCATTGCCGGGCTCCCGCTCGGCGTTGCAGTCGCGTTCATGATGCTGGGCGGGATGATCATGATCCTCGGGCAGAATCCGTTGTACGAACTGCTATTGCTGCCGTTGTGGGTCGGTGCTCGCGCGATCCTTCGCTACGATTACAATGCTGTTCGAATCCTGACACTCTGGCTGCGCTCCTCAGCTTTCTCGATCGATGCACATCTCTGGGGTGGGGCTTCACCGTCGGCGTTCCCGTCCAAGCCCACCATGATCTGGTGGCGCGACGGATGGACGTTTGTCCGCCGACCGCGTGGCCCGCGGGGGATCTTCGATGCGTCATGACGCCGCATGGATGGAGCGTTCCGCCGAATCCTATTTGCCCTATATCGGACATATCAACACCTTTGCGGCAGTTCTCGATGGCGGCCATGTGCTGTCCACCGGACCGCTGCGTGGGGTGCCCACGGAGCTCGCCGCCGATGACGAGAGGAACGCACTGGCGCGCGTCCTGAACGGAGTATGGCGTACCATCGCCGACGACAATGTGTCGATCTATGTACACCTGGTCCGCCACCAGCGCGTCGATGATCCGCCACGATCGGTCTTCAGCAATGGCTTTTCCGCCGATCTTGACCGGCTCTACAGGCAGCGCGTGCTGACCGGGCGGTTGTTCGAAAACACATACTTCCTCTCTGTCGTCGTCTCGCCCCGCAACCCGCTCGGGGGCACGCCTGGGGCACGCCAGGCAAAGCGGGCCCTGGCGCAGATGCGGCGACGCGATGCTGCGGTCTCCCGGGAACTATTGACGCAGCTTGAGGATATCTGGAGCACTCTTACCCGCAGCCTCGAGGGGTACGAACTCGACCGGTGCGGTCTGCGCGCCCGCGGACCAGCCCAGTTCTCCGAGATCGCCGAGGCGCTTCGGCTGATCCTGACCGGCGAGTTCCTTCCGGTCCCGCTGGTGAGCGGGTTTCTTGGCAACGTGATCTACACTGACCGCGCCATTTTTGGCCGCCGTGCCTATGAGATCCGTGCACCCGGGGCGTCCCGGTACGGCGCCATCTTCGGATTCCGTGAGTACCCGGCCGCAACCTGGCCAGGAATGCTTGCCCCGATCCTGGCACTCCCCTTCCCGCTTGTGATGTCGCAAAGCTTCGAGTTCCTGGCTCGGCCCGACAGCCTCGCCATGCTCGGACTGCGCGAGCGGCAGATGGTGGCGGCCGGCGACAAGGCCACCTCGCAAATTGCTGGCTTGGCCGAAGCTCAGGACCAAGTGGCCTCAAGCGATTCGGTTATGGGAACGCATCACTTCTCGCTGGCGATCTATGCCGACACGCTTGCTGAGCTGGATCGGCACGCCGCTGCCGCACGTGCTGAACTGGCGAATGCTGGCGCCGCCGTTGCGCAGGAGTCGCTTGCGATGGAAGCGGCGTATTTTGCGCAGTTGCCCGGCAATTACTCCTGGCGGTCGAGACCTGGGGTGATCTCGTCACGGAATTTCGCTCATCTCGCCGGCTTCGACGCGTTCCCGCGTGGTCAGCGGACTGGTCACTGGGGCCCGGCCATGATGCGCTTCAAGACTACCGCAGCCACCTATTACGACTACATCCCGCACGTTGGCGATGTCGGCATGACCGCAATCTTCGGCCGGATCGGCGGTGGCAAAACGACCTTCCTGTTGTTCCTGCTCGCGATGTTCGACCAGTACTTGGCGACACGGCGCGGGGCGGTGGTGTTCTTCGACAAGGACCGTGGTGGCGAGTTGCTCACACGCGCAACTGGTGGGCGCTACCTGATCGTCCGGTCAGGTGAAGCCAGTGGCCTAGCGCCGCTGCGGGGGCTCAACAACACACCAGCCTCGCGCGCCTTCCTGATAAAGTGGCTCAAGGCGTTGATCGCGCTTGATGGCCACGGGCCGCTCCCTCCGGACGACGACGCCCGCGTGGCCCGCGGCGTCGTCGGGATCATGCGGCTGCCACCGGAAATGCGCACCTTGGAAGCACTGCGGCAATTCCTCGGCTGGCGCGACCCGAAAGGCGCAGGAGCCCGGCTCGAGCGCTGGTGCCGGGGCGGTTCGCTCGGATGGGCCTTCGATGGTCAGCACGATGAGGTCGCGCTCGATGCCGGCATGATCGGCTTCGACCTGACCGCCATCCTGGGCGATCCGATCATAGTCGAGCCGGCCGCGCACTACCTTCTGCATCGCATCCGCACCGTCGTGGACGGTCGTCGCTTCGTCATCTCCTGCGACGAATTTCGTGCCTACCTCATCAACCCACAGTTCCGCGAAATGTGGGAAGATTTCATGCTAACCGTGCGCAAAAGCAACGCCGTTGTCCTGCTTGTGACACAGCAGCCGGAACATGTGCTCGGATCGACACTCGGCGCGACCCTCGTAGGGCAGTGTCTCACCAAGGTCTTCTTCCCGACGCCGACTGCCGACGAGAAGGTCTACCGCGAGCAGTTGCATTTGACCGAGGGGGAGTTGCGGGCGATCCGCGACGACATGCTCCCTGGTTCACGGCAGTTCCTGATCAAGCGCGAGACCGGCTCGGTGATTGTGGATTTCGATCTGTCGACGATGCCGGAATGCATCGCGGTGCTTTCCAGCCGGGCCAACACAGTGAAGTTTGCTGAGCGCCTGCGTACCGAGGTTGGAACGGATGACCCGGCTGCCTGGCTGCCGGAATTCATGTCCCGGTTCCACGAAGCGGTGGATTGAGGGGGACGCCGATGCGCAGCTATCCGCGTTGGTTACCGTTCGGCGCGTTGTTCGCCAGCCTCCTGATGCCGGTCGTCGCTCACGCCCAAATGCCGGTGATCGACGGGGCATCCCTGGCGCAGCTCGTCAACGCTGTTCGAGTCGCGCAGCAGCAATACCACGAATTGGTGCAGAGCTATGCGCAGCTTCGGGAAACCTACCAGGCGCTGGCGCAGGCGGTAAACCCTAACCAGTGGGCGCAAGGGCTTGAACAGCCCTTCCTACAAAACCCGCTGCCAAACACGAATATACTGCCCGGCCTTCTGAACGGGATAAGCCCACCGAGCGAGCTGGGTGGTAATCTCGGTAGCCTCGCGCAGCAATACCTTGGTGAGAATAGGGTCTATCAGCCACAGGGGACGGATTTCGAAGCGACGCAAATTCGGAATTCCGCCAACTCGACGGCGGAAATCGAGGCTGTCGCAACGCAGAATCTTCAATCGCTACAGCTCCGGGAATCAGTCCTGACGCAGCTTCAGGGGCAGCTTAATTCCGCGAATACGTTGCAGCAGGTTGCCTCTATCCAAGCTCGGCTTATGGCCGAGCAGAACTACGTCGGAGCGCAGACCGCACAAGCCGAGAACCTTCAAATCCTGGCAGAAGAACAGATAGCAGACCAGCGCGAGGCACAAGACCAGGCCGCGCGGCAAAGCGCAGACGAAGGAATACGAGATGACTGCACTGCACTGGCACAGCTTGGTGCCACAGACGCTGGATGCCGGTGATGTCGCACGTTAAATGGATTGGTGCGCTCCTTATTGCCCTGAGTGTTGGGAGCGTTGGCGCACTTGTGATTCACGTCGAATTCATGAGTGACGCCCAGGTTGTTGGGAGCACGGCGGCGGTTGTAGAGCCAAGCAGAGAAACGGTAGAGCAACGTATCCGTTCTGCGGACCGGGCAGCTGATCGAAGCGCAACCCAAGGCATGCGAGACGACTGTGCTGCTCTTCAAAAGCTTGGGGCAAGTGACCCGGCATGTGCGCACCTAAACATCCATCATTGATGGACGCCTGACTATGGAGATGACTGGATTCAATGTCTTCGAGTTTATCTACCAGACTTATGTGACAAGCATCGCAGGTGCTGTCACATCGGACGTCGATAGAGTGCTCACTGCGGCACAAGATCCTCTTGATGTCATGCTAATACTCCTTGTGATGATCTACGGCTACGAAGTGATCGCTGCCCATGGGACAACCTTTGAGCAAGCGATGAGCCGATTCATGCGGATGGCTATCGTGGTGTTTCTGTTGGCCAACACTTCCGCCTATAATTATTACGTGGTGTCCTTCTTTACCACAGGGCTACCAGACTTCTTTGCGCAGCACATTGCAGGCGCACCTGGTGGAACAAATCCAGGCGCAGCATTCGATAAAGCTCTTGTCGACATGTGGCTCAAGACTACCGCCGTTTGGCAAATCGCTCCCGGATGGATAAAGGCAATCTTCTTCGACATCGCATCTATCGCAGCCTTTGTCATCGTTGCTTGTGCACTGGTGGTGATGTTCGCGGTTTTTCTGGTCGTTCAGATGCTTATCAGCCTGGCAGTGGTAATCGGCCCAATCCTTCTTCTGGCATGGCTCTTTGACTACACCCGGAAGATCGTCAATGGTTGGATCGACGTTCTGATTACGCTGTCTCTGCTGACATTAGCTATCAATGTGTTGGTGGAACTTTTGGTATCGGCGATCGGGACAGCACTGACCGACACCCAGCTCACCGGGCCTGCAACGGACCAACTTATGGAATTGCTCGGCATCTCGCTCGTTGTTCTCGTTCTGAGTACCTCCATCGTTGTCCTTCCCCGCATGCTTGAGCGGATCGCAGGTGGTGTCGCTGCGGGTGTGGGTCTGGAAGGCGCACGTCGCTGGATGCATGGCGGACCAGCGTGGCGTTCCGTCGGGCAGACAGCAAGGCTGGCCGCGCCGATTTTTCCGCCAGGTTTTCGGGGTGGCGCAGCCGCCGCGGCACAGGGCGCGCGTCGGATTGCACGCCGGCTCCAAGGATGGAAGGCGGAATGAGCGGGATGTCCGACATGTGCTCGGTTCTGATCCTGGTGGTCATCGCCGGATTCCTGGCTGGGTGTTCTGGCGGCGAGCCCCTACCTCAAGCGCGCGGGCCCTTGTTCCCGCTCAACGCGGGACTTTGGCATCCGGCCCCAAATGATCTGTCGCAGGTTCCAAGGGTCGCGCAGCAATGAACGCCGAGATGCGAGCCCCGCCTGTCGATGCTGCGCACCTGTCGGACTATTTTAGGGACGTCGAGAGCTTCCAGGCACAGCGGGCACGGAGCGCGAAGCGGACTGCGAAGGTAGCATGCGCTGTCGCTGGCCTGTCGCTCCTCGCCAACGTGGCGCTCGCATTTACTGTTGCCTCTATGCTGCCACTGGAACGCCTCGTGCCGCTGCCCATGTGGGTGCGGGCCGATGGTACGGTGGATGTCCTGCCAAAAATGTCCGATCTGCCGCCGACCCAAAACCTGGCGGTGACGCGCGCAGCAATCTGGCAATACGTCCGCGATCGAGCGGGCTATGACTTTGCCGACGCACGCTACCGCTACGATGTCGTGTCGATGATGTCGGCACCTGGCGTTCGCGGTGCCTATCAGCAGTGGTTCCTGCCGGGAAATAAGTCAAGTCCGCAGAACACTGTCGGCCGCAAGGGCCAGATCGACGTGAGGCTGGTGAACATGTCCTTCGTTCGCCAGCACGTCGCGCTCGTGCGCTATCAACGCACGGTGGTGATTTACGGGGAGCCATCGGCGACCACAACCTGGACAGCAACGGTGGGCTTTGAGCGTGTCGACGATCTTCCGGTCGGGGATCGGCTTTCCGACCCTGGTGGGATCATCGTCGCCAACTATCAGAATTCCGAGGACTCGGCACCATGAGGCGACCCTCGGGCGTGATAGGCATAGTTGTTCTCTCACTTGCGCTGAACACATCTGCGCTGGGAGTTGAGTATCCAAAGGCAGGTAGGCTCGACAGCCGTATTCGCTACGTGCCTTACGAGTCGGGCAATGTCGTTGACATCTGGACGGCGCCCGGTGCAGCGATGGCAATCGAGTTCGCACCGCAGGAAGTTGTGCAGCAGGTCGTCGAGAGCGACAGCGCGTTCCTCCAGGCCAAGCCCGCCGGCAACTTCGTCTTCTTCAAGCCGATGGGTATCCTCTCCGCGCAGCCGGTGGTCATCGTGACGAGAAAGCCCGACGGAACGCTCCGGCGGTATACCTTCCAGTTCGAGACGGTGCAGAGCAAGCTCGGCGTCGGTTCCGACGTAGATTACACAGTTGTCTTCACTTACCCAGAGGAGGCGGCGGAGGATCGTCTCGCCGCCGAGAGGGCAGCGAAGGCCAAGGCCGAACAGGAGGCCGCGCGAGCCAGGCTCGCGGAAGCGGTGGACTGCATGGAGACAGGCGCCGTCACTTCGCACGAGGCGCACCAGAACTATCGTTACATCGCTCGCGGCAGCCGCGTGCTGGCGCCGGTCGAGGTCTGCGACGATGGCAACAGCACTGTGTTCGTCTTCCCCGGCAATCAGCGCATCCCGGCAATCTTTCGGATTGACCCGGACGGGAAGGAAGCGACTGCACAAACCTCGGTACGCGGCGACACAGTTGTCGCGACCGGCACCGCACCCGAATGGGTGCTGCGCGATGGCCGGACCGTCCTGGATGTCTACGACCTGGCCTACAACCCGATCGGTTCCAATCCCGGGACACATACGATCAGCCCAGGGGTGATCCGAACGCTGCGGGGGGCGCCTCATGCCGGGTGAATCGCAGAGTCCGCCGTGGGGGCCGGCCGCCGCATCCGCCGCACCTGTTCAGAGTGACGTTTCAGCGGTCGGCGGTGGGCGATCGTACCTGACGGCCGGACAGAAGCTTGGGTTCCTGATCGTCGCTGGCGTTCTGGCACTGGGTGCAATCTTCGTTCTCCACCGCGGCGGACACGATCACGCCGCGGACGCACAGCAGGAGAATTCCACGGCAGGTATCGGTGGGATTGGGCGCGGCTTTCAGGGTCCGCCACAGAATGGGTCACCAGCCAAGCACGCGTCATTGTCGGTGCTGCCGGCACCGCCGCCAGGGTCGGCCCGGTTTTTGCCGCAGATGCTGCAGGTGCACCAGGAGACACCGGCCGAAAAGGCGCTGAACGCGCCCGTGCTGGCCTACGGCAGCGGCACCACGGTCGCAGGTCCGCCATCGCAGGCCGTCGACGCTCGAGCCGTGACGCCGGCGGCGGACGAGCAGGCGCCTTCGGCAGACCCGCTCGCAAGCCGGTTGACCGCCTCCCACCTGGGAGCAGCCGATGCGAGCCTGATGCCGCACCCTAATCTAACGATCCCGGCAGGCACGCTCATCCCTTGCACCTTGCAGACAGCGATCGACAGCGGGTTGCCCGGATTTGTGACATGCGTCCTGCCACAGGCAGTCCGGGGCGCGACGGGCACTGTGACGTTGCTTGACCGTGGGACGAAGGTACTGGGGGAGATCCAGGGCGGGCTTGTGCGCGGCGAAGACCGGCTGTTCATCCTGTGGACCCAAGCACGGACGCCGCAGGGGGTTCTGATCGATCTGGCTTCGCCGGCTGCAGGGCCGGTTGGCCGGGCGGGCGTTGCCGGTGCCGTCGATTATCACTTCTGGAAGCGCTTTGGCGCGGCGATGATGTTCACCGTCCTGGGCGGCAGCCTCCAGGCCGGCGCAAACGCGGTGCAGGGCGGATCGGGCAACACGTACTTCGAGTATTTCCAGCCCGCGACGGGCCAGGTGGCCAACACGGCCCTGGAGGCGCAGATCAACATTCCACCGACGCTCCGAAAGAACCAGGGAGACAGCGTGTCGATCTTCGTTGCGCGGAATCTCAACTTTTCGAAGGTCTATAAGCTGGAGACCGCGGCGCCATGAAACCGGAGCTGGTGCCCAGCACCAGGAAGGAATGCAGCGCCAGCCAGGGCGTCGCGAAAGATTGGACGCATGCAGATATGTCCCGCCTGGCTGTGCAAACGCGGGGCACGCTTGCCTCGCGTAGCGTGCATCGCATTCGATTGGGATTGATCTGGCCTGCTGGTCGCGCCGGATTCCGCCGGGCCGGCGCACTTTGGTGGTGCCATTCACCTGATCACCGCGACGCCCCGCGATGACCAGCTTGGCCGACAGCCTCCCGGCCGTCGAAAGCCCCGCAGCGCCGCTCCTGCGGTTCCTGCTCACGCCGATCGAGCCGTGGCTTTCCGATCCGGCAACCGAGGAGGTCGCCATCAACCGCCCGGGTGAGGTGTGGGTGCGGCAGCGGGGCCGGTTCGCATGCCATCAGGTCGCCCTCGATCTCGCCACTCTTGAGGACCTCGCTGTGCTCGCCGGCTCTTTGCGGCGGCAGGAAGTCGGACCGACAAGCCCATTGTGCTCGACCGAACTGCCGGATGGAGAGAGGCTGCAAATCTGCATTCCACCCGTGGTGCCGCATGGCACGGTAAGCCTCACGGTCCGCAAACCAGGAAGCACGGTCGCGCCGATCTCCGCGGTGAAGGGCCGCTATCAGTTGGACGGCTGGAACCAGTGGAAGCGGCGCCGGGAGCAACGCGACTATGGCCCACTGCTGACGCTGTTCGACGCCGGCGACATCGAGGGCTTTCTGTCAGCGGCAGTGCGCGGGCGGCTCACCATCCTGCTTTGTGGGGCGACCGGCAGCGGCAAGACCACCATGTCCAAGTCGTTGATCGCGGCGATCGAGCCTGCCGAGCGCATCATCACGATTGAGGACACCTTGGAACTGGTTGTGCCGCAGCCGAACCATGTGAGGCTGCTGTACAGCAAGGACGGCCTGTCGATTGCCAATGTCGGGCCGGAGCAGTTGCTGCAGGCGAGCCTCCGCATGCGGCCGGATCGCGTGCTGCTGCAGGAACTCAGGGATGACGCGGCCTGGACCTATGTCAACGAGGTCGTCAGCGGCCACCCGGGGTCCATCACAACGATCCACGGCGGCCACGCCGATCAGGCATTCAAGCGGCTGTTCGCCCTGGTGAAGGGCTCCGCCAAAGGTGCGCAATGGGATGACCGAACCCTGTGCGATCTGCTCGCTTCGGCAGTCGATCTCATCATCCCGTTTCACAATGATGGTTCGTTGTATGGGATCGGCGAGGTCTGGTTTACCGCCGACGCCGCGCGACGGGGTGAGACTGCGGCCGACCTGTTGAGGGACTTCTGATGCCGGCGTCGATCGCGATCCGGCTCGGCGCAGCCGCCGTTTTCTGCATCGCGTCGTTCACCGCGGTGGCCTCGTTGATCTTCCTGATCGGCACCGGCCTGATCGGCGACTTCGCTCATCCGTTCTGGCAGTGGTGGCTCTATCTGTTCGCGATGAGCGGCAACCCGACGGTGCGCTATTGGCTGATGGCGAGCGCGGTCCCGGCCGCAGTCTTGCCTCTGTCGGTTGGTCTGGCGGTGCTGGTCCGTGGACGTCGGGTGTCAGGTTGGAGCCTTCGCCGCCGACACCCCGCCGTCAGGCCGGTCGCCAGCCCGATCCGCAGCCCGACGGACAATCACGGGCACGCGCGCTGGATGACCCTCGCCGAAGCAAGCGCGCTCTGGCCCGGCCCTGACGCGGCATTTGGCGGCGTCGTGGTGGGTGAGGCCTATGCAGTCCAAGAAGATCCCGCCGCGGATGTGCGGTTTCGTCCGCATGATCGGAAGACCTGGGGACTGGGAGGCCGGACACCACTCCTCATCGACCCCTGCGATCAAGGATCGACACATAGCGTGGTGATCGCGGGATCCGGCTCCTATAAGACCACCAGCGCGGTCTCGACGCTGTTGACCTGGACCGGGTCGGCCGTGGTGCTCGATCCATCAACCGAGCTTGGACCGATGCTGCGCGAAGCGCGCGAAGCCATGGACCATCGCGTCTTCGAACTCGATCCCCGCACCGCTGAGAAAATCGGATTCAACGTGCTTGACTGGATCGACGTCACGTCGCCGATGGCGGAGACCGACGTACGGCATGTCGTCGACTGGATCTGTGGCGAAGGCCTCGCCGGCGACGAAAAGAGGGACTTCTTCAAGTCACGCGGGAAGGCGATGGTGACGTGCCTACTCGCCCATATGCTCTGGGATGCCACGCTCGCTGCCGAGATGAAAACCTTGCGGACGCTGCGTGCGGCCATCACCGTTTCCGAACACGATATGCGGTCCTTGCTCGCGCATGTTCATCGCTTCTCGAAAAGCAGGCTCGCGCGGGATCTTGCCGGCGGGCTGCGGGACCTGGTTCCGCAGACCTTCTCCGGGATCTATGCGACGGCCGACGAGGACACGTCCTGGCTGTCGAATGCGGCAGCCGCGTCGCTCGTCTCCGGCTCCGCGTTCCGGAGCGCGGATATCACTGCGGGCAACATCACGGTCTTCGTTTGCGTGCCGCTCAAAATGCTGAAGAGCGTTCCGGCGATCGGCCGGGTCATCATGGGGGCACTGCTCAATGCGGCCTACGAGGCCGACGGCGCCATCGAGGGACGGATCCTCTATCTGATCGACGAAGCGGCGCTGCTTGGCCCGATGTCGTTCATGACAACGGCACGCGATGCGGGACGCAAGTACGGCATCACGCTGCAGCTGCTTTACCAATCCGTCGGACAGATCGTTCGTCAATGGGGTGCCGAAGGGAAGCGCGAGTGGTACGAGGTCGCTTCCTGGCGTGCTTATGCTGCCGTCAAGGATGAGCAGACCGCCAGGGAACTCGCGAGTACGGTCGGCGAATACGGTGTGCTGTCCTGGTCCGAAAGCGACAACTCCGGACGCCACGCGAAAGGGCTTGAGTTGGCGTCGCGCTCAACAGGGCAAACCCGCAATTACCATGAGGTCAGGCGTCAGCTGATCCGCCCAGAGGAGATCATGCACGACGCCCGCGAAGACGAGCAGATCCTCATTCCGAAGGCTGGCCGGCCCCTACGCTGCGGACGAGCGATCTATTTCCGGCGGCCGGAACTGGCGACGCGTGTCAAGCCGAGCCGATTCTTCTCGCACGAAAACAATCAGCAACCCGCGTCTGGCACCCAGCAAGCGCCGCTGGAAGTCGACGGTGCCACAAGCCGTCCCGTCGCGGAACCAGCGTCGCAGCGCGCCGCCGGGGACATCCGTCCGACTGAGTTAGCGTCTGTTGGCAAACACCAGACACCGCTCGGGCCGGAAAGGCGCCGAGCCTACATGTAGGGCCAGGGTACGCATGAGAGCTGACACGACCGACATTCTTGTGGTGACAACGAACGATGTGGCGCACGCGCGTATCTCGCGAGTGATCGGCGCTGTCTTCGGCACCTCCATCCGCAGCCGTTCGGCGCTCGGCAACGCATTTGGCAGCATGCGCGCGGCGTTCGGTGGTAGTCAGTCCGGCTATGCCAGCATGATGAACGACACACGCGCAGATGCGATCGCCGCTCTCAAACAGCAGGCGGCGGCATGTGGTGCGAATGCTGTGGTCGCCATGCGTTTCGACTCCGGAGAATTCGACTCCGGACACGGGCAGTCGATGGCGGAGATCACGGCCTACGGCACGGCGGTCCTTCTCGAGCCGGCAGAGTGACGGCGAAGGCTGCCAGGGCCAGCAGGAACGGACGGGCGAGAGGAGCGGAGAGAATGAGCGCCGAACAGCGAGACCACGCTGCCGACATGCAGGACAGGGCCGCTATGTACTGGGGCGACGCCGTGACCTCGGGTCGAACCATACAAGCGGCGGAGGTTCGTGACCGTCCGCCAGGACCTCGCCGCTATTGGACGGTGGAGGGGCTCGAGGCGGTGGTCACCTCAGTCGGGGCCAATGGCAGACTGCAAGGCCATGTCCCAGGGCATTTGGCGGAGACCTCATGGGATCGGAACGGCCACAGCAGTCAAGCCAGGAACTTCGATCTCCACATCCAGCATTCGCTTGATCAGGCTGCCGCTCAGGACGTGACTGCGGGCCACCGCCGGCAGGCCACTGTGGACAAGGATCAAGGGGGAGGACTCGACCGCTGACGCCATTATCCCCAGCTCATCATGGGTCGAATGTGGTCTCAATCTCCTGGCTTTGCACGGAGGCTTGACCGTCTGGCGTATGTCCGCTGCTAGATTGCTCGTTGCCGTTACAGCTCCGCCGGAAGGCACGTGCATTTCATGCGGTCCAAGTTGGTTCCGGTATCTGCCGCCGCGTCAGCTGCCGTAGGAAGCCGCGCTTGAATGGCAGCAATCACCGTGGGTGGTCCACTACGCGAGGTTCCAGCCGAATTCCCGTTGAAGGATGGCAAGGCGAGAACGAACAACTGATTCGATGGGTGCGGCCTCATCCTCACTGGCGTCTTCGGCCTGCACCACGTCGGCGATACCAGGCAGCACGGCTGCCGCCATGTCACGAAAAGCGCCGAGCCGACGACGAAGAACAGTGCCGGGTGGGCGGCGGTCGCCGCCGTCATACGCCGCCAACCACTCAATGTCGGGCCTTCGCACCGCGGCCGCGACTTCCGTGCCGTGCATGCGCATCGCCATCTCGGTCCAGCGGCCGGGCAACGCCTCGACTGAAACGATGTCGTAGAGCGGCGCAAGCGTCGGCTGTCCGCCGTCGGCCGAATGCAGCAAGGAGAAATTCTTCATGTGGGCGTCATTGTTGCCAAGCAGCCAGTTGGCGAATACGGCGCGGCGCAACACGTCGCGGGTTTCGGCCGGCGCGATGGTGAAGCCGCTGAACGGGCCGAGCAGTTCCGCCAGTCCGGCGGCGCGGCCCGCGGCACGCGCCTTGTTTTCGTATTTCAGAGTGCGGTCCAGCCCGAGCGCCTGGGCGGCGTCCTCCTGGTGCAACCTGCGTACAATCTTGTCCGCGGCGATGGTGCGATCGTAACGACGGACAGCGAGCGCTTCGACATCGTCGAAGGTGAGTCGCTGCATCTCGGCGACGGGCAATCCAAGCCGCGCGGCGATGCGCATGCAGAGCATCTCGTTGCCGATCACGCCGGCGAACCGCGGCTCCCTGGCGGGCGCCACTTTCAGCAGGTGCGTGGTTGGCACGCCGTAGATCCGCGGCCGCATGAACGTGTCGGAATCGGCATCATAGGCGACCGCGAGCTTCGGCTGGACACCTGGCAGCGAGGCGCGGACGAGATCATCCGGCGCCAGGCCCGCCGCCAATCCGCGGAGCGTCTCCGCCAGCTCATGATCTGTCAGCAGATCATAATCGCTCCGCAGGTCTCCCGGCACTTTTGGCGACGGCGCACCCGGCGGAACGACCATCACGGCCCCAGGACACTCGCCGCCAATCACCGAAAGCAGTCCGGCGACGTCGTCCTCATCGAATGGCCGGCCGCTGCCGTCCACCACGTCCCGCCGAGCAGCACCCTCAGGCAACAGATTGTCGAAATAGGTCCGCGCTTCCCGATCGCCATAAGGCTCATCGCGGGGCTTCAGTGAACATGACAAGGCCGGTCCCCGGTAGCCGGGGATGTAGGTGAAGCGGATGCGGTGGCCTCCGCGGCCGATCAGGCCATGCAGCATCCCGACCGGTTGGTCCATGCCTTCCAGCTGGACCGTTAGGGTATGGACGATCGCCTCGTCGGCCCGAGCGCCTGGCCGCGAGGGTGCACGGTCGCTCATGGCTCGGTTCGCCTGATCCGCGCGGCGGGTGGTGGGGGATCGGCCTGAAGCTGGCGCAGCAGCTCGTCGGTGCAGTCAAACGTTCGGCTCGCCGCATCCTCCCCGTGGCCAGGCCGCGACCCAACCGGACGCTGTGGAATGGCAACCAGGGCGACGCCGAGGTCGCCCAGCGCCCGCAGCACGGTTCCGGCCGCTACACCAGCCGCACCGGCTTCCAGTTGCTGGACCTTCTGTCGGGTCTCGCCGATCAGCGTTCCCAATGCCTCCTGGCTCAGCCCGCGCCGAATCCGCTCTGCCCGCAGCACTTCGCCCAGGTCATGGGGATGGGCGACCCGGCGAACAAAGGAAAACTGCTTGGGGACAACACGGCGCGCCATTGTCGGCCTATCTGCCAGGATTTCGCTACATATACACCGCAAAGGTCGCCAGCAAGCTAAATGACAGGTTTCCGGGGCATTTGTAGGGGACGACGTCGGTCGACCACAACTGCCACAAATTCGCGGCAGATTTGTCGGGCAACGCGGTCAGCGCAACGCGTACCTGCCAGTCGCCCTGCGCGCGTTGAATGAACGCCGGCCAGCCCACCCGAACAGCGCCGACCAGGGGCTGTCACTCAGAGTGATAGGCCCTGGTCATAGTCCCTGGACAAATGGCGATCCCGCTCCTGGCTACGCCCCTCATGCGCCGAACGCACCTGGCTCCGTCGCAAGGCACTAGCCAAGCGCCGTTGCACCCCGGCACCCGCGCGCGCGACCATCGGCTGCGCACGGCTTAGCTGATGGCTCACCATGCGCCGGACGCGATCGCTGGTCTCCGCGAGTCGCGCAATGACGCCCTGGCGCTGCTCCCGCACCGCTTCGAATCCTTTCGCAAACTGCTGGCCATCGCGCGCCTGCTGGTGCGCCCGGGCGTCAAGGAACCGGCCATGAAGTGCGTCGCGCCGTGCGCCACCGTCGATCTTTGCCTCATGCCGGGCCAGGCCGTTCAGGAAGTGCTGCGCGGTCTCCCGGCGTGTCTTGTCCGCCTCAACCACGATGTCCGTCGCATTCAGCTTCTCAGGACGCCGGCTGATGTTGCGCGCCCAGTTGATCCAGAGATCGGGTTCGCGAACCGGTCGTGGATCGCCCAGCGGACGGCGGTTGACGACCTCTTGCTTCTCGGCACCCTCCGAGGTCAGCCAGTAGTCGTGCTCCCGGTGGCGCGACCCGGAGACGTAGGTCTTGTGGCCCTCGGTCGCCTGAGACCCTCCGGGCGTGACAAAAATATGCTCGCTTGATGTGACTCCCTGAGCGGTGTTGGTCGTCATCGCATAGCCGTAGGTCAGGAGCACGCGGCCCGTTCGCCGGTCGGCGAGTGTTTCCCATTTGACCAGGCCCTCGGTGCCCTTCTCATTCCACAGGATGAGGCCAGCAGGGCGGACCGAGCGGACTTCAAGGATCGAGCCGTTGTCGCCAATCACGCCAGTACGCCCGTGATCGAGGCTTGCGTTTGTACGGCCGAACAGACGGACGCGGTCACCGATTGCGATCCGGAGCGTGTAGTCAGTCCCGGCGTTCGGGTCGGTCGCCTCAAGCGTCGTGCGATCACGGCCAAGCTCGCCGCTGGCCTGCCGCCGGGTTCGAATCGCCTCGCCGATCGCCCGGGCATCGTCATTCGTCGGCGCGCTGACTGTGAGCGTGTACCCGGCGCGGTCGGCGTTCGCGGCGTGGCGCTCGTGCCAAAGATCCGCCGCGCGTGCAACGATTTCCCGATATCCGCCGGGCACAATCTCCGCGGTGCCGTCCTGTCGTTTCATCTCCAGCGCAGTCGCCGCCTCGCCTTGGCGGAGCAGCGCCGCGATCGCGCGCTCCCTTTCGCCGGTCTGGCGGACCGTCGTCTCGATTGTCGGAATCTTTCCAAGCGCCTTCTCGATCAACCCGGTGACAAAGCCCGCCTCGATGGCCTGGCACTGCTTCGGGTCACCCACGGCCACCATCCGAAAGCCGTGCTGATCCTGCAGCCGGAAAAGCTGGAGAAGCTGCCGCGCGCCGATCGTCGCCAGTTCATCGAGGACCACGACGCTTTTGTGCGTGAGGGGAAGACGTCCGGATTGTGCGCGTTGGACAAAGACGCTCACGGCCGAGAACGTGTCGCTGTCGTCCGGCTTGAGGCCGGCGCCAAGCAGGTCACGGGCCTGGCGCCAAGCCAGGCTGATACCGTGGATATCAGCGCCCTTGGCATGCCAGGCAGTGACCAGGGGCTGGAGCAGCGTCGTCTTGCCGGCGCCGGCGGCACCGATCGCCGCGGCGAAGCGGCCGCTCATCCCGAGATGATTGATCAACCGAAGCTGCGCCCGGCCGTGTTCGCCGGAGAAGTCCAGGCCGGAGGTCTGCACCGCGCGCTTGATCTCCGGGGGCGTGAGCAGGCCGCGGCGATCCCGTCCGTGCTTGCGGGCGAGCGTAATCAGGGCGCTCTCCTGGGCGACGTGCGCCTTGGTGGTCAGCCGGTCTTCTGTGACCTCGACACCTTCGTTGTGAGGATCGGCGGTGGTGAGTGGGACGGCGATCAACGTCGTCCTGGCTGCTGCCCCAGTATCCTCTTGCGGCGTAACCCCGCTCTCCACGATCCCCCGGCCATCGAATGCCCGCCGAACCCGATCCACATCCTCGGCGCCGGCGATTCCCGCGGCGATCAGCCCGCGCGCCGCCGCGATCCGAGCGTCCGTTTCCTTGACAACGGCGCGGTGGCCGAACGCACGCGCCAGCATCCTCGACCCGGCCGCGTAGGCCTGCTCAAGCCGCTCCGTCTCGGCGATCTCCGCAACGGGCCGGCCTGGATCGAGCACGCTCTTGTGCCGGTACCCCAGGGCCTCGGCCTGCCGCTGCCAGGATGCAAAATCGCTCAGGTCATCGCCCTTGGCTGTGCGGCTCGCGAAGGCGCCGCCCTTGAGCAGACGGATCCGCTCGTCGGGCGACATTCGATCCCAATCTGCGCCGGCCGACTTGGCATAGGCTCTGGCATCGGCAACCGCGTCGCGCGTGCGCTTCGAGAAC